>ERZ802822.1368-NODE-1368-length-15141-cov-7.475438_pt1 | contig 15141 bp, 13 predicted proteins | sample MGYA00345649_ERZ802822 | MGnify/ENA primary metagenome ERZ802822 (study PRJEB30503, sample SAMEA104212359) | marine metagenome | biome: Westerlies Biome; feature: [SRF] surface water layer (ENVO:00010504) within the epipelagic zone...; material: water...
CCCAGTTTTGAAATACAGAACCATTCCCTCCGTAGGTAATAAGTTCTTGTGGGTGTTGAGCTATTGCAGGATCAAGGTTGTTCTGAATCATTAACATGATGGACTTGGCTTGAACAGATTTACCAGGATATTGGTCAATGGGCCTTGCATAAATCTCATAATCGGGTTGATATCTATACATGTAGATTCTTCCATACCTATCTAATTCTTCTTTAAATTCAGGACCTAAAACACTATGTAGGTTTTCAGGAAAATACCTCAAGGCATTTTTAAGAGCTAATGCTTTTTCATTGATGGTTAGAGAGTCTTTTCTATTTGGGGCATGGCTAATATTTTCAGATCTTATTTTAAAATCTGGTAACACTTCTGGGATTCCTTTGGAAATGGAGTTTTTAAATTCAGACATATAATAAATTGAATGTAGTATTACTTAGAAAATCCGTAGGGACAATGTTTGCACTTACTTTCACAACAATATCCTCTGTCTTCATGGTATTTTTCTGTAAAAATAATCAATCCATCTTCAAAAAAAATTCTTTATTTATGAAGTATATGCGTGAATTATCCTTATACGCAGTCACTCATAAAGTTCCTATTGTTATTACTAATATGATTAGAAACTCAAATGAGCAAGAAGTTGAAAACATGTCTACAGCAATAGATCTTTTTACACATATCAAAATCCATCTTTTTAAAAATTCATCTATTTACAATGGAGAGATATCTTCTCCTTTCAATAAAGAAAATTTTTCTTATACAATTACATCTTCTGGTTTATCTGATGTTGAGTTTTAATTTTTCTTAATAATTTTTGAATGTGCTGTTAAAAATAATTCGATTCTACCTTCTCCAAAATTATTTGCTTTAGCATTTAATCCAGTTATGGAAATAATTTCTCCTAATTCACATTTATCAATTAGTTTCGCTTGATTTCTCCATCCTTTTACCCAGATCTGACCTGTATCATCCTCAACAAACATTTCTGAAAGAGAAATTGATTCACCTGATTTAGTTTGTATTTCCTTTCTTTCAGGAACTTTTAGCACTATGGATTCAATACAATATGTTTGGTCTACTTTTACATCACTAATCTTTGTGCGAATTTTAGATAATGATGGAATTGTTTCATCATTATCTAATTTTCTTACAAATGAATTTTCATCTAATGTAACTGAATTTCCATAAACTTTTGATGGCATGCATTCAATTACATCTCCTTCAACACAAATGCTAGTTGAATTTGAAAAATCATTGATATTGTAGATATTTTTTTGGTTATCTGTTGCTATAATCATATTTTTTCCGTCTTCAGTTGTTACTATTGATAAAATTCTTGCAATAATGGGTTCAGCTTCTTTTCCACCCTCAATTTCAATAATTGTTGCTTCATTACCATGAATTTCCAATCCTTGATTTCCAGATTTTACTCTAACACCTAACAATTTTACATTTGCAGATTGTGAAATCATATTTGGAATTAATGATTCGTCTTTACCCCATAGAACAACTCTCATTGCAGATCCATCTTTTCCTTTTAGTCTCATTCTAAGTGCAGTTCCAGGCTGACCTCTGGAATTTGTAAATTTCATTCCACTGATTATTCCGTCAATTAATCCTGAGATTGCAAGATCTTTTTGCCCTTCTTGTAATTCACTTATGTCTTTAGTAATTTTATCAATCATTGGAATCTCACTTTCAGTTTCAACGGTTTGAATATTTGATCCAGAACCAATATTGATGGTAGGTGAACCATCTAAATCTGATTTTACATATGCTTTTATGATTTTAATTAGATCACCCGGTTTAATATTTTCAATACCAGGTAAGTTTGCTTTTTCATCCCATAACTTTACGCTTGCTGTAGAACCTGAATCGTATACTGTCATTGTTCTTAAATCAAATGTTGAACCATCTTTTCTTGAAAATTGTTTTGTAGGTGAAAAATTTAAAACTCTAGTTTCTAATGAAATTTCTTTTGCACCTGCATACAAGTCCTTTAAACTAATTTCCGTTTTTGATGTTTCCTCAAGTTTAACATTATAATCTGATGCAATCAAAAATACTGCTCCTTCGTCAGTAAGATATCCAGAACCTATTTTCTCTTTTTTTTCTGCAATTTTTTGATCGATTACATCTTTGGTTAATTCTGGTTTTAGTTGTAACAGTTTATCAATAAGATTTTGTGATTCTGACATTTAGTTTCCATAAACATGATGTCTTAATAAAAATTTCATTGATTTTTTAATTTATTTAATCAAAATTATCGATAATTGCTTAAATGATTTAATTTAAAACCTATTTCTTTATGTAGAAACAAATCTAAAATTTCCTTAATTTGTTTAATAATTCTGTTATATTATCTCACTACCTAAATTAATAGGAAGATCGCAGGTTGATTGTGTCTTGTATTAATGTAGAACATTTATCCAAATCATATGGATCAATTACAGCTGTAAATGATCTAATTTTATCAGTAAAAAAAGGCCAAGTTTTTGGATTTTTAGGTCCAAACGGTGCAGGCAAATCCACGACAATTAAGTTACTTACAACTTTGATAAAACCATCCTCTGGTTCATTATCCATTTTAGGAATTGACGCTATTTCAAATCCGTTAGAAATTCGTAGTAAAATTGGAGTTGTTTTACAGCAACCAAGTTATGAGCCTACTTTGTCTGTAGAAAAATCTCTTGATAAATACGGAATGATGTGGAATATTCCAAAAATTGAGCGTAAAAAAAGAATGGAACAATTATTGAAGGATTTTGATTTGGTTGAAATTCGTAAAAAGAGAAATGAAGATCTTTCTATTGGTCAACGAAGACGTGTGCAAGTTGCACGTGAATTCATGCATGATATGGAATTATTATTTTTAGACGAACCCACAGTTGGATTAGATCCTGAAGCTCGTAGAAAATTACTTGATTATTTAAAAAATAAAATTAAAACTGGTTTAACAATTTTTTATACAACTCATATTTTATCCGAAGCTGAATATCTCTGTGACGAAATAGCTATAATTGATAATGGAAAAATTCTTACTGTTGATTCACCTGATGCTTTAAAAAATAGATTTGGAAAGGAAAAAACAATTAAAATTCATTTACAAAATAAACAATCAAACATTTCTTCATTGTTAAATGACATACCTGATTTTGAAATTAAGTTTGATACTGGTACAACAATTATTATTCATTCAGAACAATCAGAATTAATTTTACTACGAGTTCTAAAAATACTTAATGAAAATAATATTGAAATTGAAGATTTATCTGCAGTACCAACAAATCTTGAAGATGTATTTTTAAAAATGGTGAGAGAAAATGCATCCAATAATTAGACTTGTTAATAGAAATCTAACGATTTCACTTAACCCTGGATTTTTAATTTGGCAAATTATTTTTCCTTTAATCTATATTTTTGTAGCAGGTTTTGCTTATGGTCCACTAATTAATCAGGTTCCGTTTGCTGGAAAGGATCTTGATTATCCTGCATTTTTAGCATCTGGTATGATTGGATTTAATATTATGAATAGTACATTAATTTCTGGAATTCTTATTTGGAATGATCGACGACATGGAATGTTTGAACAAATCATGTCTGGTCCATTTACTCGCAGTCATTACATTTTGAGTAATATTTGTACAATTGGCATAATTGGATTAGTTAGTGCATCCTTAATTGCAGTCGTTGGCTATCCTGTAATCTTTCAATCTGCAGAATTTTCACTGGCTACGATCCCAATTCTAATTTTTGGTGCAGTCGTTGGATCCATTCTATTTGGTTCATTAGCCTCAATAATTTCTACTAGATTACGCTCAAGTGAAGGATTTAATGTAATTATCAATACGGTTTTTCTTTTCTTTGCATTTGTTAGTTCTGCATTTTACCCAGCTGATACAGCACCTGAACCATTACGTACTGCATTTTATCTTAATCCATTGACATATCTTGTTGATATAATCAGAGCAGGAATTTTTGGAACTATTACTGAATTTGTTATTTATGAAATGATTATTCTTGCTGCACTTGCAGCTATTCTTTTTATTATTGCTTCAAAACTATTAACAAGATTAGATTTTTAAAAATTAGAATTATTTTTTAAATTTTTCATACATTTCATTAATTGTTTTAATAACATCCAAATTTTCATACTCTACTAAATTTAAATTTGGAATGACACAATGTCCTCCAATAATACCTGGAAACATTTTTGGTCTATTGCCCAAATTTTCATGAATTTCATCGGCAAATTTCCACATTTCATCAAAATCAACATTCTCTTTTTCACATATCATTTTAGTAATTTGAGCATAATTGATTAACCATCCATAATATGTTGTATCAACTAATATTTTTGCAAGCTCTGCAGTTTTTGTAGTTGACATCCATTCTACTTTTTCAAATCTATTTTCTAAATCTTTTTTTATTTCTGAATTTATTTCTTTATTATCAAACGAAATAAATTTTGTATATTTTTTAATATCATCTAAAAATCTTCTATGTACTCCACGAACTGGTGAAAATAAAATTGGTATTGATGATCTTTCTTGAATGCTTTTTGTAGTTCCTGGTTTTACAGTTGAATGAATTACAACAACTTGAATATTTTTTATCTTATTAATCCATTCAATTACAATATCTGTAAATTTTTCTAATTCTCCTGGTAGACAGACATGAAGGTATTGTGGATTTTCAATAATTTTATTTTCAGTATAGTTTTTACATTTTGAATCTTCTAAATCAATTCCAATACAATCAAATTTTCTATCTACAAGTAAATCAAATAATGTCTCCCCCACTTCTCCCATTCCTAAAATAATATCTGTCATTATGCCTAATCTGAGTAATATTGACTATATTATGTTCATGCTTCGATTATCATCGATTTTTAGGTAGAGTAGCCCGGGCAAGACTCGAACTTGCGTCTCGGGCTTCAAAGGCCCAAATGCTTGACCGCTACACTACCGGGCTACTAAATCGAGCACTGCTATTCCCTTAATGAACTTTTTAATCCAATTTGACTCTTAAAAGCAAATTAGAATTAATTTTTGATTATTTTAATTAGTTTTTCTATAGGATCTTCCATCTGTTTAACAACTTTTTTGGCTCTTTTTTGATTTTGGTCATTTTTTCTTGCAAAAATTCTCTTAATTTCATTTGAAACTTTTTTTGGATTTGTTTCCCTTTTTACAAGGGATTTTTTTACTAAGAAATTTTCGATTATATTTGGAACTGCATTATATGATATTGTAGGAATACCCATTAAAGCAGATTCTGCTGTCATAGTTCCACCAGAACCTATGAAGACATCTGTATCATTGAGTAAATATTTTCCATCAAATGACATTTTAATAACTTTGATTTTTTTTCCCATAATTTTTTGTAGATTAATAATTTGTTGAGTATATCTACCTAAAACAATAATATTCTCATCTTTGTAATCATTGGCAATTTTTTTAATTATTGGAATTATTTTACTTGATTTTGATGTATACGAAGCTTCTTCCTCTTCCACTCTGATCAAAATATTTTTTTTATTATTATTTTTAAATGGAGAAATGATATTTTGATTAATTTTTCTTTGCATAGTCACTACTGCGTCAATTGCTTTGTATTGAACAATATCTTTCTCATTAATACCAAATTTTGAAAATTCTTTTTTAGGTATTACATATGGAATTAAGAGTTTTTGAATTAATGGTAATGTAAGTCTCATTACTGCATTTGCATGTGGTGAGTCACAGAACATAATATGTTTAATTCCTAAACCAAACGAAATTCTTGCTGCTTCTGGCGAACCAAAACTTATCACCACATCAGGTTCAAAATTCTTAATTTTTTTAGATAATTTTTCAATCCTTTCAATACTTGCTTTGAGTTTACTTTTTTTGTCTCCACCACCATGTTTTCCAACAAAAATTAGGTCAAAATGTCTAATTTTTGCTAATTTTGTAACTTCGTTATATTGTCTTGATGTACATAAAATGTCATGTTTTTGTCCTAATTTCTCAATTATTGGTTCAGAAAACAATAATTGTTTTGGTGTGAGAATATCTATCCATATTTTCAAGTATTTCTGCTAATTACTATACTTCAATAAGTTTTTCTTAGTCGATAATCATCTGTTATTGATGGCAGGAGCAAAAGTTGTTGTTTATGGGTTAAGTACTGAAGGTTATGCAATTGCATCTCAAATGGCCATAAAAGGTGCTGATGTATCTATAATAGATGAATCAACCCCTTCTGCAATATCTCTTAAAGCTGAAATTGCTAAAACATATCCAAACGTTTCTTCATTAAAAGAAGATGAGCCATTATTGGCAATGGAACCAATTGATGTGGCAATTTCTAAAGCTCAATATCTTTTCTTTACACCAAGAATTAGAAAAACTGGCCAAGATATTAAAACAGAAATTCATTCTAAATTCAAAGATGCAGTTACATCATTAAAGAAAAATAGTTCAGTAATTTTTACATTAGCTACGGGATTTGGAGGTAATAACGAAAACATTTCATTATTAGAACATGTAACTGGACTTCAAGCTGGTAAAAATATTTCTTATTTTTATTATCCTTTAGAGGATCTAAATCAACAACCCAAAATTATTGGTTCATTTAATGGTAAAAAAGATCCAATTTTAGCAGATTTACTTGGTAATACTAAAAAAGAAAAAGAATTTGTAGCAATTTCATCATCTGAACACTTCCACGCTATTGATATTTTATCAAGATTTTCTAGTCTTTGTAGTATTTTAGAAGTTTGTAAATATGCGCAAGATGAAATTACGAAAAATGATCTTTCGTCAAATGATTTTCAAGAAATCTATTTGGATAATATGATAAATGGATTATTTGATTTAAAATCTCTAGGCTCTTCTTTTGAAGGTTCAAATTCATTAATGTATTTGATAAATGGAAGTGTAAAAGGAATAGATGGTTACATTAAAAGATTGATTGATGAAATTCGTGGTACATTAAAGAAAAATGATCTCAAAGCTAGCAGAACCAAAATTGCATTATCTTGGACACTTGATCAACATGCAATGCGTGGTGATAAAATTGAAATGCTTCAAAATCTAACTTCTAAATTACGTGATTACATAGGTGACGTTGAAGCTTACGAAGATCCAGATTTCAATTTATTTCACAGTGATAAAACTACAATAATTGTTGCTTGTTCTCAATCTGATTTTAAAAATATTGAAAATACTAAAAAAGATTCTAATTTAATTATTGTAAAAGCAAATCCTCTTTGTGAAACTATTCAATAATGGTATAAATTAGCTAGATAATAATTCTGTTTAAATTGTCTAACGAAACAAATTCTGATGAAATTCCTGTTGAAGTACTATCTGAAAATGAAACTGATTCTAGCAATAAAATCGAGGAATTAGATAATATGGATAATAATGATGACACATCTGAAGATTTATCAAAACTATTAGAATTAGAGAAACAAAAAACACTACAATTTGAAGAAAAATTAAAACATGTATTAGCAGATTTTCAAAATCTTAGTAAAAAAACCCAAAATGATATTGAGACTGGTGTTACTTCTAAAATTAATGAATTCATGTTAGATATACCAAATGTACCTGATGAAACTACTCCAGATGGTTCTAATGAAAATGATAATTTATTTATACGTAAGGTCGGAGATATTATCTCAACAAATACTAAAGATCATATTGATATAGCTTCAAATATTGATACTGATTTAGCTGCAAAAATTGCTGGGGCAAGGTTTGCCGTTATAAAAGGTGATCTTGCTAAATTACAAAGAGCATTAATCACAATGATGTTAGACGTTGCAATCAAGAATGGTTATCAAGAGTATTATTTACCTTACATGGCAAATAGAGACTCTTTGATTGGTACTGGAAATTTACCGAAATTCAAAGAGGATTTATTTCAAACATCTGAAAATTTATTTTTAATTCCCACAGCAGAGGTTCCGCTAACTAATATTTATAGAGACGAAGTAATAAATGAAAAAGAGCTCCCAATAAAACTAACCTCACATACTCCATGTTTTAGATCTGAGGCGGGCAGTTATGGAAGAGATACAAAAGGATTAATAAGACAACATCAATTTGAAAAAATTGAACTATTTAAAATTGCTCATCCAAACTCATCAATGAATGAGCTAGATGGCTTACTTGAAAATGCTGAAGAGATTCTACAGTTACTTGAGTTACCTTACCAAGTGATTCAACTTTGTACCGGTGATATAGGTTTTTCTTCTTGTAAAACATATGATATTGAGGTTTGGATGCCAAGTCAAAATAGATATAGAGAAATATCTTCCTGTTCTAATTTTGGAGATTTTCAAGCTAGAAGATCTAATATAAAACTAAATACAAAAAATGGTAAATGTTTTGCTCACACAATAAATGGTTCTGCTCTAGCTGTTGGAAGAACTCTTATAGCACTTATTGAAAATAGGTATGATGGCAGTAATAAGATTACTTTACCAAAAGCACTAAAACCGTATATTAATAACTTAGAAATAAATCTTAATTAATATGAAATATTTATGAATAATTTAATTAAATACTCAATGTTGATAACTTTATTTTCTATAAATATTTTTGCAGTTGAGGATGTTGAAGAAATATCTGTTTTTAAAGCAAAAAATCATATTGGAGAATACAAAATTGTTTGCGGTAAAGTTAAAAGCACATATTTAAACAGAAAAATTAATGGGGTACCTTTATATTTTAATTTCGCTAGAGACTATCCAAACAGCCCATTTACTGCAATTATTTGGACACAATCATCTGGTAGTGAGTTTGGGGTAAGGCCTGATAAAAGGTATCAAAACAGAAAACTTTGTGTAAAAGGTGTAATCAGTTCCTATAAAGGAAGACCACAGATAATATTAAGAAATTCAGATCAAATAATGAATTAGTCACATTAATTTTGCAAAAGCTTCACATCTATTTAACATCATAAATATTTAATTAACATTAATTTTTTTTAATGTTATTATTTTCAGTAATTACATTTATATTTTCTAGGATACAAAAAATGAAAAATATCAAAACGTTCTTTCTTCTTACTATTTTTAGTGTTGGTCTTGTCTCGCAAGAATTAACAACAACTCTCAGAGGAAATATTTCTTCAAATAATGAAGCTGTTTCTAATGTAACTGTTGTTATTTCTAATGATGCTGGATTTTCTTTAACTAGAACTTCAAATGCTGATGGTGGTTTTGCATTTCCATCAATTGCTCCAGGTGCATATACAGTCACAGCATCTGCATCTAATTATTTAAGTGCAACTGTTGATACATACTTAGTTATAGGTAAAACAGAAATAGTTTCAATCGAATTATCATCAGCGCAGGAGGTTGATGAGATAACTGTTGTTGGAGAATCTGTTTCTAAAACTCAAATTTCTGGTGTTGGAAGAGTTATATCTACTGTTGAAATTGAAAACTTAGGAGCTGTTGGTAAAGACATTAAGGACTTTATCAGACTAGATCCAAGAGCAAATGTTGATGATGCTGAAATTGAAGATGGTTATCTTCAGTTTAATTTCGGTGGTCTTCATCATAGAATGAATAACCTAATGGTAGATGGTATGTCAATGAATGATGACTTCGGTCTTAATGATAGTGGATATCCTTCGCAATCAAGTCCAATTAGTTTAGATATTATTGAACAAATTGTTATTAATATGGGTGACCCAGATGTTGAATATGGTGGATTCGGTGGCGCTGATATTAACATAATTACCAAAACTGGTAGCAATAAGCTTGAAGGTATGATTGATATATCAAATAGTGATTCAGATTTAGCAGGTGATAAGTATTTTGATGGTGATACTGCTTCACAAGATTATGAAATGAAAGATCCTAACTTAAACTTTGAACAAAGTTTTATGAGCGGTTACGTATCTGGTCCAATCATTAAAGATAAATTATTCTTCTTGGTTCAGTATGAAGAAAGCGATAGAGAAATACCATATGGCGCTGGTTATGCTGGTTCTGGTGCTGATTTTGAAATAGGTGTTACATTGGCGCAATTAGAACAAATACAAGCACATGCATTAGATACATATGGTTATGATACTGGAATATGGATTCCAAATAAAAAGATTGCTAATGAAACTTCTACTGTGACCTTGACAGCAGAACTCGATATGCATTCTTTAAATTTAACTACAAGAAGCGTTGATTCGAATAGATATGGTAGTGGAGATTTTTCAGGTGATTACTCAACTCCATCCAATATTACAAACAAAATTGAGACTGTTGATACAACTTCTTTTTCGGTAAACTCATATTGGAATGATCAATTAACAACAGAATTAAAATTTGGTTTTAAAGAACAAATAACTGACCGATGTGCTAGTAACGGAGCCTGGTGTGGTAGAGATGGAAATGTTTTCTTAGCTGGTAATGCTATGTCAGCTGAAATCGATGATGTTTATTCATATTATGATGTCAATATAGGTCCAGGTAGATTTGACGGAGCTAATTTTCTTGAGCAAGAGGAAAATCAAATCAAATTTAAAGCGACTTATCTTACAGGCGACCATGAAATTAAAGTAGGTTATGAAACTAAGTCTAATCAAGTTACTAACTATTTCATTGAATACGGTAATGGTTGGCAAGATCATGACGGATTGGATGAATTTCTTAATGGCGTTGTTGATGATAATGAATTCACATTCCCAGTTACTAGAAATCCATCTGATGCATTGGCTATTTTTGAAATAGACAGAAATACTTTCTATATCCAAGATGACTATATGCTGTCTGACAGATTAAATTTAACATTTGGTTTAAGATATGATGAGCTTTCTACAAGTGATGCACCACAAGAAATTCCAAAATTTGTTGAGGTCTATGGTTTTAGTAATACAGCAACGCTTGATGGTATTGATCTCTTGCAACCAAGATTTTCAGCTGATTTAGCTTTAGATGACGTTTCTTCGTTAAACTTCTCTATGGGTAGATATATGGGCAGAAATCCAATGGTTTGGGTTTCAAATTCTTATAACTATGGTGCTAATCCATTGTTCTATGAAAGAACAGATAGAAACTGTTCTGGCTTAGCTGTTCAAGGCTCTTTAGATCCATGTGTTGCATCTTCCTTTGATAATTTTGATGCCTCTGACATCATGGGTGATATGGATTTCATTGCTCCTGATTTAGAAGCACCATTTGATGATAGATATAGTTTGGTATACAAAACTCTTGTAGATATGACACCAATTGGTCTTGGTCCAAATTGGGACTTTACTGCATCTTATATTAGGATCAATAAGCGTAAAGAGTTCGTAACAAGAAAAATATCTGGTGTTGGTGCTCCAAATGGTTTTTATCCAGGAACTCCATCTGAAAGATACCCAGATGGTAAAGTCGTTCATCAAGACTCAGGATATTATGGTGGAATATATCCAGACAACTATGTTTTTGGTTTATATACTCAAGGAGCAGGCAGCAAAGCTGAAAACATTACTTTAGAATTAGCAAAATATTTTGATAATGATGTTGATCTTTATTTTGCTTATAATGGAAATGATGCAACAGAGCTAAGTCCACTTACATCATCAAGAGCTGCCAGTAATACTCCAAATAATGTTTGGACAGGCAACCAATTTAATTATCCAGTAAGTAAGAGATCTATTTATGAAACAGAACACAAATTTGTTCTGAGCTTAATAATAAATAGAAATCACTTTGCTAATTTGAATACTTCTTATGGTTTTAGCTTCACAAGAAAATCCGGAAATCCTTATTCATGGACATTTGATGCTGGTAATTCTGAGCCATGGGATGGCTATAGAAATAATTCATTCGGTCTAGAGTATGACCTCAACAGAAGAAATAGTGGATTGTTATATATACCAACTGAAAATGATCCAAACGTATGTTACGGTTCATGTGAAAATCCAGATAATGCATTTAAAGCTCAGTTCTTAGATGTTATTGCTCAACTAGGACTTAGTGACTATGCAGGATCTGTGGTACCAGCTGGTACCCACACTCATAATTGGGTTACAACATCAACTTTCCAGATAAGACAAGAGTTACCTGGGTTGTATGAAGGTCATTCAGGAGAGCTATATTTTACAATGAATAATTTCCTTAATTTTTGAGTCTTTTAACCCTAGACTGGATCTATTAATTACTGTTATTTTTTTGACTCTTTTGTGCTCAAGACATTCAATTAATACGGATTTTCCAACCATACCTGTGCTTCCGGTAATCAATACGTGCATTTTTTGAGAATTCAAAAGTCTGAAAATGATGATTTTTTAGTAAAAACGGCCAAAAAAGAGGTAAAAATACCTTTATTTCGCAAATTTTAAGCAATTTACGGGTTTTTCTGGTTTTTTAAATATCTAAGTAATCATCTGAGCCAAAAGGAGAGCAGATAAATTCAAAAACACTGTTTTTTTAATAAAAAAGCTTAAATAATTGCATAAAACTGGCTTTTTATCGATTTTTTTGTGAATTTTCGCTATTCTCGTATGCTTGAAATACTCAAACTCTCAAAGAGCATTAATATTCGTTTTGAAAAATGCATTTTTTCTTCAATTTTTGGTCTTTTTGGATTTAAAATGGCTTAAAAAGAGCCGAAAATGTCATTTTTTCATGATTTAAGTGTATTTGAGTATTTACTGTCCTCAGACCTCTAGAAAAGGTCTAAAGGAGATTCCTGTTGTTAAGTGAGTTTCTCTGTCGTGGTTCGCAGGTAATGGTTGTAAATGAGCAATATTAGATAACCAAAGGCAGCTGACGATAATATCAAAATGACATTTAATGAACCAGTAACACCAAATGATAGGCGAATTAAAATGGTTGCAATTACGAATCCAGTATTTCTAAGAAGTCGAAAATAGTCTTGAAAAAAGCTGTAAGACATTAGTAGAATTAAGACATCGGTTAGTATTAATGCTGTAAAGAAGTCCTTATAGAATATGGAGTTTAGATCATTTTTCATTGAGGCTATTAGGTGTTCACCAGTGAGAGATGAAAATACAAAGTCCACAAAATGGACAAGACTGATCAAAACGAGAATAATGATCAAAGCTGAGGAAACATATTCTTTGAGGTTATTGAAACGGTTTTCAAGAGTTAGATCAAATGTATTTACCGGCTCTTCTTTTGGCTTTGCCTTCGCTTTATAAAATAGAAGGATAGTCAGAGCTAATATTAAAACGGCACCTAGATCGACAAATAGATTTCCAAGTTCTGGATTTGAGAGACTTACTGTTGTGAAATCAATTTTTGTAATATCTGCAAAGACTCTTCGAACAATGATGAGAGATATTATTTCAAACTGTTTTAACAAGCTTGTTGTGAATGATCTAGGCAGGTAAAATACCAATAGATATATCTCATAGATAAGAATGAATGAGAATGGGGTATATATCGCATTAATAGGATTGTCAAAGAGTCCATAAGCTGAAAGATCAATAATGGATAGTGACGTAAGTCCAATTAAAATTAGGTGAGCAATAAAGCCGAGTACAGCAAGTATTGTGGTAATCGTTTGAATTAAGTTTCGCGTTCCCTCAGAAAATAGTTTATCGTAAAAGCTGTACATTTTTTTTTGTATTTTGAGCGTAAAATATACGATGAAATAAGAAGACAATAAATTGAATTACAGGAATATAACTCATATCTTCTTTTTTTGTTCTAAATCCTATACTAATGAGAAAGCATAATTTTCTTTTTATATCACTAATATCATTGTCTTCTTGCAGCGATATGAGTCTTACATATGACATTCAAACGGGCAATAAAAGCTATGATAAATCTCAAAGTATATCAGCGGATCGAATGGCAAGAATTGATACTATGATAATAAAGTCGATTCGTCAGAATGTAATTCCGGGAGCGGTTGCCTTAGTTCTTAAAGATGGTGAGGTGGTATATGAAAAGGCATGGGGAGTTTCAAACCCAGAGACTGGCTCTCTTTATTCATCCGACGATATTTTTCGAATAGCATCAATGACAAAAGCCATTACTTCTGTCGCTATTCTAATGCTTTGGGAGGAGGGAAGGTTTTTTCTTGATGATCCCATAGAAAAATATTTACCAGCGTTTTCAGATACAGGTATTTTAGAATCATACGACCCCAATGATAGTTCATATACCACGACACCAAATCAGACCAAGATTACAATTAGACATTTATTGACTCATACATCAGGTATTGGATATAGTGACATAGATGTAAGCCCTTCAATTAAGGCTATTTATTGGAAAAATGGTTTAATGGATATTTTTTCTCCAAGCTTAACAATGAAAGAAGCTGCAAAAGAGATAGCAAGACAGCCACTGCATCACGAACCAGGTACCAAATTCACCTATAGTCTTGGGATTGATGTCCTTGGTTCTCTTGTAGAAGAAATCTCAGGAATGTCTTTCGCTGATTTTTTAAGCGAGAGAATATTTAAGCCGCTAGACATGAATGATACTTATTTTAATCTGCCTAAAAAAGATCAAAATAGATTGGTCCCTGTTTTAACAAGAGATGATCAAGAGTGGAAAATTTTTGAAACTGAAGTATATGATGTGGATTATCCCTTAATGGAGGAGAAGACATTTTTCTCAGGTGGAGCAGGGCTATCAAGTACTGTTGGAGATTATGCTAAATTTTTGCGAGTTTTGATTCAGGACGGTAATGGGAATAATAAACAAATTCTAGGGAAGAAGACCTGTGAATTATTATATGAAAACCAATTAAGGGGAATTGAGGATTGGTCACTAGGTATAGCAACAGGAATCCTGAGTGAGAAAGACCTTTATCAAGGGGGTAGAGGCAGTGTAGGAACTTTGACTTGGGGAGGGTATTTTAATACCATCTATTTTGCAGATCCAGAAGAAAAAATAATCGGACTACTATTTAAACAAACTAAGAATATTGCAAATGATTACACCTCACAAAGATTTCGCGAACTTGTATTTCAAACTGTGGTAAAGTAATCTCGAGTATAAGCCGGATCAAAAACCAGACTTATTTAAATACGGACTCTTTTACATCGTCATCAAGTAGAGTACTGTCTACTGTAATTTTAAATTTTTGAGGCCCCGCTGAAGTTTCAATCACTTTCTCAAATTGAATTCCATTAATTTCTTCCCACTCCATAACGGTACTGGTAATTGAAACATTTCCT
>ERZ802822.1370-NODE-1370-length-15131-cov-5.750897_pt1 | contig 15131 bp, 9 predicted proteins | sample MGYA00345649_ERZ802822 | MGnify/ENA primary metagenome ERZ802822 (study PRJEB30503, sample SAMEA104212359) | marine metagenome | biome: Westerlies Biome; feature: [SRF] surface water layer (ENVO:00010504) within the epipelagic zone...; material: water...
CTGATCTTGAGCTTGTTGCCGCGACCGACTTGCCTGACAGCCCCTTTATCGGCCGTGCTGCTGGTGAGGTGGCGCAAATTGGTGCGAATGGGGTGATGATTGGCAGTGATCCTGAAACGTTATTTGGCGTGGCCGATGTCGTGATTGATTTTACCAGTCCTGCAGCAAGCATTCATCATGCCAGCCTTGCCGCGGCAAAAGGCACCGCCATGGTGATTGGCACAACGGGTCTTGGTGCCGAAGAAGAAGCCGCGCTGAAGGCAATGGCAAAAGACAATAGGATTATCTATTGTGCCAATACATCGGTTGGCGTCACTTTGCTGACCCAGCTTGTCGAAGAAGTGGCGGCCAAGCTAACTGACGGATGGGATATCGAAATTTTGGAAACGCATCATCACCATAAGGTTGATGCGCCATCAGGAACCGCGCTCGCGCTTGGCAAAGCGGCGGCAAAGGGGCGTGGTGTTGCCCTTGATGATGTTGCCGATATGGTTCGAAAAGGCCAGACCGGTGCGCGCAAAAAGGGCGATATCGGTTTTGCTGTTTTGCGGGGCGGCGATGTTGCGGGTGAACATTCGGTGATTTTTTATGGTGATGCCGAACGTGTGGAAATTTCGCATCGAGCAACGGACCGCGCTATTTTTGCCCGTGGTGCCATTCGTGCCGCGCGGTTTGCGGCAACGGCCTCATCTGGATTTTACGCTATGACGGATGTGCTGAAAGGCTGATCATGCCGGTAAAAATGAAACTTGCAGCAATTGATATTTGCTTTGAACGCTTGTCGCAACGTCAACCTGATCCAAAAACCGAACTTGAATTCACTGATCCTTTCACGCTTCTTGTGGCGGTTGTTCTCTCAGCGCAGGCAACCGATGTTGGAGTGAATAAAGCAACCAAAAGCCTGTTTGCCGCCGCCAATACGCCAGCGGCGCTGGTGGCGCTTGGCAGTGACGAGATCAGTCATCACATCCGCACCATTGGTCTATTTAATACCAAGGCCAAGAATGTGTTTAAATTATCGCAAATCCTGCTTGATAAGCATGATGGCGAGGTGCCGCGGAACCGTGCCGCGCTTGAGGCGTTGCCCGGGGTTGGCCGGAAAACGGCGAATGTGGTTTTGAATGAGGCTTTTGGCGAGCCAACAATCGCTGTTGATACGCATATTTTTCGCTTTGGCAATCGCACCGGCTTGGCGCCTGGAAAAACCCCTGATGCGGTTGAAAAGGAATTGCTTCGCCGTGTGCCTGACCGCTGGAAAAAGGGCGCGCATCACTGGATGATTCTGCATGGTCGTTATGTCTGCAAGGCGCGCAAACCTGATTGTGCCAATTGTGTGATTGCCGATCTGTGCCTTTTCAAAGCCAAGCCTTTATAGGCCAGTATAGTTGATCTGGCGCATTGAATTTGGCGTAGGGCGCTATTTATAATCTGGCAACTAGTTTTTGATGATGCCGATCCATTGCCGCAAGGCATTTGCCTTCATTAACCCTGCCGCCAATCACCGCGCTTCGCATATCCCAATCTTTAATGATCAATTGCGATGATCCTTGGCTTGCTGGATAGAAAAAGAAATCAACAACACATTCGGCAAAACGATATTGCCAGATTTCAATCGGGCCTTCCTGCCGGATCATATTGGCAATGCCAAGATCGCGAAGTAATATGATTGATGCCGAGCCGATCATCGCGTTGGGACGAAATGGCGGCTGAACTTTCACTGGCTGAACGGGTGTTGGCTGGACGGGCGGTGTTGCCGGAATGGCGGCAATGGCTGTTTCTTCGCTGCTGTTATTGGTACCAGAACCAGCTTCAGTGCCAGAACCCGAACCAGCCGCGCCATCGGCAGTTTTCGTGACAGTGCTGACGACAACAAGGTCAATGTCGGTCTCACCTTCAGCGGCGACGGTAATCGCGGGGGTTGCTTTGCTATTGACTATTGTTGGCGTCACCGGCTGGCACGCCGCAACAAGCGCGGCAAATCCAAACAGATAAAAATGTAAGTGACGCATATTTCGCACCGCGTTAGCAATATTGACGGCCTAGGGTCTAGCTGAAAAAGTCGGTCTTTGCACGAACTCTTTTGGGTTTTGATTGCCATTGGCCTTGTTCTTCGATCATGTCCGGCCTAATGTCGCGTCGCAGAATTTGGAATGAGGATGCGGTGATGCGGGTAAAATCTCTTGATGTGCTGGCGGTTGGCAATGCCATTGTTGATATTTTTGGGCAATGTGACGATGATTTTTTGCAGACGAATGGCATTGAAAAAGGGGTGATGACGCTTCTTGATGCTGCCGGATCAGCAAGGCTTTACGCCGCGCTTGACAAGATCGGCTCGCCGCAATTGATTTCGGGGGGATCGGCGGCCAATACGGCGGTTGGCGTTGCCGCCTTTGGCGGATCGACAAATTTCATTGGTCGCGTTCATGATGATGATCTTGGCGCGGCGTTCCGGCATGATATCAAGGCAGCTGGTGTCGGTTTTGATCAACCACCAGCCAGCAGCGGATCACCAACCGCATCATCAATCATTCTTGTGACTCCCGATGCGGCACGATCAATGAATACATTTCTTGGTGCCAGCATCGAATTTGAAGCTGGCGATCTTGCGCTTGCTGATGCCGCATCGGCAAAAATCATTTATCTTGAAGGCTATCTTTTCGATGCGCCAAACGGCCCTGCCATTTTTGCCGAGGCGGCGCGTCTTGCCGAAAAGCATGATGTCAGGCTGGCGCTATCACTTTCGGATCCATGGTGCGCCGAACGGCACCGCGCGGCGCTGTCCAGCTTTATTGCTGATCATATCTCGATCTTATTTGGTAATGAAGAAGAGGTTGCCAGCCTATATCAATCGAGCAGCCAGGATGCCATTGCTGCCTTGGCTGGCAAGATCGATGAGTTGGTAGTTACTCGCGGACCAGCAGGTGCCTTTATTGGCGCAGGCGCTGATCATCACGAAATTCCTGCCATGCCGCAAGGGCCGGTGATTGATACAACCGGTGCTGGTGATTTATTTGCCGCTGGCTATCTGTTTGGCCGCACAAATGAATTCGATCTTTTGCAGTCAGGCCGTCTTGCCGGCCTTGCCGCCGGAGAGGTTATTTCGCATATCGGTGCGCGGCCGCAAACCGACTTAAAACAGCTCGCGGCCAGTTTTTAACCGTCTGTTCTTGCCCCCGCGTTAGCGAATGGCATCATGCGCGGCCAGCACGGCGGTTTGCACAATATCGCTAACCGATGCGCCCATCTGCACAATCTGGAACGGATGCGCGCCGCCAATCATAATTGGCCCAATCACCGAAACATTGCCTAGCTGATGCACCAATTTGAAAGAAATATTGGCAGAATGAAGCCCGGGCATTACCAGAATATTTGCAGGTCCGGTCAGGTTACAGAACGGATAGCGCGACTTCATCAAATCATAATCAAGCGCGATATCTCCGGTCATTTCACCGTCAAATTCAAACCCGACATCACGGCTTTGCAAAATTTCAACCGCACGACGCACCTCGACACTAGTGCGTGATTCTGGATTGCCAAAATTGGTGAATGACAAAATGGCAACACGCGGTGTATGGCCCATTTGACGCGCCTTGGCAGCCAAGGCAACGGCAATATCAGCCATTTCTTCAGCATCGGGACGTTCGGTCACGGCAATATCACCAACAAAAACCGTCCGGCCTCTCGAAATAATCATCGAGGTGGTCATGAATTTGCTGCCTTCGGCGACATCAATGACCCGGCGGATATGCGCCAGGCTTGGTTGAAAAGCGCGGGTTACCCCGGTCACAAGCGCATCGGCATGGCCACAGCTAACCATACAGGCCGCAAAGACATTGCGGTCAAGATTCACCATGCGCTGGCAATCGCGGTAAAGCGATCCGCGGCGTTGAAGCTTGCCATAAAGTAGATCGGTATATTCGGTCAAATGCTCTGATACCTTGGCATTGGTGATTGGCAAATCTTCGGCACCATCAAGACCAAGACGCTGGATCGTTTCCTTGACCCGATGTTCGCGCCCAAGAAGAATTGGATAGCCATAACCGGCATTGCGGAATGCCAGTGCGGCGCGGATCACCCGCTCTTCTTCACCCTCGGCAAAGACGATGCGCTTTTTATTGGCGCTAACGCGTTCGAAAATAGATTGCAAGGCACCTGCGGTTGGATCGAGACGTGCCGATAATGACCGGCGATATTCATCAAGATCATCAATTGGCCGGCGGGCAACACCATCATTCATTGCCGCTTCGGCAACGGCTGAAGATACGGCCACAATCAGGCGGGGATCAAAAGGTGTCGGGATGATATAATCTTCACCATAGGCAAGCGATTGGCCGCCATAAGCATCAGCCACCGCATCTGGCACATCTTCACGTGCCAGCATCGCCAATGCATTTGCCGCAGCGATTTTCATGTTTTCGGTGATTTTGCTGGCGCGTACATCAAGCGCACCACGGAAAATATACGGAAAGCCAAGAACGTTATTCACTTGATTTGGAAAATCCGACCGTCCAGTTGCGATAACCGCATCAGGGCGCACCTCTTTGGCTTCGGCTGGCCAGATTTCCGGAACCGGATTGGCCATTGCAAAGATAATCGGCCGTGGTGCCATTTTTTCAACCATGCTTTTGGTCAAGGCGCCGCCTGATGACAGGCCAAGAAAAACATCCGCTCCGACAAGCGCATCTTCAAGGCTTCGAGCATCAGTATCGGTTGCATGCGCTGATTTCCATTGATTCATCGATCCTTCACGGCCTTTGTAAATTGGGCCAGCGCGGTCACAGATGATGATATTATTGGCCGGAACCCCCATGATTTTCAGCAATTCAACACAGGCAATCGAGGCCGCACCAGCACCATTGCCAACAATCTTGACGCTTTTCATGTCACGACCGGTCAGGTGAAACGCATTGATCAGCCCCGCAGCAACAATAATGGCGGTGCCATGCTGATCATCATGGAAAACGGGAATATCCAGCTTTTCACGAAGCTGCTGTTCAATCACAAAACATTCAGGTGCTTTGATATCTTCAAGGTTGATCCCGCCAAAGGTTGACGTCATCAGCTCAACCGCGCTGACAAAAGCATCGGTGTCGGTTGTGTTTAATTCCAGATCAATACCGTCAATATCGGCAAATTTCTTGAATAGAACAGCTTTACCTTCCATGACGGGTTTCGCCGCCGCCGCGCCGATATCGCCAAGACCGAGAACCGCAGTGCCGTTCGAGATAACGGCAATCTGATTGCCCTTATTGGTGTAATCATACGCCGTATTGATATCAGCAGCGATTTCAAGACATGGCGCGGCCACACCTGGCGAATAGGCAAGCGATAAATCATGCTGGCTTGTCAGCGGCTTGGTCGCGGCAATTTGGAATTTTCCGGGGCGGCCATTGGCGTGAAAGGCAAGGGCTTCGGCATCAAGGAGTTTATCTTTATCTGTCATGTCTCAAATACTTTGTCACGGCGCTCAAAAACGGCCATGTGGGTTAAAATTTCAGTCTGATACAAACCAAAACAAGAATAATTATCTATAACGTCGGATCAGACCCGGTTCGATCTTGTTCTAAAGATCAAGTTGGGGCAATGTCAAAACGCTATGACATCTCAAGCTTCTACAGCAAATGCGCCAAAAGTAAAAGCGCCGACCCCAATGATGGCGCAATATTTGCGCGTCAAGGAATCGCACCCTGATTCTTTGCTTTTTTATCGGATGGGCGACTTCTATGAGATGTTTTTTGACGATGCCGAAATGGCCGCCAAACTGCTTGGCATAACGCTAACAAAACGCGGCAGCAAAGATGGGCTTGATGTGCCAATGTGCGGCGTTCCGGTTCATTCGGTTGATGGCTATCTGGCAAAATTGATCCGCGCTGGTCATCGGGTGGCGATTTGCGAGCAAACTGAAGATCCGCAAGAACAAAAACAGCGTGGCGGCAAAGGCCCGCTGAAACGTGATGTGGTGCGGGTGCTGACCCCTGGCACCCTGACCGAAGATGAATTGCTGCCAGCGCGGGCGCATAATTATCTTGTTGCGCTTGGCCGGGCAGAAACCCAGCTGGCTTTGGCATGGGCTGATATGTCGACAGGCGATTTTCTGGTTCAAGAAATGGCCGATGGTGGTGTTGAAACCTTGCTCGCGCGTCTTGATCCGGCCGAATTGATCTATCCGCCGGGATTTGATTTTTCCGACTGGTTACAGGCCAGCCAAATCTGTGCAACCGAACAGGCGGCATCTTTATTTGATTCGACGCGCGCCAAACAGGCACTTGAACGATTCTATCAGGTTGCGAGTCTGGATGGCATGGGGCATTTCAGCCGCGCTATGCTGTCGGCTGGTGGGGCGCTTCTTGGCTATCTTGAGGCAACACAGGTCGGCAATATGCCGCGGCTTTTGCCACTGACTGCGGTCAGTGATGCTGGCTTTATGGAAATTGATCCGGCAACAAGGCGGTCTTTGGAATTATCGCGCACTTTGACTGGTGAACGGCGCGGTAGCTTGCTTCATGCGGTCGATCGCACCTTGACCGCGGCTGGCGGGCGGCTTCTTGGCGAACGGCTTGCAGCGCCCCTATTTGATGTTGCGGCGATCGAGTCACGGCTTGATCTGGTGAGCTGGTTTCTGGCCAACACGGCTTGTGGCGATAAGGTGCGATCTCAGCTTCGGACTCAGCCCGATATTGAACGGGCTTTGTCGCGCTTATCGCTTGGTCATGGTGGCCCGCGCGATTTGGCAAATATTAGCAATGGTCTCGATAGTGCTGGTGAAATCGCCGCGCAGATAAAGACGGTTGCGGCAAAGGGCATTGGTGGACTTGCCTTGCCTGATGGCTTGCCGGATTGCCTTGATATGATGTTGTGTCCGCGCGGGCTAAGCGATGAATTGACACCTGCGCTGGCAGATGAATTACCGCTTTTGGCGCGTGATGGCGGCTTTATTCGTCAAGGCTATGATCTTGCGCTTGATGATTTGCGCGGTCTTCGTGATGAAAGCCGCCGGTTAATTGTCGCTTTGCAAAGCCGCTATGCTGATGAAACTGGAATCGCCTCGCTAAAGATCAAACATAATAATGTTCTTGGCTATCATATTGACGTGCGAAGCAATCATGCTGGTAAATTGATGGATAATGAAATCTTTATTCATCGGCAAACCACCGCGCAGGCGGTACGGTTTACCACAACCGAGCTGGCGCAAATGGAACGCGATATGGCCAGCGCGGCTGATCGTGCGCTGGCGCTCGAATTGGAAATATTTGACCGGTTGCGGTCATTGGTTTTGCAGGCGGCACATGGCCTTGGCAATGCGGCACGCGCGCTTGCTGAAATTGATGTTGCGACAGCCGCAGCGCAGCTGGCGACAGCGAATCACTATTGCCGCCCGCAATTGGTTGCCGAACCGGTATTTAACATTACCAAGGGTCGCCATCCCGTGATCGAGCCAATGCTTGATTCGCAAACTCCCTTTATTGCCAATGATTGCAATCTCGATGATGGGCGGTTATGGCTTTTGACCGGCCCCAACATGGCTGGAAAATCCACCTTTTTGCGACAGAATGCGCATATTGCGATTATGGCTCAGGCAGGACTTTATGTTCCTGCCGAAAAGGCGGTTATTGGGCTTGTTGATCGTTTGTTCAGCCGTGTTGGCGCGGCCGATGATCTGGCGCGTGGCCGTTCGACCTTCATGGTTGAGATGGTTGAAACCGCGGCAATTTTGAATCGGGCCACCAATCGGTCATTGGTTATTCTTGATGAAATTGGTCGTGGCACGGCCACTTATGACGGTTTGGCGATTGCTTGGTCAACGCTTGAATATCTGCATGACGCCAGCACTTGCCGAACGCTGTTTGCAACGCATTATCATGAATTGACGCATCTTCAAAAAAACCTTGATCAGCTTCGTTGCCATGCAATGCAGGTTCGCGAATGGCAGGGATCAATTGTGTTTTTGCATCAGGTCGTTGCCGGTTCGGCTGATCGATCTTATGGCGTTCATGTGGCACGGCTTGCCGGGTTGCCAGCCGCGGTTCTTAGCCGTGCTGAAACCATTCTAGACGAACTTGAAACCGGCCAGCATGGCGCGGTTGATGCTGGTATGATGGCCGATAATCTGCCGCTATTTGATTATCAAAGCAAAGCGCTGGAAAAGCCAGTGACGCCGGATGAAATTGGCGTGGCGCTTGATGAAATGCAACCTGATAGCCTTACCCCGCGTGAGGCGTTGGATATGCTTTACCGTCTCAAGTCATTGCGCCGTGATCCAGCTTCGCCACCGCTGCGATCAGGTGATAAAAAATGACCAAGATTTTAGATCTAGCATCGTCAAAATCGCAATTGGCCAAATCCAATCCAATTGCCAGCCCAGCCGACATGCCAGATGGCATTGCATGGCATCGTTGGCTATTGCCGTTGCAAGGTGCGATGGCTGTCAATGAACCACCGCTTGACCGGTTGGCGATCGAGGCCGAACTTGATTCATACGCCACGGGCAAAACACCAGTAAACCGTACCGAGCTGTTAAGCTGTTTGCGAACCCATCTTGATCAGGCAAAAGCCAGCCTTCGCGAGTCGTTTTACCACAGCAATGATGGCGCTGTTTATGTTGGCATGCATGCTTGGGTCATTGATATTTTGCTGCAAAGCCTTTACGCGCAAACGCAAAAACAATGCGCTGGAGGTGACGAGCTGGCGCTGATTGCCGTTGGCGGTTACGGGCGTGGTGAAATGGCACCATTTTCCGATATTGATATCATGTTTCTGATGCCAAAAAAGGTAACAGAAAGCCATACGAAATTTATCGAATTCATGCTGTATATTTTATGGGATCTTGGTTTGAAAATCGGTCATTCAACCCGCAGCATTGCCGAATCAATTGATGCGGCAAATGACGATCAGACAGTGCTGACAAGCCTTCTTGAAATGCGTCATGTGGCTGGTGATGATTCGATGTGGGTGAAATTGAATCGGGCGGTTCAGCGCAAAATTGCCAAACAGAAACCGCTTGCCTATGTTGAAGAAAAGCTTGGCGAGCGTGACCTTCGCCATAAACGATTTGGGGATACGCGCTATGTTGTTGAACCGAACGTCAAAGATGGCAAGGGCGGGCTTCGTGATCTTCACAGCCTGTTCTGGATTACCAAATATGCCTATCGTGCCAACAGCATTATCGACATTGTCAAAAAAGGTGTTCTTCGAGATGGAGAGGCGCGGAAATTTGCCTTAGCGCAGCGGTTTTTATGGACGGTTCGCTGTCATCTTCATCTTCATGCTGACCGGCCCGAAGAACGGCTGGATTTCGAAGCGCAGATGATCATTGCACCGCGTCTTGGCTTTGCCGATCGGGGCGGGCTTCGTGGTGTTGAACGGTTTATGAAACGCTATTATCTGGCAGCGCGGAATGTTGGCAATCTAACGCGTATTTTCTGTGCAGCGATGGAAACGGATTTCCGCAAAAGCCTAATCAATTGGCGACCTGATTTTCTACGCACCCATGAACTTGATCCGTTTCATATTGAAAGCGGGCGCGTCCGGCTTGTCGATGATGTCTTGTTCCGTGACGCGCCAATTCGGCTGATCGAACTATTTGCCATTGCGCAAAAACATGATGCTGATGTTCATCCAAGCACACTCCAACGCGTCACCCGGGCGTTAACGGCACTTGATTCAAAAACGCGTGATGATGCGCAAGCGAACCAATTGTTTCTGGATATTCTGACTTCACGCAAAAATCCTGAACGGGTGCTTCGTTTGATGAATGAAAGCGGCGTCTTTGGCCGCTTTTTGCCGGATTTCGGCCGGATAGTCGCGATGATGCAATTCGATATGTATCATAGCTATACGGTTGACGAACATACCTTGAAGGCCATTGGTATTCTTCATGGAATTGAAACTGGCGCGCTACGCGAAGCCGCGCCAGTTGCGACCGAGGTGATGCCAGAAATCGGATCGCGGCGCGCGCTTTATGTTGCCATGCTTCTTCATGATGTTGCCAAAGGGCGTGGCGGCAATCATTCGGTTCTTGGCGCCGAGGTGGCATTGGTGGTTTGCCCGCGTCTGGGTCTAAGCCATGAAGAAACCGAAACGGTTAGCTGGCTGATCCTGCATCATTTGCTGATGAGCAAAATCGCGTTTCGCTATGATCTGAATGACCCGCAAACGATCGAGGATTTTGCCAGTATTGTGCAATCACCCGAGAGGTTGAAACTGCTTTTGGTTCTGACCGTTGCTGATATTCGGGCAGTTGGGCCGAATATCTGGAATGGCTGGAAGGCCACGTTGATGCGCGACCTTTATTGTAGCTGCGATGCCGTTTTGCGCGGTGCCGATCCGGCGGTAATTGCGCTTGGCAATGCCGAAGAGGCGCGTCAGGAGGCGGCGGCGAAACTAACCGATTGGGACGCGGCGCGGTTTGCCGCGCATGCGGCGAATATGCCGCTGACCTATTGGACAGGATTTGATTGCGAAAGTCAGGTTCGTCATGCGCGGCTTTGTGATCAATTTGCCAATCAGGATGCGCTTTTATTGATTGATTTCAAGCCTGATCCGGCGCGGCGCATAACCGAATTGACCATTCTAACCATTGATGATCCAGGGTTGTTTGCGCGGATTGCCGGTGCGGTGGCAGCAGCCGGTGCGAATATTGTTGGCGCACGCATTACGACCTGTCATGATGGAACGGTTCTTGATGTTTTCTTTTTGCAGGATATGAAGAATCAGGCGATTGAAGATAAGGATGAATTGGCGCGGATTCGCACATCGCTTGAACGGTCGCTAACAGGGTCATTGAAACTTGAAAAAGCGCTGTTGGCGCGCTGGCAACAAACCCCACTTCGGGTGCGGCAAATGCCGGTTCCGTCGCGCGTTCTATTGTCGAATAAGATCAGCAACACCCATAGCGTGATTGAAGTTAATGGCCGTGATTTTCCGGGCTTGCTTCATAAAATCACACTTTGCCTTGCCAGTCTTGGATTGCAAATCCAGACGGCCACTGTTTCGACCTATGGCGAGCGTGTTGTCGATGTGTTTTATGTGAAAGATATCTTTGGTCTGCAAATTCAAAGCGAAACGCGTCAGCAAACCATCCGTAGCCAGCTATTGGCGGTTTTTGATGATGCTGATGAGGAAGCGGTATGACCGATCAACCAAATGCGTCAAAGCCCGCAAAGCCCACCTCGCTTGGCCGCGCCTTTCAACAGATTGGCAGCCTAACAGCGATCAGCCGTATTGTTGGATTTATGCGGGATATCGCCTTTGCCAGTTTTCTGGGCGCAGGGCCAGCCGCCGATGCATTTCTGGTGGCGTTGAAATTGCCGAACATGTTTCGCCGCCTTAGCGCCGAAGGCGCGATGACCAATGCCTTTCTTCCCAGCTTTGCCAAAATACGCGAAACAGACGGGCGTGATGTGGCGCTTCGGCTGGCATCTGAGGCGCAGATTTTTCTGATCATTGCGCTTTTTGCTATTGTTGTGATTGCCGAAATCTTTATGCCCGAAGTCATTGGGCTTCTTGCTCCGGGTTTTGCTGCGACGCCTGATCGTCTGGCCGCAGCGGTTGATCTGGCGCGGGTGACCATGCCCTATCTGCCAATGATTTCTGTGGTTGCGCTTTGGGGTGCAATCGCCAATGCGCATGACCGGTTTATGGCTGCTGCCGCCGCGCCGATTTTGGCGAATCTCTGTTTTATTGTCGGGGCGATTTCGATCCCGATTGTGGCGGCTGATTCGGGTATTTTCAAAGCCCTGCCAATTGCAATTGGCCTTTTGATTGCTGGGTTTTGCCAATTGCTATTTTTGTTTTTTGTTCTGCGCCGCCTGTCGGCATTACCAAAACTGCAATGGCCGCGCCTATCTAATGCGGGCAAGCATATGTGGCGCAAATTCCTGCCAGCGGCACTTGGCGCTGGCGGTATGCAGCTTAATCTTCTGGTCGATTTAATTTTGGCATCAATGCTGCCGGTTGGTGCGATTTCATGGCTCTATTATGCTGATCGTGTGGCGCAATTGCCGCTTGGAATTGTTGGCATTGCGCTTGGTACGGCATTGCTGCCCAGATTGTCAGCTGCCGAGGCGGCTGGTCAAAAAGATGAAATTGCCAAAACGCTTGATGAGGCAATTATCTTTGGTGGATTCTTTGTCGTGCCAGCGGTCACTGCACTGATCCTTCTCGCGGGTCCAATCATTGAGGGGTTGTTCGTCTATGGCGCTTTTTTGATTGATGATGCGGTGATGGCGGCAATGGCATTATCGGCCTATGCGCTTGGTCTTCCTGGATTTGTCATGGTTAAAATTTTGCAACCCGCATTTTATGCGGCAGGCCAGCCAGGCACGGTTTTGAAAATATCAATCATGACCGTGGTGATCAATATAACGGCATCATTGGTGATGATGCCCATTTTTGGACATGTTGGGCTGGCGTTGGCAACGTCATTCTCAGGATTGATTGCGGCAATCACCATGGCGATTTTATTGTGCCGCCGCGGCCGTCTTGGTCGTGGTTCGCTCGGCATGATTGGCAGGATTTTTCTTGCCAGCTTGGTCATGGCGATGTTGCTTTTGGCGATGGTTTGGCTTGCCGGAGGGGTAAGACAGCTTCTGCCCGCGGCAGGCTTTCTTGCCTGTTTGGTTGCCGTTGGCGGCGGTGGGTTTCTTTTAGCAGCATGGTGTTTTCGGGCAATTCCAGCCGGATTTGTCCGCGGATTTGGTAACCGAAAGACTTGACCGCGGCTGCGCAAGCGGGGATAACGCTGGCATGTAATCTCAATTGCAGGTGTGATGGTTTGGCACCGACCTTCCCGCATCTGATCAGGCTTGATGGATAGACCAAATGACCGATTCAACAATGGAGACACCCGCAGGAAAGGGCCGTATCTTTTCCGGCATCCAGCCAACCGGCAATTTGCACCTTGGCAATTATCTTGGTGCCATTCGCAATTGGGTTGCTTTGCAGCATGATTTTGAATCGATCTATTGTGTTGTCGATTTGCATGCCATCACCGTTCATCAGGATCCGGCTGATTTGCGAAAAAGCACGCGCGAAGTGGCGGCAAGCCTGATCGCTGCGGGCATCTCAACCGATCAATCAATCTTGTTTAATCAATCTTGCGTGCCGCAACATGCCGAGCTGGCGTGGATTTTCAATTGTGTGACCCGTCTTGGCTGGTTGAACCGGATGACTCAATTCAAAGAAAAGGCAGGCAAAAACCGCGAAAATGCATCTGTTGGCCTTTATGCCTATCCAACTTTGATGGCAGCCGATATTCTTACCTACCGCGCAACGCATGTTCCTGTTGGTGAAGATCAAAAACAGCACCTTGAGTTAACCCGCGACATCGCACAGGCTTTTAATTCAATTTATGACAAAGATGTGTTTCCGCCTCCTGAACCACAAATTTTTGGCAACGCAACACGCGTCATGAGTCTTCGCGATGGCCGCGCCAAAATGAGCAAATCTGATCCGTCGGATAATTCACGGATCAATATGACCGATGATGCCGATATGATCATGCAGAAAATTCGCAAGGCAAAAACCGATCCTGATGCTTTGCCATCTGAAATGGCTGGTCTTGCCGATCGGCCTGAAGCCAGCAACCTTGTTGGCATCTATGCAGCGCTTGCCGAATGCAGCACCGATGATGTTCTTGCCGAATTTGGCGGGCGCGGATTTGGTGATTTCAAACAGGCGCTTGGCGATTTGGCTGTGGTGAAATTGTCACCTATCGGTGCTGAAATGCAACGGCTCCTTGAAAATCCTGCTGATATTGACGGCATTCTTGCCAATGGCGCCGAACGTGCGGCGGCCATTGCGCGTCCAATTCTTGCCGAGGTGCGTGATATTGTTGGGTTTTTAGGATCAAGCACCGATCGCTAGATGGGCTTGTGATCGCCAGATGCGCTGATCACTAGCCAGATCGGTGCAGATATGCGATATTGGAATTGCTTTGGGTTGTAGTTTTAACTGAAACCACCATATGTAGTCGAAGGGACTAACGCATATTATGCGATGGCATGAAAATGGTTTTGGGGCGGTGATTAATCTGTCTGCGCCAAGATTGTGAATTTAGCCTAAACGACAAAAGATTAATCTGTTATTGCCCTGAAATGGGCCTTTCTGATGGCAAATTTATCGCATGGAAAAGGAATGATTAGATGTTTATTCAAACACAAGATACGCCGAATCCGGCAACATTGAAATTCATCCCCGGTGTTCCGGTGATGGCGCAGGGAACTGCTGATTTTGCCGATTCTGATAGCGCCAATAAATCACCATTAGCACGGCGCCTTTTCCAAGTTGATGGCGTAACAGCGGTTTTTTTGGGTGCTGATTTTGTTGCCGTGACCAAAGCTGAGGGGCTTGATTGGTTTGCGCTCAAGCCGGGGATCCTTGCTGGCATCATGGAACATTATGCATCGGGCATGCCGGTCATTGAAAAAGACGTCGAGCTTACTGATCCTCATGCCGAAGATGGTGACAGTGATACTGTCCAGCAGATCAAACAGCTTTTGGATTCGCGCGTTCGTCCGGCAGTGGCAATGGATGGCGGTGATATTGTGTTTCAGGGCTTTGATGATGGTATTGTCACATTGCAGATGCGTGGTGCCTGTCAGGGCTGCCCTAGCTCGACAGCAACATTGAAAATGGGCATTGAAAATATGCTTCGCCATTATATCCCTGAAGTGCGTGAGGTTCGTGCGGCCGAGCTGTAAGACAGTCACAACTGCGCCAATTATAGATGTTCAGATTTAAGGCTTAGGTTGTGATATCGTCGATTTCTAACTGGCTGACCAACAGGCGGATCGTCTGGATCGCTGTGGCTATTGCGTTTTTAGGCTTTACCGGCCCCGGTCTTTTTGGCCTGTCACCACCGCAATTTTTTCATGGCCATGACGTGGCTACCGAACAGTCAAAGACAGATGATTTGCGATCGGGAAAACATTTGGCTCCTGTTACCGCCCCACAGGTGGTGCAGCCAGACGCATCCCTAGCAATCGCTGCAACGCCTAAAATCAGCCGTGACGCCGCAGATGCCAAGGATAGCGTGATGCGTGATTCGCCTGAAACGTCCCTGTTTGCAAAGTCGCCAACAACCGTTAAAGGGCCGAATACAAGCCATACTGCACCTAGACCCACAAAGCTGG
>ERZ802822.1372-NODE-1372-length-15122-cov-18.222865_pt1 | contig 15122 bp, 17 predicted proteins | sample MGYA00345649_ERZ802822 | MGnify/ENA primary metagenome ERZ802822 (study PRJEB30503, sample SAMEA104212359) | marine metagenome | biome: Westerlies Biome; feature: [SRF] surface water layer (ENVO:00010504) within the epipelagic zone...; material: water...
GGTGCCGACAGGGTGCTGACGATTGATCTGCATGCGGGCCAGATACAGGGCTTTTTCGACATTCCGACCGATAACCTGTTCGCCGCGCCTGTCTTCATTGACGATATCAAGACGCGGTACACGAACGGCAATCTGATGATCGTCTCGCCAGATGTTGGCGGTGTGGTGCGCGCGCGCTCGCTGGCCAGCCGTCTTGATGCCGATCTTGCCATCATCGACAAGCGGCGACCAAAGGCTGGCGTGTCGGAAGTCATGAATATTATCGGTGATGTGGACGGTCGACACTGCATCATGGTTGATGACATTGTTGATTCGGGCGGCACGCTGTGTAACGCGGCGGCAGCACTGATGGATAGCGGCGCGATCAGCGTGGATGCCTATGTCACGCATGGCGTGCTGTCTGGCGGGGCTGTCAGCCGCGTCGCTGCATCGCCGCTGAATTCGCTGGTGACAACGGATTCGATCCCGGCAACCGAGGCGGTGCGCGTGGCCCGCAACATCCGCCAATTGTCGATTGCACCACTGCTTGGCGAGGCAATCCGCCGGATCAATGAAGAACGCTCGGTCTCGACGCTGTTCTAGGCGGCGCACGACCCAGCGCACGACCGGCAATTGGGCCCGGTAACGGGAGCCGGTAATGGGGCCCATAATAGAGCCCTTTAATATCCCCTTTTTCCTTGAGTTTTCGCCGGTATAGGCCTATATCTCGGCCCGCCATGCACCCCTGGAGGCATGGCACATTGTATTTCAAGGAGAATGACAATGTCTGACATGACAACCATCAGCGCTTCCGAGCGCGAACGGGTCGGTAAGGGGTCCGCCCGTGCGGCACGCCGCGCAGGCCTCGTCCCTGCCGTAATCTACGGCAACAAGCAAGATCCGGTGGGCATCACCATGCATGCCCGCGAAATTACCAAGATCGTTCACCAGCCCGGCATTTTCGGCCGTCTGCTGGAAATTGACGTCGCTGGCAACAAGTCCACTGTGCTGACGCGTGACATCCAGTTCCATCCGGTAAGTGATGTCGTGATGCATCTGGATTTTCTGCGCGTTTCGGGCAGCGCCTCTGTCGCTGTTGCCGTACCGGTTGAATTCATCAATGAAGACAAGTGTCCGGGCATCAAAATTGGCGGCGTGTTGAACGTTGTCCGCTATGAGGTGGAACTGAACTGCCCGGCGACGGCCATTCCGGAAAAGATCACCATCGATCTGGAAGGTGTGAAGATTGGCGATTCAATCCATATCAGCGCGATTGAACTTCCCGATGGCGTGACTCCGACCATCACTGACCGTGACTTCACCGTGGCTACGCTGGCATCACCTGGTGGCGGCGTGAAGAACGAGGATGAAGACGAAGCAGCAGAGGGCGAAGAGTCCGCTGCAGAAGACGGCGGGGAGTAAACGGCACGGCGTGGCCGGGGCATGCCCCCGGCCGCTGACCGATGCCGGCTCGCAACCGTCATGCTGATGTTCGCAGGACTTGGCAATCCAGGCGCTGAATATGCTGGCAACCGGCACAATGCCGGTTTTCTCGCACTTGATGAAATTGCTGAACGGCATGGCTTTTCACCGTGGAAGGCCAAATCAGGCGCGGCCGTCGCTGAAGGGCGGCTTGGCGGTGAAAAACTGCTTCTTGTCAAACCGCAATCCTTTATGAACAAGTCAGGTGGACCAGTCGGCGAGGTCGCCCGCTTTTTCAAGATTCCTCCTGAGCAGGTCTTTGTCTTCTATGACGAGATTGACCTTGTTGCCGGCAAGGTGCGGGTCAAGCGTGGTGGCGGCCATGGCGGGCATAACGGCATTCGTGATATTGATCGTCATCTTGGCAGCGAATACTGGCGGGTGCGCATTGGTGTAGGGCGTCCAGACCAGGTTATTCCGGGATCACGTATCGACATCCGCAAATGGGTACTGATGGATTTTACAACCGAAGAGCGCAACGGATGGGTGCCAGCCGTTTTAAGGGCCATGTCTGACGAGGCCGACCGGTTGGTCGCAAATGACGATGGTGGTTTCATGAGTCGTGTGGCCTATCTGGCACCGACACCAAAACCGCCAGCAAAGGATGATCCGGCAACGCCGGACGGAAAGGACGGCTGATGGGGTTCAATTGCGGAATTGTCGGTCTTCCGAATGTGGGCAAATCGACCCTGTTCAACGCGCTGACGGAAACGGCTGCGGCCGAGGCGGCGAATTATCCCTTCTGCACAATCGAACCAAACACCGGGCGTGTGGCTGTACCCGACCCGCGTCTGGATGCGCTGGCCAGCCTTGCCGGATCGGCAACGGTTATCCCCACACAGCTTGAATTTGTTGATATTGCCGGGCTGGTTCGCGGCGCCTCAAAAGGCGAAGGGCTTGGCAACCAGTTCCTTGCCAATATCCGCGAGACAGACGCGATCGCGCATGTGTTGCGCTGCTTTGATGATAGCGAGATCACCCATGTCGACGGGTCGGTGGACCCGCTGCGTGATGCTGGCACCGTGGAAACCGAGCTGATGCTGGCCGATATCGAATCGCTGGAACGCCGCATGGCAGCGTTGGTCAAGAAAACGCGGGGCGGCGATGCCGAGGCCAAGCGCGATCTGGCGCTGATGGAAAAGTTGTTCGCCGGACTGTCCGAGGGTGTGCCAGCCCGCCGGGCCGAAGGGTTGAGCGCGGATGAAACGCGCCGCCTGCCGCAGCTGCAACTGCTGTCGGCCAAGCCTGTTCTGTATGTCTGCAATGTTGCCGAGGGCGATGCTGCAGACGGCAATGATCATACGGCAGCTGTCGCGGCGTACGCCGAACAGGAAGGCGCTGCACATGTTGTTGTGTCGGCCGCCATTGAGGCTGAAATCACCCAGCTGGATTCGGAAGACAAGGCCGAATTTCTGTCTGAACTTGGTCTGCAGGAGGCCGGGCTTGCCCGTCTGATCAGAGCTGGATACGGGCTTCTGGATCTGCTGACATTCTTCACTGCCGGCCCCAAGGAAGCTCGCGCCTGGACTGTCGCTGCAGGATCAAGCGCACCTGAGGCTGCCGGCGTCATCCATACCGACTTTCAGCGCGGATTCATTCGTGCCGAGACCATTTCCTATGACGACTACATCGCCTGCGAGGGTGAGAGCGGTGCCCGTGATGCAGGAAAATTGCGTATCGAAGGTGCAGACTATAAGGTCATAGATGGAGATGTTTTTCATTTCCGCTTTAATGTCTGAGATGGTTCATCGTCGCAGCCGGCGGATGCCTGTGAACCAGAATATAATGCAAAATTGATGACTGGGCTGGCCTGGCCGATATCTGTGATTGTGCAATTGTGATGCGTGAGTGTGCACCATGTCCGAAATGATCCAACTGACTGCCGAGGATGGCGTCCAACTGTCTGCTTTTGTTGCTGGCAATCCTGAAACGGCGAGGGGTGGCGTTGTCGTGCTGCAGGAAATTTTCGGGCTGAACGCGCATATCCGTGACCTGCCGGGACGGTTTGCCGCCGCCGGATATTATGCTGTTGCCCCGGCCATGTTTGACCGCGCCGAGGCCGGCGTCGAACTGGATTACAATGCCGATGGCAAGGATCGGGGGATCGCGCTGAAGAACGCTGTTGATGCTGACGCCATTATTGATGTGTCGGCTGCAATCAAGCTGGCCGCAAAGGCAGGACCGGTGAGCGTCGTCGGATTTTGCTGGGGCGGATCCCTTGCATGGCGCGCTGCGACGTACCTCAGTGGTCTGGCGGGCGCTGTATCCTATTACGGGGGAGAGCTGCCATCCAAGGCCGGCCTTGCCGCACATTGCCCGGTGCTGGCGCATTTTGGCGAACGCGATATGGGCATCCCGATGGATGGGGTGACCGCCTTTATCAAGGCGCAGGCCGATGCCAACCCGTCGGTTGTGACCCACATCTATGATGCCGATCACGGTTTCAATTGCGATGCGCGAAGCCAGTATGACAAGGACGCGGCCGCGCTTGCCTGGGACCGCACGCTTTCCTTTCTCGATGCAGTCAGCCATTGATCGCCGAAACGTGATCTGACAAAGCGCGAGTCTGTTGGCAGGCTGGTCGTATGTCTATGCGTCCGTTTACCCGCTTTCTCAACCGAAGAACGCCATCTGCATTATGGAACAAGATGCCGCTTCGCGTGCGCTGGATTGCCTGCTGGCCAGTCTTGTTGTGCATTTATCTGGCAGGGTTCCAAGTCAGCCACATCATGGCGAACATGCTGCTGCAGACAGTCATGCGGCTGCATTGGTCCTATGCGCTGGCAATATCGCCCATCCTCGCCGATATTCTGCTTTTGCTGATTGTGCTGCCAGCGATCCGGTTGCTTGTGCCTGCACGCCAGCATCTTGTCGTTTTCGGTTTTGCCCTCATTGTCGGGATTGCAACCCTGTCGGCAGTATCCACCCTGCTGGCCAAGGATTATCTGACGGCACAACCGGTCTGGCCTTCAGCTTACCAACTTGAAGACTGGTATTGGCGACCATTCAGGGATGTCATCAACTGTATTGTCGTCCTTGCCATTGTGATCTGGTACGGGATGCGCCTGCACCGTCATCAACTGCACCGTCATCAACCACATCCGCACTGACGCCGAAATCCCGACCTATACCCAGAAATCATTAATGATCATATGTTTGGGTCATGTCACCGCCCGCACATCAAGATGCGCATCACCTGAAAGCCCAACACCGCATGGGCATTGCCTTCATGGCGGTGGCGGCCATCACCTTTCCCATCAAGGACAGCTTTCTGAAGGCGCAGGACGATGCGGTTCCGGCATTGCTGGCCATCGCCATCTATTTCGCCATGCAGATCATCTTCGGATTTGCCGGCCTGACAGCAACCCGTCATCCAGCCCGGCGCAACCCCTTTGCCGGCATGACGCGCCTGCATTTTATGCGATCTCTGACTCTGACCTGCGCTCTTGGTACCTTCTTTTTCAGCCTGCGTTATGTGCCGCTGGCAAACGCTGTGACGCTGTACACATTGCAAGGGCTGTTCTGCATCGGGTTTGGCAGGTTGTTGCTGGCAGAGCGCGTTCTGCCTCGGCATATCGTCCTTGTGGCTATTGCTTCCATCGGGGTGATGATGGTGGTACGACCAGCGGCATCTGGCGGCAGCCTCGCCCTCAGCCTGTTACCACTGCTGTCAGGTGCATTTGGCGGGCTTTACATCATTCTGACCCGCAAGCTTGGCGACCATCAGCCGGCCTTTCAACTTGTCTGTCAGGACGGCGCTGTTTCCAGCATCACTGTGCTGCTGGTCTTCATGTCATCATTGCTGGTCACAGACAGCTATTTCGGCACCGGTTCAGTCCCGCCGATGCCCACCGACATGCTGACCATCTTTGGCCCACCTGCCATTGCTGCGGCAATCGGGATGATTTCCTCGCTGGCGATGATCAGGGCCGCACAACTGGCACCCGCCGTCAAGCTGGCACCCGCCAGCTATCTGGAAATCGCCAGCGGTGCAGTTATTGGCATCTGGATTTTTGGCGAATATCTGGACGCCATGACAATATTCGGCATCGCGATTATCGTCGCTGTCTGCCTGACCAATTCAGTGATGAATGAACTTGCCAAAACCAGAGGCTGACAGCGGCATCTGCACACCATCTGCCGCACCAATCCGGTCTGCCACATAGAAAAACCCCCGGCCATGACCGGGGGTTCTGAATTCGATTATTGGACGCCGCGAACAGGGTTCATCCGACACCCGTCATTTGGGCGTGCTGTCCCAATGGCGTTTAATGCAAGTCCGCCCAGACACGCCGCTTGGCGAAATAGGACATGATCACAAAGATCGACAGGAAGAACACCGCTGCCACGCCGATCCGCTTGCGGATTTCCATCTTTGGTTCGGCAGCCCACATCAGAAAGTTGGTCACATCCGATGCGATGCCTGCCGTTGTTGTCGGCGCACCATCACTATATTCCACATCATCACCATAGATCGGTTGCGGCATGGCGATCAGATGACCCGGATAGGCATTGTTGTAATACATGCCGTCCGGAACCTCGGTCGTCTCCGGCGCATCTTCATAGCCAATCATCAGGCTGTAGAGATAGTCCGGCCCGTTCGCACGCGCCTTGGCAATCAGCGACAGATCAGGGGGCAGCGCGCCATTATTGTTGGCACGTGCCTCATTATCATTCCGATACGGGTTGGGGATCTGGTCAGCCGGACGTGCCGGACGCATAAACATCTCGCCATCATCATCCGGACCGTCCATCACCTCATACTCGGCCGCAATGGCCTTGATCTCGGCCGCGTTATAGCCAAGGTCGGCAAGGTTGCGGAACGCCAGATAATCAATCCCGTGGCAACCGGCACACACTTCACGATACACCTGAAAGCCGCGCTGCAGCGCAGCCTTGTCGAAATATCCAAACGGTCCGGCAAAGCTCCATTTACCCTTTTCGAGATTAACATCGGCCCCGCCAGCGGCAATCAATTGGGACGGCGCACATAACATCCCTATAACCAAGCTGACTAAGCAAAGTTTTGATCTTATAAACATGACTTCTCTTACTCCGCGGGTGCCATTTGCCCAACGCCGGCATTGTGTGACCGGGCTGAAAGTACGGGTTCAGAAATAGACTTAGGTAATGGCTTAGTTGTTTCGAAAACACTCAACAACGGCAAGATAATAAGAAAGTGCATGAAGTACCAAGCTGTGGTCACCCTAGAGAGGACGACATATATCCCCTCGGCTGGTTTAGCACCAAGATATCCTAGAGCAATACAGTCCACGAAAAGTAACCAGAAAAAAATGCGAAAAACTGGTCGAAAACGTGCTGATCGTATTGGTGACCGATCAAGCCATGGCAGAATAAACAGGACAAGGATAGCGCTAAACATTAGCAGCACGCCGCCTAACTTATCGGGAACAGCACGCAAGATGGCGTAAAATGGAAGGAAATACCACTCAGGTACGATGTGGGCTGGTGTCTGCATTGGATTGGCAGGGATATAGTTGTCCGGATGACCCATCGCGTTAGGGAAGAAGAAAACCGCACCTGCCAACAGAAGCAGGAATACCGCTACACCAAACATATCCTTGATTGTGTAATAGGGATGGAACGAGATTGTGTCCTGCGGCCCTTTCGCATCGATTCCAATCGGGTTGTTTGACCCGAAGCGGTGCAAGGCAACGATGTGCAGCACAACCACACCAGCAATCAGGAAAGGCATCAGATAATGCAGCGAGAAGAATCGGTTGAGTGTCGGGTTGTCGACCGAGAAACCGCCCCACAGGAATGTCACGATACTTTCACCAACAAATGGAATTGCCGAGAATAAGTTTGTGATTACTGTGGCACCCCAGAAGCTCATCTGTCCCCACGGCAGCACATAGCCCATGAAGGCTGTAGCCATCATCAGCAGGAAAATGACGACGCCTAAAATCCAAAGGAGTTCCCGCGGGGCCTTGTACGACCCGTAGTAAAGACCTCGGAAGATATGGATGTAAACAACAATGAAAAAGAAACTAGCCGCGTTCATGTGGATGTAGCGGATCAGCCATCCGTGATTAACATCGCGCATGATCCGTTCCACCGACTCGAAGGCGTGGTCGACATGTGCGGTATAATTCATTGCCAGAACAATGCCGGTGACGATCATGATAACCAGTGATAACCCTGCCAAGCTGCCAAAATTCCACATGTAATTCAGGTTTTTTGGCGTTGGGTAATCATTTGCTGTGTGATCAAGCATTGAAAAAACAGGGAGGCGGTGATCTATCCACCTCACAACCGGGTTTGAAAATTTTTCAGCAGACATCAGGCCAAAAGCCTCCAAAAGAACTAGACGGTTAACCGATACGGATTATTGTGTCAGACAGAAACGTGTAGGGTGGAACTTCCAGATTGGTTGGGGCTGGCCCCTTACGTATACGACCCGATGTGTCATAGTGTGACCCATGACAAGGACAAAACCAGCCTTCGTAATCACCCTTTACTTCGCTGGTTTTCTGTCCCAATGGAACGCAACCGAGATGTGTACATACACCTAACACCACAAGCATTTCAGGGCGCTGTACTCTAGCTTCATCCTCTTCTGGATCCCTCAAATTTGAACCATCTACGGCATTTGCGCGAGCAATTTCATCGCTGGTGCGATGCCTAATGAAAACAGGTTTGCCGCGCCAGGTAACGGTAATCGCCTGTCCTTCGGCAATCTTAGACACATCCACTTCAGTGCTGGCGAGTGCAAGCGTATCTGCTGCAGGGTTCATCTGGTTGATAAGAGGCCACCCCACAGCAGCAACTCCCAGACCAGCCATGGCGTAGGTTGCAACAACTATGAAATCACGTTTTTTTGGATCCGCGACATCTTTGTCAGATGATGCAGGAGTCCTTTTTGGACTGGCCATTATTCCCTCTTAGTTTTTTGCCCCATAAATTTCGACGGACGACCGGCTTTCGGCACGTCGTAAAAATCTCCCCTCAGACATCTACCTTGCGGCAGCAGCTAGACAGATTTCAGCACCATCCGTCTTCGCCATTTTTGATAGCACGACACCCGCGCTATTCCCATAGTATTTTGCCATGAAATTACAAAAAATAAGGGCGCGTAGCGTCGCACCCCCAATTCTTCCAAATTCGGTCGAACCCGCTCAGGGCCAGCGCACTTCGGGTGGCATGCTCATCAGGATCGCCTCGATATTACCACCCGTCTTCAACCCGAACAGGGTGCCACGGTCATGCAACAGATTGAACTCGACATAGCGTCCCCGCTTGACCAGCTGGTTGTGCCGATCTTCGGCACTCCAGTCCTTGTTCATGCGTTCGCGTATGATCTCTGCATATCCGGTGTGAAAATGTCGGCCAACATCCTTGGTGAAGGCAAGGTCGGCATCCCAGTCACCAGTGTCCAGATTATCATAGAAGATGCCACCAATACCGCGCGGCTCATTACGATGCGGCAGGAAGAAATATTCATCACACCATTTCTTGAAACGCGGATAATACGCCGGGTCATGCGCATCACAGGCTGTCTGCATGGATTCGTGAAAGGCTTCGGCAGCCGCCTGGTCCGGCAGCATCGGCGTCAGATCACCACCGCCGCCAAACCACGCCCGCGAGGTCACAATGAACCGGGTGTTCATATGCGCCGATGGCACGTGCGGATTGAACGGATGCGCCACCAGTGAGATGCCGGCGGCCCAGAACTGTCCATCCGCATCTGCCCCCGGGATTGATTTGCGAAACTCTTCAGAAAAAGTGCCATGGACAGTTGATATATTGACCCCGACTTTTTCAAAGACACGGCCATGCATCACGCTCATCTCGCCGCCGCCGCCGCCATCGCGTTCCCATATCTTGCGGGTAAAGCGACCGGCCGGCATCTCGACATTTTCGGTACCGGAAAGGCCAGCTTCGATGGTCTCGAAACTCGTGCAGATCTGGTCACGAAGCGTGGCGAACCATCCCGCTGCCTGCTCTTTGCGCTGGGCAATGCTATCCACTGTATGACCTTCCATCACAAGTCTGGCCTTCCATCATGACTATCCCGGGCTTCGCCTTCAGATCGCTGCCAGCAATTCAGCCCTGGTCAGGGTGAAGTCATGCATGACCCAGCGATGTTCAATAGCGCACAGCATGTCGCCCAGCGCCGGACCCTTGTCAACGCCATGCGACAATAAATCGGTCGCCGTAACCGGGCATTGCGGCGGCTGCCATGCAGCAATATCCAGCAATCTGCCTGCTGAAACAGGCGTTCCGCCGCGAGCTGTTTGCACAAGATAAATGGCCGCAGGGTCATGCCCGTCGCGCCGCAGGAACCATGCTGGGCGGTGCCAGTCTTTGCCCGCCAGACCCCTATCCGGCACATCACCATCAGCCAGACTTTCACCCGCCAGACCCTGTTCAGCAATGTAGCTGCCATGCTTGTCCAGACTGGTCAAAAAGCGGCTTTCTGCCCGCGACAGCCGCAATCGCTTTATCACCGCATCGGTGTTGGCCGCGCCCGCGGGCAATACCACTGCAAACGGCAGCAGCCAGACAGAGGCAGCTGTTGCCGCAAATGCCTGTTGAAGGACATCGAACGGCGGCAGGTTTTTCAGCAAATGCGGCTGCAGGCGCAGACCCAGCGCATGTTCATCAAGGCCGCTTTCATGCATGACGCGGACACCGGCAAGTGGTGCCTGTGCCGCAAAAAGCCGCCGGCATTCATGTGCAACCCGCTCGCCCGACAGATGTGCCGCCTGCGCCGCCATCGCGCCAATGGCTGCCAGTGCCTCATCATCAATGCCGGCCTGCCCAAAACGAGGCAGAAACCGGCAATAACGCAACATCCGCAAGGCATCTTCGGTGATTCGTGTTTTTGCATTCCCGACAAAACGCAGACGTCCAGCGGCCAGATCAGCCAACCCGCCAAGCGGATCCTCAAGCGTGCCGTCAGCAGTGATATAAAGGGCATTGACCGTGAAATCGCGGCGGCGCGCATCTTCCGCCCAGTCATCGGTAAAGCCGATCACGGCATGCCGACCATCGGTGTCCAGATCAATCCGTGTCTGCGTCAACTCTATCGTCTGGCCATCCGCAATCACGGTGACCGTCCCATGCACAAGACCTGTTTCAACGATCTTCAGACCGGCATCCCGCAGGGCATCAACAGCCCGCGCAATCGGACAGGCGATGGACATATCGATATCACCCGACCTGGCATGCGGCGATGGTGGCCCGTCACTCTGCGCCAAAGCGCTCGAGCGCGCGTCCAGCACCCAGTCGCGCACGGCACCGCCAACAATGCGTGCCTCGCTATCCAACGCCTCTGCAATATCAAAAATACGGCGCGCCAGCGGCGGCACTGGAAACCGGGGAATGCTGGCCCTACCCGCCATCGGCACTGTCATCAAAACCGCCCGGCACGATCTTGCCATCCTTGATCTGCGCTGGCTGATACTTGCCCGGCGGGCCAGAAGCGCCGCGTTCAAGCAGGACTGCGCCAAGGAAAAACACCGCCAGTCCAGCCAACGCGCCCACCACTGCAGGCATGCCGATCAGCTGCGTGTCGGGTTCTTCGCCGCGCAGTCGCGCCCGCCTGTTCTGCCAGGCCTTCACAAGGCTCATAACCAGGATCGCGGCCAGGATCGCGGTGGCGATAATGATATATCGACGCATCTTGTTATGCTCCTCCCCCAAAGGGTGTCACGGGTGGTCCGCACAGGATACCCTATTTCATTCGGCGCCCCTATCCCCGGTCCGTATCCAGCAGTTCGGATTCCAGGGCTATGTCCGGGTGCCAGCACTGAGGCCGGACACAATCTGTCAGGGATCGCCTGAACCTAGCGGGCGATACGCGCCGCCAGATCAACCAGAATGGCTGCCGACAGGCCCCATATATAATGTTGTTCGTTCTCGATGACCCAGACATCTCGCGGCTGGCCATTGCGAAGATAGGTGTCGCGGCGGTGGCGGGTTCTGTCAACCAGCGCATCCAGCGGCAAAACCAGCACCTGCGCCACTTCTCCCGGATCGGCCACAAGGCGGGTGTCCGCCGCAACCAGACCGACAACCGGCTGCACAACAAATCCGACCGGGCTGACCACAGCATCAAGCCCGCCAAGCACCTGCACCGCATCACTCGGCAGGGCGATCTCCTCCTGCGCCTCACGCAGGGCGGTGTCAACAAGTGTCCTGTCCATGCTTTCAACCTTGCCGCCGGGAAAGCTGATCTGCCCGGCATGATGCGCAAGATGGTGGGCGCGTTCGGTCATGATGACCTGCCATCCGTCATCACAGACAGTCAGGCCGACAAGAACGGCTGATGGCCGTCCCTTTTCACCGTTCAGGCGCGCCGGGATCATGCTGAGCCGGTCTGCAGCAACAGGCGGATCAAAAGCTGTCATGCGCCGCCGTCCTGATCTGCGTTTGCACCTGCCTCGAGCGGGAAAAAAACACCGTCACTCCAGACGCCGAATCTGCCATCCTCGCCAGCAACGCTCTGCTCTGCGAGTTCGTAGAAGACCGGCCGCGCCACAAGCGCCTCCAGCGCCTGACGCACTGTTACATAGGGGCGCAATTCAGGCGTTGCAGCGCCAGCGCCTGGCTGATGACCAGAACCGGTATCCGGGCCTGCTGTCGGGCGCATGACCATAGGATTGTCCCGTCCCAGCAGCAGCGTATCATCAACATTGGTGGTGAAACGGATTTGCTGGTCACGGCCAGCGCCCTCACAGCTCATGGCCGTTATGATGAAGGGCGCGTCTTCAACCATGATGGTGCCGCGTTCGACCGGTGTGACAAGCCAATAGCTGCCGTCTGCCTCGCGCTGCAACACGCTGGCGAACAGTTTGACAAGGGCTGGCCGACCAATCAGCCCGCCTTCATGATACCAGTTGCCATCGGCCGCAATGCGGATATCGAAGGCCTGAGGTGTCGGCTTGCTGATCTGGCGAAGGGCATCGCCTGGGCCCCCGGGCGGGCGCGGGACATGCGAAGATGATGAACTCATGATGGCAGTCTACCGCGCTGTTGCATGAAGATAAATCCTCCTTGTCAGCAGAAATTTGCCGCACATCAGGAAGAATCAACAAACACGCCATGCTCCGCCTCCATGGAAGGGTTCGAAACCTAACCTGATAGGGGATTTGGAAATTGACGGGAAATTAACCTTATTCTGCCATTATAGCGTTGGTTCCCGCCTATTGCGGGGCCATCTGGCAAGAATTTCCGCGTCGGTGCCGCTTTACCAGCGACATTGAAGCAGGACGTTGGTGGCCAGTGCGGGGTTTAAAGGCAAATTTCTGATGATGCGCTGGCAGTCGCCGGATCGAGTGGCGGTATTCCAACCGGATATCTGTCACCAATGGCAACGGATTGGACTGACGGAAGATCGGCAGGAAAAATGCGCGCGCAAATCGCAATCACCCGCGGCGGGGTGACCAAAGCAAGTACCAGCGCTTCGCCACCTGAGGGCGGCGCACTGGCCAAACGTGCAAACGGCACATTCCAGATATCACTTCATCGCCGTATCAGCGAATCAGCCCTGATCAATCTGATGCGCGCCTTGCGCGCCATCGAACCCGAACTTCCGATGAACCTGCGCGTTGATGCGCAACTGCAACAGGGATTGAGCCGCTCCGAACTATGCCTCCAGCTTGCACTGCGGGCGCTTGGCGATATTGAACGCAACAACGAAGCACTGTTCATGAGCAACCTTGAACTTGTACAGCCGGCGACGCTAAAGTCCCTGACCTCGTCAAATCTGCTGCGCCTTGCCCAGCTGGACATGAGCAACATGGATGCACCATCTGCCTTGATGAAAGCGAGCGCAGCACGCGTCTCCAATCTTGTTTCAGTCGGGCAGAACCGGTCGATGCGGCTATATTTTCTGGCCCTGCCAGCCGAAGTGGACTGGCCGGCCTCCCTTCCCGATATCGGCGCCCCGCTTGATGAAGAAACGGATTCGGTGCCCTGCCGATGGCTATCGACACTCTATGAGGCGGCAATGGCCATACAGGCACCGCTCTATCACCATGGGTTCATCCGAATCGGCCCCGCAGGTATGCGCCCCTTCAAACGGATCATTCACCCGATCACCCCGCAAAATGACCGCCCAAGCAATTTCAGAGTACTGTCTGTGGCGGAAATATCCGAAAATGACGCAATTGTGATAATTTAGAAATCGGTTACTAACCGCCAGAAATTGCTTCATCACTCATAAAAAGTAGTTTTTTTTATACTTTTCCGCATTTTAGCCAGTCCGCTTTAACTCTTTAATAACACAATCCACATACAATCAACGCCGCATGCAGGCGGAATAGCGTTTTGATGTATCTGACAGGTCTGATCATGCCAGCTGCGCCAGCAGATGCGCTCTGACCACAACAGGATCGATGCCAGCACGCGTTTCGTCATCAGTTGCAATGCTGGGCGGGTCATGGTTTGACCGGTTCGATGATTGACCAGCCCGCCCAAGACGGCGGCACGTTTTTCACCGCACCAGTTTGTGACCGTGATCACACTCATCGAATCCTGCGATCTGTGGTTTGCACGCATCACAGGTCGACGGATTTTCCGCCGACCAGCCTGTTCCCGGGACAGGTCATCTGGCCAAGCGGGCATGGAGGAACCTGTGCACATCAAATCGACGCGCCTGCACCAGTCAAGGAGGCAAGACATATGGCGCGGCTACCGGATATCGAGAGCGAGCAGTCAAAAGTAACCACTGTTCTGCGCGCGATGAGCAATGCAAAGCGCATGCGCATACTGAACGAACTCTCAGATGGTCGAGAACGATCGGTGTCTGAACTGGAAGGCGTCATCGCCTCACTCAGTCAGTCTGCCCTGTCTCAACATCTGGCCCGGTTGCGACGGGCAAACATCGTCCGCACCCGACGCGAATCTCAAACCATTTATTATTCCATCGATGACGCCGATGTATTGCGGATCCTGCGGCTGCTCAGCCATATTTACAATGACGACCCGGTGATGAAGCGCACCACTCACTGACCCTCTATCCCGCACGAACAACATAGATTTTGTTGCAACCGAGAGCACCAAAATACAAACGGTGCCACTGTTGAACATTCTTCGTCGATTTGCGTTTGAATCCGTGCACAGGAAGCGCATAGTGTCACGACTTGTCCTGACCCGTTGCGCCTGACAGATTTCTGCCCGCGCGACGATATCCAGCGGTTCGTCTGAATGTATATTTATCTACCCATTGCCGAAGTTTCGATGCATATCGGAGTGATTATTGGTCTTGGCGGCGGGGTGGGCTTTCTGTCCGGACTGTTCGGTGTGGGCGGCGGCTTTTTGATGACGCCGCTGCTGATCTTTTTTGGCATCCCCCCTGCTGTTGCCGTATCGACCGAAGCGAACCAGATTGTTGCCTCGTCAGTGTCGGGTGTGCTGGCGCATATGCGGCGCGGCAATGTCGACTTCAAGATGGGCGGCATTTTGATGGCTGGCGGTGTTGTCGGCTCTTCACTGGGTGTTGTGCTTTTCAAATTCCTGCAGTCGATTGGCCAGATTGATCTGGTGATCCAGATGTCCTACGTGGTATTTCTGGGCATTATCGGCGCCTTGATGCTGACAGAAAGCCTGCGCACCATTATCCGGTCCCGCAAATCTGGCGGCGTTCGGCGCAAGCTGCATCAGCACAACTGGTTTCACGGCCTGCCGCTGAA
>ERZ802822.1377-NODE-1377-length-15101-cov-8.728235_pt1 | contig 15101 bp, 17 predicted proteins | sample MGYA00345649_ERZ802822 | MGnify/ENA primary metagenome ERZ802822 (study PRJEB30503, sample SAMEA104212359) | marine metagenome | biome: Westerlies Biome; feature: [SRF] surface water layer (ENVO:00010504) within the epipelagic zone...; material: water...
CTTAAGGTAAATATTTTTAATGAAATCAAATTAAAAAAAATGGGTATGAATGCTTTATTAGGAGTAGGGCAAGGAAGTATAAGAGGTTCATATCTTGTTACTATTGAATGGAATGGAGCAAAAAAAAATTCTAAGCCTTTAGCTTTTGTTGGTAAAGGCGTGTGTTTTGATACTGGTGGTTATTCTCTTAAACCAGCAAAATTTATGGAGGATATGACTTATGACATGGCAGGTTCAGCCACCGTAGTTGGACTGATGAAGAATTTAGCTTTAAGAAAAGCAAAGATTAATGCTGTTGGTGTTGTGGGCCTTGTAGAAAACATGGTAAGTGGTAATGCGCAAAGACCAGGAGACATTGTCAAATCATATAGTGGTAAAACAATAGAAATTTTAAATACAGATGCAGAAGGTAGACTTGTTTTAGCAGATGCTCTAACATTTACTGAAAGGAAATTTAAACCACAATTTATGATCGACTTAGCAACGTTGACTGGAGCAATTATAGTATCTCTTGGTTCAGAGTATGCAGGTCTTTTTTCAAATAATGATAAATTATCTAAACAATTAATCAACGCGGGTGAAAAGGTTGAAGAAAAATTATGGAGAATGCCATTACACAAAAATTATGATAAATTAATAAATTCAAAAAATGCTGATATGCAAAACATAAATTACGTTGGGGGTGCAGGATCAACAACAGCAGCACAATTTTTACAGAGATTTATTTTAAATAAAACTCCTTGGGCTCATTTAGATATAGCTGGAATGGCATTTTCTAAATATGGAGGTGCATTAAATTCTGGTGGTGCCACAGGTTATGGTGTTAAGTTATTAAATCAATTAATAGAAGATAATTATGAGTAACGTTGAACAGACTTTATCAATTATAAAACCTGATGCAGTAGAAAGAAATTTAGATAATGAAATTAAGCAAATGTTTAAGGATAAAGGTTTTCAGATTGTTAAAGAAAAAAAAATTCAAATAGAAAAATCTGAAGCAGAGATATTTTATAAAGTACATGAAACTAAACCGTTTGATAATGATTTATGTTCATACCTTTCCTCAGGACCAATAGTAGTTATGGTGATTGAAAAAGAAAATGGAATACTTGCAAATAGAGAATTAATGGGAGCAACTAATCCAAAAGATGCTTTAGATGGAACTATTAGAAAAAAATATGGGATTTCAATTGATAAGAATTCTGTTCATGGATCTGATAGTCCTGAGAATGCTAAAATTGAAATTAATTTTTTCTTTAAAGACTAAAAAACACCTTATTTATAGCTTTACGATATAAAAGATGCTCTTGTTTTAAGATCTTTTTTTTTAAAGATGAAGATGTATCTTTTTTTGATATTTTCACTTTTGTTTGTAAAATTATTTTTCCTGAGTCTAATCTAGAATTAACGTAATGTACTGTGCATCCAGAGTATTTTTCTTTATTTTGTAGTACACGTTCATGTGTATTAAGTCCTTTATATTTTGGTAATAAAGAAGGATGAATATTCAAAATTATACCTTTAAATTTTTTAATAAAATTAGGTGATAATATTTTCATAAAACCTGCTAGACAAATTAAACTAATTTTATTTATCTTTAATTGTTTAAGGATTAAACTTTCTGATTTTTTTATATTATTAAAATCATAAATTTTTTTTTTAATCTTATATCTATCTGCAAAATTGAGACCTTTTGCTCTTTTATTGCTTGAAACAATCAAACTTATTTTGATAGGTGATTTATTTAAAAATGAAAATTGAATTAGATTTTTTAAATTACTGCCTGTTCCAGAAATAAAAACTGCTGTATTTATTTTATTAGAACCAATTAATTTTACCATTTAATTTTACTTTATTAGTTCTTTTAACTATTTTTCCTATCACATAAGGTTTATAATTTTTAGAAAAATACTTATTTATCTTATCTAAATTTTTTGGATTTATTACTAAACAGAATCCAACCCCACAGTTAAAAGTTTTTAACATTTCATTTTCTTTAATATTATTTTTTTTTAACCACTTAAATATTTTTAATGGTTTAATTTTATTCAAATCTATTTCAGCACAATATCTTTCAGGAATTATTCTTTTAATATTATCAGGTATCCCTCCTCCAGTAATATTAGCACAACCATTTAAAAGTTTTTTATCTATTAGATTTAGAACTTCTTTAACATAAATTTTGGTGGGCTTAATTAATTCATTCTTTAAAAAACTATTTTTTTTGATATTTATTTTTCTTTTATTTATAATATCTCTTACAAGAGAATATCCATTTGAATGAAGACCACTGGAAGGAACAGCTAAAATAAGATCATTTTTTTTAATTTTTTTTTTATTCAAAATTTTTTTTTTATCAACAACACCCACAGCGAAACCAGCAATGTCAAATTTATTTCTTTCATATGTTCCAGGCATTTCTGCAGTTTCTCCTCCAACTAGACTACATTCAGAAATTTTACATCCCTTTACAACACCTCTAATAATCGATTTTAACTTTGGTAAATTTATTTTATTAATTGATATATAGTCTAAAAATAAAAGAGGTCTTGCACCTTGAACAATTAAATCATTAACACTCATAGCAACCAAATCGATCCCAATAGTATCAAATTTATTGATAGTATTTGCTATCTCAATTTTAGTACCAACACCATCTGTACATGCAACAATTTTTGGATCTTTAATATTATTAGGTATATTAGATATAGATCCAAAACCTCCAATATTATTAAACTTTTTTTTGCCTTTTTTTCTTGATGAGATAGCAGCAATGAACTTAACAAACTTTTCTGCAGCATTTATATCGACACCACTTTTTTTATATGTAAATACACTTTTATTCATTATTATAAGATATGATAAATAGATTTATAAAAAAACATTCAAAAAACTTATATATTTTTTTTTTATTTCTATCTTTAATTTTATTTTTTTTTTCCACAGATAAAGTTTACGCAAAATCTTTTAATATTAAGAATATAGAAGTATCAAAGCCTTTTGAGATAAATTTTGATAAAAACAAGGTAATTGATGAAGGTTTTATTAAAGCTTTCTCCGAGCTCATCTCATTAATTACAGTTTCTTCTGATCATAAAATTATAAAAAAGATAAAATTGAATCAAATTAGAGGTATGATTGAGTCCTTTTCTATTAAAGAAGAAAAATTTATAGATGAAATTTATTATGTTAATTTAGGAGTTTCCTTCAATAAAAAAAAAATTCTAAATTTTTTAGAAAAAAAAAATATTTTTCCCTCTATACCTATTAAAAAAAATTTTTTATTTATTCCAATTATAATTGAAGAGAATAAAGAAAATTTATTAGTATTTTCAAATAATAAATTTTATGATGAATGGAACAATGATAGTGAAAGCTTTTATCTAATAGAATATATCTTACCAACAGAAGATCTTGAAGATCTAAACTTGATAAAAAAGCAATATGATCTCATCGAACAATATGACTTTAAAGAAATAACAAGTAAATATTATTTAGATGACTCTATTGTTGCATTAATCTTTATTAATCAAAAAACTATAAGAATATTATCAAGGATTACTGTTAATGATAAAGTTTTTTTAATCAACGAGTCATTTTCAAATATTGATATAAATAATACAGATCAATTGAGCACTATTATTAAAAGTTTAAAGATAATGTATGAGGATTATTGGAAAAACTTTAATCAAATTAATACTTCTATTAAATTACCAATTTCTATTAAAGTTAATGGCAGAGATAATTCAAATGTGTCTCGTTTAGAAAATACTTTAGATGAAGTTAATTTAATTTATGATTACTTTATATCAAAATTTGATAAAGATTTTATATATTATCAAATTATATATAATGGTACACCAGATATTTTTTTAAAATCAATGGAAAAACAAAATTTTAATTTTAATACTCAAAATAAAACATGGGTCTTAAAATGAAAGATCTTAATCAAGAAATAATCAAATTTGATTATGGTCAAAATTTTACAGATGATGATTTTTATGTTTCAAAAAGTAACAAACATATATTTGATTTATTAATTAAATGGCCAAAATGGGAAAAAAACTTTCTAAATATCAGTGGAGAAAAATTTTCTGGTAAATCACATTTAATTAATATTTTCTTAAAAAAGTTTAATGGAATAAAATTAGAGTCAAGCCTGCTTAATAATGATCATTTGGGTGAAATTAAAATTCATCAAAATATAGTTTTAGAAAATTTAAATAAAGAAATCAAAGAAGATTTATTTTTTACGCTTTGTAATATTATTGAACAAGATAATAAATATTTAATTGTAACTTCTAATCAACCAATAGTAGATGTTGATTTTAATTTAATTGATTTAAAATCAAGATCAAAAAATTTTCTTTTACAAAATATAGAAAAACCTGACGATGAACTTATATTTGCGTTAATTTTAAAAAATTTATCTGATCGCCAAATATCGTTAGATAAAAAGTTAATTCACTACATTATTAAAAGAATTGATAGATCATATGGAAAAATAATTGATTTCATATATAAGATCGACGAAGTAAGTTTAAAAAAAAAAAGATCAATTGATTTTAAAATTATTAAAGAAGTTCTGGGGGAATAATTGAATAAATATAGAAGTCATACCTGTAATGAGCTTAGAAAAAATAATGTTGGTAAAAGTATAGTTATTTCAGGCTGGATTAACAAAAAACGTGATCATGGAAATTTATTATTTATAGATCTCAGAGATAATTATGGAATTACTCAATGTATAATAGATCAAGAAAATAAAAACTTTAAAGAGTTAGAAAAAATACAACTTGAAACAGTAATAAAAGTTGAAGGTAGGGTTGTTAATAGATCTAAAGAAACTATCAATAAAGATATTGAAACAGGAGAAATTGAAATTTCAATTGAAAATTTTACAGTTTTAGGAACTTGCAAAGAATTACCAATGCCCGTTTTTACTGATCAAGAATATGCAGAAGAGATTAGATTAAAATATAGGTATTTAGATTTACGAAGAAAAAAAATTCATGAAAACATAATTTTGAGGTCAAAGGTTATTTCATTCATAAGAAGTGAAATGAATGCAATTGGGTTTTTGGAATTTCAAACTCCAATACTTACTTCTTCGAGCCCAGAGGGTGCAAGAGACTTTCTTGTTCCAAGCAGATTGAACCCTGGAAAATTTTATGCCTTACCTCAAGCTCCACAACAATTTAAACAACTTATAATGGTTTCAGGATTTGATAAATATTTTCAAATTGCTCCATGTTTTAGAGATGAAGATGCTAGAGCTGATCGAAGTCCAGGAGAATTTTATCAATTAGATTTAGAGATGTCATTTGTTGAACAAGAAGATGTTTTTAAAGTAGTTGAAGAACTATTAATTAATACTTTTAAAAAATTTTCAAACAAAAAATTAATTTCTGAAAAATTTCCAAGAATTTCTTATGCTGATGCAATGGCAAAATATGGAAGTGACAAACCTGATTTGAGAAACCCATTAATCATAAATGATATTACTGAAGTTTTTTTAAGGGATGACGTGTCTTTTGAAATTTTTAAAAAACTTGTCAAATCAGGATCTCAAGTAAGATGTATTGTTACTAAAAAAACTAAAGATAAACCAAGAAGCTTTTTTGACAATATTGATAAATGGGCTAAAGCAGAAGGTTCTTCAGGTTTAGCTTATTTTACATTGGAAAAGAATAATGAAATATCTGCTAAAGGACCTGTAGGTAAATTTTTTTCTAAGGAATCTTTAGAGGAAATAATGCAAAAAACTGGAGCAAAAATTGGAGATAGTATTTTTTTAGCTTGTAACAATCAAAAAGAATTAGAAAAAGTTACTTCTTTAGCAAGAGAGAAGATAGCAAATGATTTAGATTTAATTGATAATGATTCATTTGCTTTTTGCTGGATAGTTGACTACCCAATGTTCGAAAGAGATGAACAGACTAATAAAATTAAGTTTAGTCATAATCCTTTCTCTATGCCTCAAGGAGATTTAGATAAAATCAATTTTGAGAAACCTTTGGATATACTTGCTTTTCAATACGATATTGTATGTAACGGTATTGAGCTTTCTTCTGGTGCAATTAGAAATCATATTCCTGAACTTATGTATAAATTATTTTCAATTGCGGGTTATGATAAAAAGCAGGTAGATGAAAAATTTAGTGGGATGATTAATGCTTTAAGTTATGGAGCACCACCTCATGGAGGAATAGCACCAGGTATTGATAGAATAGTTATGCTTTTAGCTAATGAAAAAAATATTAGAGAAGTAACTATGTTTCCAATGAATCAAAATGCTCAAGATTTAATGATGAACGCACCTTCAGACGTGAATGAAAGTCAATTAAAAGAGTTAAATTTATCTTTAAAATTGAAAAAATAATCTATTTTTTTCCTTTAAGACTTAGTTTGACATCAGATAAATCTACCAGGTTTTTTTTATAATTATTTCTAACAAATCCCTTACTAGTAATATCTCTAACAATTTTAAGTAGCTGGTTTTGACTCTCAGAATTTTGTTCATCAAAGACAGGACTATCAATAGTACCAATAGATGGTGTGTGAGCAAGATCTTCTCTATTTTGATAAGAAATAGCCAATTCTCTGAAAATATAGTCTAAAATAGATGATGCACTTAAAATTCTGTCATTTCCATGAACTTTTCCAGACGGTTCAAACTTTGTACCAACAAATGCACTAATGAACTCATCAAGTGGAACTCCATATTGAAGCCCAAGTGATACAGCAATAGCAAAATTATTCATTAAAGCTTTAACTAATTCACCTTCTTTACTTGTATCTATGAAAATCTCACCAATTTTGCCATCTTCATATTCACCGGTATGCAAATAAACTTTGTGGTCACCAATAGTTGCTTTCTGAATATAACCTTTTCTTCGGTCAGGCATACCAAATCTTTTTCCAGAATTTTCAGAATTATTATTATTTGATTTTATAAATTTCTCTAAATTCTTAGGTGCTTGCTGCTGAGAATCAGTTAATGACTCTATTTTCTTATTTTCAACAATTTTTTTATTATTTGGATCAAGGCTCTTTGTTTTTCTATTATCAAGCTTTACATCTAAAACTTCGAATTTACCATCATCTCTTTTTTCTAAATTTTTAAGCTCTGTCTCATTAATATCATCTAAGAAATGATTTACTTTAAACGTACATGTATAATATGTTTCAACTAAGTATTTTGCCATTTAACCCCAACTTTTTAAAATTAATTTGAAATAAGATTCAAATTATTTATATACAAAAACAAATTTTAGTCTAATTTAAATTATACAATTTTAAATTGAAAAAAATTATTTATTTATGTTGACACTTTTTAAAAAAATTTTCGTCTGGTGGAATCAAGAAACGTTTGGAACAAAAATAGAAACTCTTTTTTTTGGAAAATTTGTTGGCAAAGATCATCTAGGCAATAAATACTATGAAAGTAAAAAAGGTAAGAGATGGGTAATTTATGCTGAAGAAATTGATGCATCCAAAATACCTGTAGAATGGTATTCTTGGATACATTTTACTCGAAATAAAATAGAAAAAAAACATGATCTTGAAAAATATGAGTGGCAAAAACCTCATCAGCCAAATCTAACAGGAACAGAGTCAGCTTACTATCCAAATAAAAATAAAGATGCTATTCAAAAAAAATATAAAACTTGGAAAAATTAAATTAAATTTATTTATCTTAATTTTATTTCTAGTTGTATCATTTGATTTGAATTCTAGTGAAAATTTAGAAGGTAGCTTCACAGATATTAAAGTATTAGATAAAATCTCATCTAAAAATATCTTATTAAAACTTAAAAATGGTGAAGATACTAAATACAAGGATTTATTGATAAAAAGTATGAAGTGTAGAAATTCAGAATTTGATGATAATCCAGAAATTACTGCTTATATTCAAGTCAGAGATTTAACAAATAAAAATAAGAATGATGTATTTGTTTTTAATGGATGGATGTTTTCTTCAAGTCCTTCTATAGCACCTTTTGATCACCCTGTTTATGATATATGGCTAGTGAGTTGTTATTAAATAATTTTTTCAGTATCTAGCCAACTTACATTAAAATCTGACTGAATAAATTTTTTATGATTTAAAAGTTTTTTATGTAAAGGAATAGTGGTGGTAATACCTTCGATGACAAATTCATCTAATGACCGGTTCATTCTTTGAATAGCTTCTGACCTATTTCTACCATGACAGATTAGTTTACAAACCATACTATCATAATAAGGTGTTACTTTATATCCTTGAAATATTGCACCATCAACTCTTGTCCTAAATCCTGATGGTTGATGACACATTCCGATTGTTCCTGGTGAGGGTTGAAAATTTTTACTTGCATCTTCTGCATTTATTCTACATTCAATTGCATGACCTCTAGGGTTAATATCTGACTGTTTTAATGCTGTTTCACCTTTAAACGCAATCCAAATTTGCTCTTTAATAATATCTATACCTGTTACCATTTCTGTAACTGGATGTTCTACTTGAACTCTAGTATTCATTTCTAAAAAATAAAATTTTCCATCCTCATAAATAAATTCAACTGTGCCAGCTCCTTCATAACCAATTTTTTTAACCATATTGACAGTCTTATCGAATAGATCTTTTCTAATTTCATCATTTAAAATAGGGCTTGGTGTTTCTTCAATGAGTTTTTGGTGTCTTCTTTGAACTGAACAATCTCTCTCGTGCAAATGAACAGTCCTATTTTTCCCAGCTAGAATTTGAACTTCTATATGTCTTGGATTTTGAAAAAATTTTTCTATATATACTTCATCATTACCAAAATATTTTTGAGCTTCAGATTTTGCAGTTGAAAATAGGTTTTCAAATTCTTCTTCTTTATGAACAATTTTCATTCCTTTACCTCCACCACCACCTGAGGCTTTAATTAAAACAGGATATCCTATTTTTTTACAAAGCTTTTTTGCTTCTAATATATCTTTTATACCTCCATCAGAACCTTCAATTATTGGTAGTCCATTTTCTTTGGCAATTTTTTTTGCCTGAATCTTATCTCCCATCATCTCAATTAGTTTTGAGGATGCACCTATAAATTTAATATTATTTTCTTCTAATACTTTTGCAAAATTAGCATTCTCAGATAAAAAACCATATCCTGGATGTACTGCTTCAGAATTTGTTAGTTCAATAGCTGACATTAAAGCAGGAATATTTAGATAACTATTAGCTGGCTGATGTGATCCAATACAAACACTCTCATCTGCTAATCTTACATGCATACTATCTCTATCTACATCTGAATGAACTGCTACAGTGGAGATTCCCCATTCTTTACATGCTCTTATTATTCTAACCGCAATTTCCCCACGGTTTGCTATTAATATTTTTTTAAACATTATTCTAAAATGATTATTGTTTGTCCAAACTCTACCGGTTGGCCATCTTTAACGCATATTTCTTTAACAACTCCATCTGATGTTGAAGGCACATGATTCATTGTTTTCATTGCCTCAACAATCATTACAGTTTCTCCCTTTTTAATTTTTTTACCAATTTCTACAAATTTTTTTGCGCCAGGCTCAGGTGCATGGTATGCTGTTCCGATTATTGGTGAAGTTACTTGAATTCCTGAAATATTTTTTGCACTTAGATTTGAAGTTTCTACAACTTTTTCATTTTTAGAATGAGCTGGATTGCTTAATACCACATTATTTTTTGAAACTTTTATTTTTGTATCTTTTTCTGTGTACTCTAATTCTGTAAGATTAAATTCTTCTAAGTAGTCACTTAATTCTTTAATAATTTTTTTATTTATTTTCATTTTTTAAGAGTTTTTGCATTGAAATTATGGCTAAAATATATCCATTATCTCCTAATCCAAATATTCCACCAGTTACGATATCACTAATTAATGATTTTTTTCTAAACTCCTCTCTTTTGTATATATTTGACATATGAATTTCAATAATTGGTTTCTTAAAAATATCTAAAGCATCTCTTATTGCAACTGAAGTATGTGTAAATGCAGCAGCGTTTATTATAATACCATCAAATTTTTTTCTAGCATCTTGTATTATATTTACTAGTTCACCCTCTATATTTGATTGAGCAAATTCAAGAGTTAACCCCAAGTCTTTTGATTTATCTAAACAATTCTCTTTAAGCTCATCAAGAGTAATTGATCCATATTGTGATTGTTCTCTTTCACCTAATAGATTAATATTAGGACCATTGATAATAATAATTTTATTATTCATTTATCTTTTATATACGATGAAAAAAAAAATAAAAATAAAAATAAAAATAAATGGAAAAATAAAAAATGTAGATAAAAATTCAAAACTGTCGAATATTATTAAAAACTTTAAAATACCTCTTAAAAAAGTAGCTATTGAATTAAATGAAGAAATAGTAGATAAAAAAAAATTAAATAAAATCAGTCTTAAAACAAATGATAAAATAGAAATAGTTCATTTTATTGGAGGTGGTTAAAATTGAGTAAAGATAAATTTATTATTGCTAAAAGGAACTTTAAATCCAGATTAATTGTTGGCACTGGGAAATACAAAAATATGAAAGAATGTGCCAGAGCTATTAATTTATCTGGAGCTGAAATAGTTACTGTTGCTGTTAGAAGGGTGAATATTGTAGATAAAAAAAAACCTTTGTTAATGGATTTTATTGATCCAAAAAAAATTACATATCTCCCAAACACAGCTGGATGTTTTAATTCAAAAGATGCTCTGAGAACCCTTAGATTAGCTAGAGAAATTGGAGGATGGAAATTAGTCAAGCTAGAGGTATTAGGAGATAAAAAAAATCTATTTCCTGAAATGATTGAAACACTTAAATCAACTGAGATACTAACTAAAGAGGGATTTCAAGTTATGGTCTACTGTAATGATGATCCTTTGATGGCCAAACGATTAGAAAATTCAGGAGCTTGTGCAATAATGCCTTTAGCAGCTCCAATAGGATCTGGATTAGGTATTCTGAATCAAGTAAATATTAAAATCATTAGAAATCAAACAAAGTTACCTCTAATTATAGATGCTGGATTAGGTCAAGCTTCTGATGCCACAATAGCAATGGAGTTAGGATGTGATGGAGTATTAGTTAATACTGCTATTGCTAAAGCAAAAAAACCTTTTGATATGGCCTTAGCATTTAAAAATGCTGTAGTGGCGGGGCGTCAGTCTTATCTTGCAGGAAGAATCAATAAATTAATAATGGGAGAACCTTCCTCTCCAAAAAAAGGAATTATTTAGCCTTTTTATAAAATTTTTTTTTTCTAAAAGTTTTCTTTTTAAATTTCTTTTTATCCTTTAGATCAATTATATTATTTTTGATGATTAGCTGATCAAGGTTTTTAAGTTTTTCAAAATGCTCAATCAATTCAATTGTTTTTTTGGATTTATTTTTTATGTCTATAATATATTCTGGAATGATCAAATTATTGTCTGATATTATATCAATTTTCATCTTATTTTTTTTTTCAAAATAAGTAAGGTCATCAATAAAATTCTCTTTTAAAAAGTCAGAGATTTTTTTACACACTTTTAAATCAACAAACTTCGCTTTACTTAAAACTGCTTTAAGTTCTACTAATTTTAGAATTTTAAGTCCAAATGACTCATCTGTAAGATTTATTTTCCATTTAACAGCACTTTCCCTAAGTCTCTGTCGAGACATTTCTAAGAGACCAAAATTAGATATTCTACCAATTTGAATTCTTGCTCTATCAGATCGACATTTTTCTTTCAATCTTCTCTCTACTAGTTTCCGATTTCCATAACTTAACATATCTATGAAATCTATAATAATTAAACCAGATAAATCTCTAATTTTTATTTGTCTTGCTATCTCATCAGCAGCTTCAAGATTAGTATCTAAAGCTGTACTCTCAACATTTTTTTGTTTAATAGAACTTCCAGAATTTATATCAATTGAAACTAAAGCTTCTGTAGGATTAATTACCAAATATCCCCCAGAAGTTAATTTTATTTCAGACTCAAAAATTTGATTAAGCTTTTGTTCTATACCTTCTTCTATAAATAATGGTGCCTTACCTCTATATTTTTTTATCTTTTTAACATGTGAGGGCATCATCATTTTCATAAAATTTTGAGCCTTTTTATAACCTTCGTTACCCTCTATAATTATATTTTTAGTATTTTCGTCATACATATCTCTTAAGGTTCTTTTAATTATTTCACTTTCTTGATGAATTAATGAAGGTGCAATAGAACTCAATGCATTTTCTTTGATTTGATTCCAACTGTTTACAAGAGTAGATAAATCATGGTCAATCTCATTTTTAGTTTTATTACTTCCTGCAGTTCTAACTATTAATCCCATTTCTTTAGGAATTTGAATTTCATTTAAAATAGATCTAATCTTTTTTCTATCTGCTGGATTAAATATTTTCCGAGATATACCACCACCCTTTGGAGTATTTGGCATTAACACAATATATTTACCTGCTATTGATATAAAAGTACTCAATGCAGCTCCTTTTTGTCCACGCTCATCCTTAATAACTTGAACAAGAATTACCTGATTAGGCTTAATTACTTCTTGAATTTTGTATCTCTTAAATCTGAATCTATTTTCATTTTTTTTTGTTTTTTCAATATCCAAATTTTCTTTCTCTTCTTCTTTTTTTTCGTTTAATTCTTCTTTCTCAATAGGATCTTCAAGTTCTAATTTTCCTTCAGCAAGATTTTCCTCTTCTTTTGCCTCAACTTTTTTAGATAATTCTTCTCTTGCTCTTTCTTCTTCCTGTTTAATAATTTCTAAATCACTTTTTGGTATTTGGTAATAATCTGACTGGATGTCATTAAATGATAAAAACCCATGTCTATCTCTACCAAAATCAACAAATGCAGCTTGCAGAGAGGGTTCAATACGACTTACTTTTCCTAAATAGATGTTATTTTTAATTAGATTGTTTTTTAAGCCTTCATACTCATAGTCTTCAATGTTTTCACCTGACTTAAGCACAACTCTAATTTCATTGGGATGCGATGCATCAATGTATAAATTTTTTTCCATAGTGTGTTTTTTGATTGTTTCATTTAAATTTAAAATTTTGTTTTATTGTTATGCCTTATCTTTAACAAATTCCCATATATAATGGAAACAAAATGAACATAACAATAAAAAATATATTCATTGGTTTTCTTAGTTTTTTACTATTATCTCTAATTACTGTTTTAGGGATTTTATGGAATTTTTCTAATAATATCCCAGATTATAAATTTTTGAAGAATTATAAACCTCCAGTATCAAGTAAGGTTTATTCAGGTAATGGAAGTCTTGTAGCTGATTTTTCTAAAGAAAAAAGAATTTTTGTTCCCTATAGAGCTATTCCAAAAAACGTAATTAATTCATTCTTATCGGCAGAAGATAAAAACTTTTTTTCTCACCCAGGAGTAGATGCCAAAGGAGTTTTAAGAGCGACCATAAACAACGTTCAAAATATCATGACTTCTAAACGGCTAGAAGGTGCATCTACAATTACTCAACAAGTGGCAAAAAATTTTCTTTTAACAAATGAAGTAAGTATTAATAGAAAAATTAAAGAAGCTATTTTAGCTTTTAGAATTGAGAGAGCTTTAACTAAGGAAAGGATATTAGAACTATATTTAAATCAAATCTATCTTGGTAGTGGAGCATATGGAGTAGCAGCAGCTAGCTTACAATATTTTGATAAATCTATTAAAGAGTTAAATTATGAAGAAGCGGCATTGCTTGCAGCTTTGCCCAAAGCTCCAAGCAAGTATAATACTTACCGTAATATAGAATTAGCAAAATTTATAAGAGATTTAGTATTAAAACAAACAATTAGAGTTCTTCTAGAGTTTTTTGATTTATTTGCGTCAGATGAATGTAATAAATTTGAATGAAAGAAGAGTACATCTCCTGGTTCAGCCGTTACGTTAATACTCTCATGTCTTTTTTCTAACTCAGAAATCCTTTCCATATCAGCAGTCTGTTCAGGTGTATCAGTTACACCGTGCCCAATTCTCCCAACTTTATGAGATCCTTTAAGTACTTTTAAACAACCATTTTCTTTTGTAGCTCTGTCTAACATGATAAAACATGATGCCATATCAGGATACAAACATGCATTATGATACCAGTAACCATAATCTTGATGCCAATCAAATCCTCCATCACCTGGTTTTTTCCAAATAATTTTTGAATGATAATGATAGACTTCATCTCTTAAAAAATTTTCCATAGGCCTGACAATTCTTTCGTTAGTGCAAAATTTTCCAAATAAATCATTAGACGGGTGATTCCATATTGTTAAATTCAAATTACCAGTGGAGCTTTTTGTTTTTCGAGATTGATTTTCTTTTTCAGAATTTGAAATAATATAAAATGAATTTTGAATTACTTGTAAAATATACGTTATATTTATTTTAAGCAGTTTAATTTTGTATCCGCTTTGCATCATTTTTCGGAGGTATTAGATCGTTATCCAACAAGTTCCCTGCGTGAGATGGTTTCTTTCTGGAAGGGGTTGACGCATCTTTATTTAACACAGTTTGATGAGGCGATGGTTTCTTTTAGGTCATTTTTATCAGAACCTGATTTTGTGAATGCTGTTTTGAGAGAGGAGGCGTTGTATCGGTTGGGAATGAGTCAGTATGGTGCGACTCAATATGAGGCGTCGGAGCAGACCTTTCTTGATTTTGTTGAGCAGTATCCTGATGGGCGGCTGGCTTCGGAAGCATTTGCGATGCTGGGAGATCTTCGTGCGGCTGAGGGATCTCTTGAGGAGGGCATTGTTTGGTATGGGCGGGCATTGAACTCGGCAGAGGGATTGGATCAGTACAATTATCCTTTTTTCCAGCGGGCGAGGGTTTGGAAGTTGCAGGATGCGCATGAAATCATTGTAGAAAATATGCAGGCATATATGGAGGATTGGAAGGAGCAGGCAGATTTTGCGCGGGCTGTTTCGATGAGTATGGATGCGCTTGAGGCGATGAATGATTATCCGCAGGCGTTGAGTTGTTTGCTGGATCGGTTGGAGGAGTTTGGGGGAGATCCCGAGCTTGCGGGGGTGGATCGTTTGCATGGCGCATGGCCTGTGACGAGGCAAGCG
>ERZ802822.1379-NODE-1379-length-15098-cov-5.902403_pt1 | contig 15098 bp, 21 predicted proteins | sample MGYA00345649_ERZ802822 | MGnify/ENA primary metagenome ERZ802822 (study PRJEB30503, sample SAMEA104212359) | marine metagenome | biome: Westerlies Biome; feature: [SRF] surface water layer (ENVO:00010504) within the epipelagic zone...; material: water...
AAAAAGGTCGGGCTAGTTTAGGAAGTAAGCCCAAAGCTGCGCAGCAATTTGCTATTCTACAACCGGCTGTATGGGGGCATTCACAACACTAATTGAACCAGTTATTGCGCTAACTGTTGAGTTTGCAGCCATTGTCATCACGATATCGTTATTGTTTTTGACGTATTGCTGCATTTGACAGCTTTTTGCAATTCGATTTGCGTTTATTTCATCATCGAGGGTAATTCCTCCATTAACAGCTGCTGCTGCTAAAATCGGTACCCCACCGGTCAAAAGCGCAGCTATGGGCATTAATGCCAGTGATGAATTTTTTGCTACTTGTCGCGCTTCAACGGTTCTGATGCTGTTCTTACACTCAATTGTAAGTTTTGTTGAGGGCTGGTTATACGTGCTCTTAGCAACCAGCTTAGAGCGTGTTTCACATCCAGTTACACTTGTCAGAATTAAAATGATTAACGCTACTTTCATTGACTTCAGCACGATTGAGCTCTCCCCTTCAAAAAACCTTCCATGTTTTAAGGGTTTGCTCAATGGCTAAAAAACTCAAAATGAGCCGAAGCTAGGCCTTGTGTCAGAAGTTAATTGTGTAATACTAGATATAGCCCCTTTCTCCGAGTAGCGGCGTTTATTTGCGCTGAAAATTATTTTTTACGAGCTAAAAAAACGTGTGCTCCCCGATTCTCAGTTAAAGAGCCGCTTAAAAAAGGGAATATAAATGTTTAGTTAGCGACAGTTTGCGCTGCCAAACGCGGCTGAAGGGACTAAACGAAAATATTTAAACTGCCAGTTAATGCTCGCCCATAACAATATTTGCAATAAACCAAAATGAGAAAGAAACAATAAGTAAAATGGTGGCTGCCAGAGGAGAAAATCGAAGCACTGCGTAAGAGATGCCACAAGTGGCAATAAAAAATAGGGCCTTCCTCTCAATTCTGAGGACGCTGATTTCTTTTTTTAATTTGCAAATCTCTGCGTTCAGAGACCCTATATCATTTGAATTCATTATTGCATTCCGCCGTAAACGTCTAGAATTCAAAAAAATTTCATCACTAATAGCGTGCGCCAACAAAAACTATTGATGACGCACGCATTAGTGTCGGCGGATAGCCGCCGTGCAGGGTGCAATTTTAGTGCTAATTTTAAGCTTAAAAATGAACTTGGTACTCATTTTGAGCGCAACTCACCAAATTAAAAAAAGACCGGCGCAAAGGCCGGTCGAGTTTAGGGAGGAAGCACAATGCTGAGCTGCACTTTACTATCGGCCAGAAACGACAATAATGTTTAGATTTAAGGTTATTTCTAGTTTAGCAAGTTTTTGAACAGCAACAACAGAGCTGGGTTTTGTTACTTTGACCATGAGTATTATCCAAAAGGAAAATTTTCGCGGCAGCTTTTTGATGGTTGTTGCGATGGCCACCTTTGCTCTTGAAGATAGTGTGATAAAACTTGTGTCCTCAGTGTTGCCAGTTGGACAAATTTTGTTTTTGCTAGGTGTTGGCGGTGCGCTAGCATTCACAGGGTTAGGTCTAATTTTAAAAAAAGAGTTTTTTTCGACTGGTTTTTTCAGTTGGCCAATGAACTCTCGCGTTGTTTCTGAAGTTATTGGGCGTGTGTTCTATTCCTCAGCGCTTGCTTTAACCCCACTATCATCATCAACAATAATTTTACAAGCAACTCCACTTGTTGTCGTGGTCGGTGCTGCTGTTTTGTTCAAAGAAAGTGTCACTGCAATAAGATGGTTTGCAGTCATTTTGGGCTTCTTTGGTGTTGTGATTATAGTGGATCCAGGCAGCGATAGCTTTTCATTCCTATCTATCTTAGCGGTGCTTGGGATGCTCGGTTTTGCGAGCCGCGATCTTGCGAGCCGAGCGGTGCCGAAAGCACTCAATATTTTTGCTCTCGGGCTCCACGGCTTTTTGTCAATAGCCCTTTCTGGCATCATACTACATTTGTTTAATGACGAACCTATTCTCTTGCCAGATATAAGTTCTTGGCTTTTTCTTCTTATTGGAATTGTGTTGGGAACGATTGGATACAGTGCCATCATTTCAGCAATGCGAATGGGTGAAGTATCCGCTATCACGCCGTTTAGATACTCACGTATTATTTTTGGAGTTGTGATCGGTGTTTTCTTTTTTGAAGAAAAAGTTACCCTGACTGCCGCGTTAGGTTGTGGGCTTATTTTGCTCTCTAGTTTCATAGTCCTCCGACCAATTGGTCGAAGCAGCCAGTAATTTTAACTGCAAAAGTATAGTAAGAATGGCAAGGGTATTAACCCACATTCGTCTCTTTAAAGACGAGCACAATCGTGTCAATGATGGTTTGGACTTTAATAGGCTTGGAATTTATAGGGTGCACGTCAATGCGCGTCATTAACGTATTGTTTGTCTCGAGCTGAACATTTGAGCTAAAAGCGAGGTGGCCTTTTTCGGTGACCATATTAAAAGTCTCAAAATGTAGTCAAGTGTTTTTCCGGCAATGACAATTGGTTTAAAATTCTAACACCCCCAAACTTTTCAGGCCATTCAATATGGTTTGTATAGCAATGGCAGCTAACAATATACCCACAACCCGTGACATAACAGTAGAGATGGTCAAGTTGATGAATTTAGAACCCCAAGAGGCTGCATATAATAGGATTGCGGACAAAAGCACAGCCAAGAATATCGAGCCAACATTTAAAAACAGCTCGTCAAAATTATAAAAATCAGCAAAAACCATTACAGATGTGATTGCACCAGGGCCAGCTAACAGTGGTACCGCCAGTGGGCTAGAAGACAATCTGATCAGTTCTTCGTCTGGCACACTCTCGGCAGCAGCTTTTCGTTTTCGTGCTTGACGTCTCCCATTCACCATTTCAAGAGCAATTAGAAATAAAATAGCTCCTCCGGCAATGTTAAATGAGTCTGGAGATATTTTTAGATGGGTAAGTATAAATGAACCGAAAAGTCCAAAAAAAAGAAGCACACAAAACGCAATAAATGAACCTCGGAGCGCTATCCGTTGTTTTTGTTTGTAGTGAAGGTTTTCTGTTATCGATAAAAAAATTGGTACTGTGCCAATCGGGTCAATCACAGCAAAGTAAATTAAAGACAAAGATATAAACTCACTAAGCAAAATATTCACCTTTGTTTTTATGGGTGCTATCGGCACTCTGCACGTAGCAGTGAGATAATGCTGTTTTTGGTTATTTTGACACAGTGCCCCGACCTATATCGTTGCTGAAACACGTCGCATCAATTTCAATTCTTTCTACTGACTGCATTTCAACCCCAAGGGCGGGCTAACTAAAAGAAACCACTATACTTACCGGCAAGCGCCCAGAGCTGTTAAAAATCATGAGAGACTTTATTGAGGAAGTAAGAGTCTATTATCAACTCTATTTGTACCTGTCTTTAACCTTCACTATTTCCAGAAAAACTTGGCGAGAAATTTGTTCTCCTGCCGTGTCTCCTAGAATGCTTGCCTGGCTCAGTGGGCCACCAGTATGGCCGTCCCATAAAGTTTTACCCCCGGGGGCTTTTAAAACCAAGTTTACCTCAAAGTTGGAGCCGACCTTGCTCAACGAGCATAGCAATTGATAATCATTCTCACTAGGGGTCTTTTGAATCAATGAGTCAATCCAATCCTTTTGATCAAGATATTTCCCAAGTGAGGTAGTGATTTGTTCGGCTAACTTGCTGAGTTCATTATCGATAAACTCAACGGGCTTGATACTGATCGCAGGCTTTAAGTTATCTCTAGCCAGAACTGTAGAGCCAACATTTAAATTGCCTGTGCTCCAGACTTCGATTGGTGTGATAATGTTTTTCAATGATTGTTTGCCACAGTTCTGAAAAAGCTTAGTTTGTTCATCATCAAGACATAAATAAACAGACGTTGAAATTGCTACGTCCCCTGGCTCAGCTATTGATTCAAGCCTAGCTGCAATATTTACCGTGTCACCGTAAACATCCGGTGGCGGCCCATCCTCGTGCTCCACATCACCCAAATGAATGCCAACTCTAAGACTGATTTTTCCATCTTTTTTGGACAAATTTTGCCAATCAATCGCACAATTTACCGCGTTGCGAGCGCTTTGAAACTCTAGTAGCCAGCCATCCCCAAGAGACTTGATCATTGTGCCGCTATGCTTCTCAAGTGTTGGCCTAATTATAGTTTTACTGAACGTTCTCAAAAATTCTAGCGTTTCAGGTTCGTTGCGAGCCATCATCTTTGAGTAGCCGACTATATCAGCTAAGAATATTACACCGAGACTTCTCATCAAAAATAATCCTTACTCGAACAATGCCACATAAAAAAATGTCATAAAAATTTACAATGGGGATTTGATCAAATTACCTGGTGGGCGAAGATAACCAATATTGCCCAGACACTTATATCATTGCCGTCAATAATATTAACGTGACCGGCATCAAACCAAAAGCGGCGCAAAAATAAGCATATCGAAGAATTACGTATTTCCGTTTCAGCGCAGAACCCATGTCATAGAAGTCATCCAGAAGTAATTTGTAAACTGTCTCAGGCTTTTCTATATTCCTCATCATTTGTTGGTAGAAAGTGCTTTTATTAAAACTCAGAAAATGCATAAAAAATAATGGATTATAGGATTTTATGTCTGACCCTTTGCTGACTTTTGGCCCCAGCCTGGGCACAATCACAAATAATGCCAGCAATACAGCAATGATTTCTATCACACAGAAAAGAAAAAATGACACTTTTGTCAGTACGCTGTTCATCTCATTAACAGCGATATTCGAAACAATGATGCTCAGTGAAATGAGTATTATTCCTGTGAGCATGTGAGCTTTTTGGTCTGCGAGCATCGTCAACTGTGTTTGCTTCATATGTGCATTGCGAAGCATGCCTATGGTCTCTTTATCCACTTTTTCAAACCTATCATTCATTTTCTTTTCCGCCTTCAAAGTCGTTTAAAAATTTTATCCGCCCCGACGAATTACATGATGCACATTCATGACCTCTGGGGTTCCTGGTTCCATCCCAAGATCTTCTAATATGGGCTTTAAACGCTCACCAAAAATGTCAAACGCCTCAATCGAGTCGAACAATAATGAGACCTTCATTTGGTCTCCGTTTCCGAAACAAACTTCCAACTCCAGCCCATCAGCTGGATGAATTCCCTCGTCGTAGAGCCGGTTTACGATCGCATCGTATTGCTGAGCTGTCATCGAAGGGGGCGCAAATCTAACCAAAACACTCATTTGTTGTTTCCTTTCCTTCTTGCATATCTTGCGCGTGAAATTAGCAAAAACCTGCAACTAGAATAGATCGTCATCGACCTTTTTTGGGTTGGTGAAAAACAATGTATCAACCGATGCTTTTGTCGCGTAAAAAATGTTTCATCTCAGTTTTTTTGATCAAAAAAGTTTATAACTAAGCCCCAATAAACATCATTTCAAGGTTTAGTGCATACTTGATTTATATGCTTACAGGACGACGATCTAGGAACGCGTCTAGATTAATTCTGAATTGACCACTTTCAAATTCGATAACTGCGTACATTGGAGGCTCAGCAGAATAGTTCGTTGCGACTGAGCCTCCCACTAATGGCACTTGATGGTTTATCCCCGGGCATCCAGAACAAGTTATCCCCTGCCAAGTCAAAAAGACCGGTCTATGTACATGGCCAAAGAAGATGTGTTTGACATTCTTGGAACGAGAGACCAAATCCCCAAAGTCTTCTGCTTCATCAAGCTTGATCCGATCCATATATGTGACACCAACGTCAAAAGGTGGGTGGTGCATAAAAATGTACACATCCTTAGCGGTTTTTTTTAACTCATTTTTGAGCCAAGTCATTCGTTTCGCGCAATATTGCCCAGATGAACCGGGTTGGTCTTTTTTTGTATCTAAACAAAGAAATTGAGCCTCAGCCAGGTTGAAAGAATATTGCAAAAACCCGTTAGCATCTTTTGGGTAAGTTTGGAAAACATCAAAAAATACTGATCTGACATCATGGTTTCCAATCATTAGATAGGTAGCGATCGGAAAATCTGCCAAATAGTCCTTGATCCAAAGCAATGCCTCTGGTGAGGCAGAGTCCGTGAGATCTCCCGAGATTATACAGGCTCTCGCATCACTGTGAAATGTCCGTATATCCTCGAATGCAGCTTCCAGCCGTTTGTAGGGGTCCATGCCCCAGAGTGTTTGCCCAGGCTCGGATAAATGTGTGTCAGTGATTTGTATAACTTTCAACATCGGTATCTCGCTTGAGGCCTATTATTGTTTTGGTCTCTTGATCATAGAAGTGTGCTAACAATCGACATTTGTGCAAAGTCAGCCAAAATCCAGGAATGCCGGCTTATGACATCCAGCAAAAGCCTATTTTTGAATTTCTGACCGAATCTCATGCCTGTATCCCTAAACTAGAAACTCAGAAGCGCAGCCAAGTAATAGGGTGGTTCGGCGGGTCATTCTAGTCCCTCGATTACCCTTACGTCACGTTCAACATCTCCAAGAAGGGCGAATGCGGCTTTGTATGCATCACTCGTGAATGCGGCCTCTGCAGCCTCGGTGCTATCAAATTCTGCAATTACGGTACGCTGCATAATTCCGTCTTCAAAAGTCCTCACAGGCATTCCTCTAGCAATGAACTTAGCGCCAGCATCTTTCATAGCTTCCAGTGCTTTTGGAGCGTAATTACTGAGTTTTTCGTCGTTGGGTGATTCCCGATATGAAACCACTATGTATCCTTTTGGCATCTCGACCTCCACTTCTTCTGACAACGTTGTCATAAAAAAGACCTGCGCATAGGGAAGTCTTTTGTTTCAATATTTTTGATGTGGTTTTAGCTTTCTACAGTTTCGCTGAAACTCGCCCAGCCATAGTTACCAATGGCGAGTATTTTTCAAACAATTCAAAAAATTCGCCAATCCTACTCCAGCTCTGACCAAGTTCCACGTGTTTTCCAAAGTGCTCATCATCAATATGCACCTCGCTGACCGTATAAATAATGTTTCCAGTCGAGCCTTTTGATGGGTCCATCATGTCATTTAATTCAGTGGCCTTTGAGACATAGTATTCAAGCGTGTGCAGTTTGCCCTCTTCAGGGTTAAGTGAGTGAGTTTCTGACATCCATGAAGCATGAGATGAAATCAAATCATCAATTTTTGCTTCGTCTGAAGATGGAACGCGCATTGTGAAACCAAACGTAGTATTTCCAATATTGAAGCTCATTTTAGTAGTTCTCCATTAGCCAAATTTTTTCCCAAGCATGCCATCGATAATGTCACTTTTATTCTTTACCGGGTGTTTTATAGCTTGATTTGACGGCATTAATCGCCTTGAGACCTTCATCAAGGTCAAACTCAGGAAACATCATCATATCTTCCCATGCACCAGAGTCGTTGACTGCTTTAAGCAAACCACTAGCAGCTTCAATGCTTGGCAACTCCATGAGTGCAGCCATGTCATAATCACCCTGAAGATACATTAAATCTAGAAGCTCACCACCTGCGGCTTTAGCAATTGAGGAGGCGGCTTCTTTGCGCTTCGCCAAGCTGCTGCTTTCAAGACCCTTTTGACCTTCATCACTATACATTCCAATGTAAAGCACTCTCATTTTTTATCTCCTTTTTAGAACTCGTATTTACAAAAACAATCGCCTAACGAGTAAAAACCCACAGTAAGGCAATTAACAAATAATTTTTACAATTAACGAATTACAGTTTTGTGTCAGCTATCTAATTAATTCAGAACCAGGAGCTGTTTTTAAGCTTTAGCAAGCGACATTGTTGCTCAAGAACAAATCACGTGCCCAGTCTTTAACGCTTGGGTTTTTTCCGGTGTCCATAACAAACTCTTGACCATAGCCGGAGCATTTTATTCTGTTTGAATTTTTTGATGACCATCTTAAACGAGTTTCAAAAAGCTCGGGATTGGACGAAGGAGAAAAATATTTTGTGGGCATGTACCAATTTGATCGGGTGCGTCCAGGTTCTGTCAGTATCAATTTGTTATTCGTTTTTAAAAACAATCCGTGTGCTCTTACATTGCTGTCCGAAAACTTCAGCTTGCTACCTGGGTGGGATATGAAAAGCGTGTTGTTCTTATAACGGGTTTCATCTGCACAAGCATGTGGATGTTTGATGCCAGACATTTTACAGAATTTTCTAATCTGATTTGATCCTTTGATTACTTCATCAACTTGTAACCAGCCAAAAATGTGATGATAATCAGCTTTTTTGGATTGTTGAAAATCTCTGAACCAGCCAAAGAAGAGAAACAAATCACCTTCACCGACTCCTAAATTATCCAATTCGCGTTGGGCATTGCCAGCCTGTCCGAATAAACCAATATCGTATTTTAAAAGAGGGTCAAAATGACAACTATCGAATGAATGCAGCTTTTTTGCTCCAACTAAAGAGAGCATATCTGCAGCATTTATCGCGTTGATTACAACATCATTATAACGGTGAGGGGAGTTTTCGTCATTGGAGGGTATCGGAATTGAAAAAATCTGACCATTTTCTAGGATTGGTGAGGGTTTTCCCCCAGCAGATGAGTCTAGACCTTTTCGGCTCAATATGATTTTCATGATTTTAACAGGAAGCCATAGACTATTGCGTTCTTCGCCTAGCAAAAAATGGAATTGAGATTGCAAACGCCAGACTTATCTTTTGCAGTATGCCTCACGTGGTCGTAGTGGCCAATAAATTCATTTACATAAATACAACAAGAGTTACTGTTTCGTTAAATAACATTTTAACCCGTTTCTCTAATCCTTAGCTGCTTCTGATTATATTAAATTCTCTTTTTGAAAAGATAACGTAAGCATGCTCTCAAACAAAAAGCCGGTATAAGCGCAAAAAACAGGGGATAAGTCCACCGCCTCTCATATCCAAGGTTCGCCTGGTCAAGGCCAACAGTGTACAGAATAATGCATGCAGCAATTGTCAACGAGATTAGTGCTATATCAAAAAATTTATATATTAATTGCATGAGTTTACCTGAAAAGTTCTTGTTAATGACGTCAATTCAGAACCAAAATAAGATCCAACACTTAACAGGTGATCTGCAACCAAAAAATATTTAAGCCGCAACTTTTGATATGCATGGTTGTATTCTACTTGCTACTTGCTCCCAAAATTCAGTGCTGCATGAAAGCATCTGGATAATTCGTAAAGAAGTTGTCTGATATAGGGGTCATAACACCACTCTCGATAACCGCACCTGCTTGTCTGCGGGTTTCGGTTAGTTCTTTGTCAGCGCCGAATGCTTGCATGGCTTCAGCGCTCTCAAACTTTATAACGGTGTGTAGTTTTGTAGGGTCACCTTTCTCGGTGCCTGCAAAGAGAAATTGCATGCCCATTTCAGCCATTTTCTTTTCTTGCGAGAACACCATAGACTTCCAATGATCGAAGCCTTTGGTGATTGTGATTTCGCCTTTGACAATTACAGCCATTCTGCCTCTCCATTGTTTGTGTCAGAATTAATAATGTCATCGTAGAAATTTTTCTTAGTCGTTTACCCTGACACAAAAAAAGACCGGCGCAAAGGCCGGCCGAGTTCAGGGAGGAAGTCCAAAGAAAGACCTTTCTCAATTAAATGACTGTTCATTAAAATTTTTTGTCAGATTTATGGCTTCTTGATGAACTTCTGTGTTTTTTGATCAAATGAAACGGTCAAAAGTGGTACCAAAAGTGGTACTAAAAACCTCTGGTTTTCACTTAAGCGCCTGAAAATAAGTGAGAATATAAGATTAATGGCGGAGAGGGTGGATTCAGAGCTGATTTCTAAGTGGATGATTTTATTATGTAATTTAAGATACTATTTCGATTACCCCACGTTTTGTCCCACATAAAGATTAGCGCTCACATTCGTATTTTATGTATTTTGCAAGTGCAACTTTGTCTTTAAGCATGTGCTCTTGGCCAAGCCAATATGATGTAATTACACTGACGTCTAATTTACCAGTTCTGTTTTGAACAAACCGAACTAAGTCATCGGCCTCATCAAAATGCTGACTTATGACATCCATTAAAAGCCTATTTTGAAATTTCTGATCGAAACTCATGCCTGTATCCCAAAACTAGAAACTCAGAAGTGATAATGCGGTCTAATGCTTGCTGACGAATCTGCCACCCATAAGTTTAAAGGGGGGTAAACGAAGTTACTGTAGGCTTCGTAAAAACCTCTGCCAACGGTAAGTGACGAGCCTCGATCTAGTCTTTATTCTGCATACGCTTGCTAAGCGCCCTAATTCCAATAAACAGGGCGAGAACCACTCCAGCTAATATAAATGTGTCTGTGTGTGATACACGTTCACCGCTAAATAACGCTGTCATGGTATCAAATATGTTCATTCTTCAGCTAACCTGTACCGCAATGTAGACGCACAACGCAATTATCAAAAGCTTGCCGTAATCCAGATCAAAGGCGGTGCCTTCGCCGAACCTCTCCTCGAATGCGTTCTTCTGAGGGGCTTGAGCCACAGCAGCCTGCGCAACTTTTGGTGCAGCTTTAGCAGGACGACCACTTTTTTTTGTCGCTGCTTTCTTAACTGTTACCTTCTTAGTTGGCGCCTTCTTTGCTGCAGTTTTCTTCTTTGTTGCTGGTGCTTTAGCCATCGATATGTCTCCATGGGGTGTTTGAGTGAACATTAACTATCATCAACTTGAGTCGGTGGCTATCCCTTGCTACCAAAATTAATAACAGCCCAGAGTGACCAAGCCACGGAGAACAAAATCAGTAAGACTTCAAAAGAGAAGATAAGGAATAGGTTGGTTCGGCGGGTCATTAACACCTCAGCTGCTTATTAAGTGGCAGTTTACCGTAGAACCTAGAAACTTCGTTTGGTGTTGTAATCCAGATTTCATCACGCCTTTCACATATGTGATCGAGCGCCCTTTTTAGGTGTTTTTGTCTGAAGGGCTGACCAACAATGAATGAATGAAGTGATAGCGGAAAAACAAGCGGGTGTGGCTCATTTAAATCCATCAGAACATCGAACTGATCAATGATCATATTTGCGTATTCTTCAGCTGACACTCGGCGTCCAACTATTGCTGGCTGATCATTCAGTTCAATGGGGTAGGGAAGCGTTAAGATTTCACCATTGTCAGTTTTCATCCAGAATGGCTGCTCATCACAGAGGCCCCAGTCTAATAAATATTCATAACCGGCTGCAGACAAGATATCCGGCGTTTTTTGACTTGGAGTAAGGTAAGAGGACAACCACCCATTAGGGCGCTTGCCATCAGCCTTGGTCATTATTTCTGTTACTTCGGCGACCATTCTAGCCTCTTCCTCAATGGTCATATCAATTGGCCTTCTGGTGCCGTTTGAGATACCGTGGCCAATCATTTCATCACCGCGGTTGCGGTAGCGTTCCAAAAGCTCAGGGCTGTGGGAGTAATTGGCTGCATTAACAATAACGCCGACGTTCATTTCGAGGTCGTCAAACAGATCTGCTAAACGCCAACCACCCACTCGGTTTCCGTATTCGCGCCATAACCAGCTTCTTTGGCTCCAAGGTTTTGTCTCGCGGTCTAAGTCGATACCGCCACCTTCACCAAACGGAAAATGCTCAATGTTTAACGCTATGTAGAAGGCTATGCGTTTTCTACCCGGCCATTCAAAAGAAGGCCTCGTCGAAATGCCTGAATAATTGAATCTATTATGATCTTTTAGCATTTTCCGTATCCTCCCCGGAAATGTTGCCACAAAGAAAAGGCCAGCGCAAAGGCCGGCCGAGTTTAGGGAGGACGCATAATTACTGTGCAATAATTTACTAGCTTATAAAAACGACAGCTTTGTGTTGAATTTAAGGTTCTTTGGTGAAACTAACTTGCTCGAATACCCATTATTATGGTTTACAGGTGACCAAGCGTGGCTGAATTATTTGAGGTTGTAACCAAAATAGCTGCAGTGCTCATGCTCTCATTAAACAAAGAGATAATAATTTACACTAATAGCCTATAGTCTTTTACCTTCATCTGGTTTAAGCCAAAATATGGTGCAAATGTCATGAACAAAATTATCCCATCAATCATGGGGTTTCTGGTTTTTCTTTGGGTTGCGCTTTCCAGCACGCTTGCACAAGAAAAAAACGATCTTTTACAACCAGAAGTTGACGTGGAAATCGGCACTGAATTTTCGAAAATCTCAGACTTAGTTGCACATTCTCTTGACGCAAAAAATAACGGAGAGTCTGTCGTTGGCAACGACTGGATGATTGTTACCGCTAACCCCTATGCAACTGATATTGGGGCAGCCATACTTCGAGGTGGTGGAACTGCTGCGGATGCAATGGTTGCTGCTCAAGCTGTTCTTGGTCTAGTTGAGCCGCAAAGTTCAGGAATGGGCGGCGGCGGATTTTTAGTGTGGTATGATAGCAAAAGTGGCGAGTTGACCACCCTTGATGGGCGTGAAACCGCTCCATTGTTAGCAAACGATCGTCTTTTTCAAAATCATAATGGAGAACCAATCAAATTTTGGGATGCGGTCATTGGCGGTCGTTCTGTTGGCGTGCCGGGAATGCCTGCTCTTTTGGAACTGGCTCACTCAAAATGGGGGAAAGTGCAGTGGGCAGATCTGTTTAAGCAAGCGACTGCTCTTGCGGAGCACGGTTTTATTGTATCAGATCGATTATCGGGTTTGTTGGAGCATGAGCACACGCGCATGTCTTCATCAACCAAAGCAAAATCTTACTTTTTTCCAAAAGGCCAGCCATTGGCTCAAGGCGAGCTGCTGATTAACCGCGATTATGCAGCCCTCATGCGACAGCTAGCCGATAATGGCTCAGATATTTTTTATTTTGGACCAATTGCAGATGCCATCGTTTACAAAGTTCGCGAAAATACAAGAAATCCAGGGCTACTTAACCACGAGGATCTTGCAAATTATGCAGTAAAAGAACGTCCTGCACTTTGTACAAAATTCAGAAACTACGAAGTCTGCGGAATGGGACCTCCTTCATCAGGAGCGATCGGTGTAGGCCAAATTTTGGGAATGATTAACAAATTTCCAAAAGGAAAAATCAGAGATCCGCAAACACTCAGATTGATCGGTGATGCAACTCGACTTGCATTCGCAGACAGAGGCCGGTACGTCGCAGATGGCGATTTTGTGAGTGTGCCGACCAAAGAACTTGTTGAAGAGCAATATCTTTCCAAACGGGCATCTTTATTGAATAGGCAAAATGCTATTCCAGTTGTCACCGCTGGTGAGCCAATAGCTTCTCTCACACATAGATGGGCGCCCGATCTGAGCATTGAGAAGCCCTCCACTACGCATGTGTCAATAATTGATGCTTATGGAAACGCTCTCTCACTGACCTCGAGCATTGAAAATGCATTCGGCTCAAGGCTGATGACAAATGGTTTCTTGCTTAACAATCAGCTCACAGATTTTTCGTTCAGATCATCTGCTAATGGTACTCCGATAGCCAACAGAGTGGAGGGGGGTAAACGGCCACGCTCTTCAATGGCGCCTACAATCGTGCTTGAGGACGGAAAGATAGTGCTTTTGATAGGGTCGCCGGGAGGTTCCAGGATCATACCTTATGTTTCGAATACGATTGTTGCTATTTTAGATTGGGGACTGGACGTGCAAGAAGCTGTGTCTCAGCCTCATGCGGTAAACCGTTTTGGCATATACGAAATCGAAGAGGGTACAAGTTTGACTGGGTTAAAAAAATGGTTGCAGGAGTTGGGTTACGAAATTAAAGAACGTCCGCTCAATTCTGGCCTCAATGTAATTTTGAAAAAAGATGGAAAACTTTACGGTGGTTCTGATCCACGCAGGGAAGGCATAGCAATTGGCGGCTGAAATTATTTATCTTAAAAATGGGGAGGGTTAAATGTTGTTTCGTTGGGCTTTTTTAGCTCTCTTTTTTCAATTACTTTCTTTGGTTGCTCTGGAACAATGACATACCCCAACTCCCCAAACTTCAACAAACAAACGTCCCGCTTCCAACATCCAAAAGGCGACCTTCATAACAAAAGCTTTGCTGACTTGTTCAAGTTTTTTTCTGCCTATTTTACTCGAGAGAGTGATGAGAAAGAAAACGCGGGTTTTCCAGTAGTGTTAAGCTCAAAAAGCAACCTCGCAAATTTCAACGAAAACGTGATGTGGGTTGGCCACTCTACTTTGCTATTGAATCACTCAGGCTTAACAATCATAACCGACCCTCAATTCTCAGGTAGGGCATCCCCATTTTCGTTTATGGGTCCAAGACGTGTTACTTCATCGCCGCTCAAGGTGGCAGACCTGCCTCAGATTGATGTGGTTGTGATAAGTCACAATCACTATGACCACCTCGATGAAGCTAGCATTCGTGAAATTGCCAAAACACAATTAAGCGTGGAGTTTTTGGTACCGTTGGGCCTCAAGTCATTACTAGAGGAGTGGGGAGCCAAAAACGTCACTGAACTTGATTGGTGGCAACAGGTGCAGCGTAAAGGCGTAACTATTCAGCCGACACCCGTGCAACATTGGTCAAAGAGAACATTCTTTGACAGGAATAAAACACTTTGGTCAGGGTGGATGATTCAGTGGAGTGACTTCGCTTTTTATTTTGCTGGCGACGCAGGCTATTCGTCTGATTTCAAGGAAACGGTCAAAAAACTAGGAGAACCTGATTTAGCTGCTATTCCAATTGGCGCATATGAGCCGCGCGACTTTATGAAGTCCGCACACATTAATCCGGAGGAAGCGGTTAAAGTTTTTAGTGATTTGGGCGCAAAATACGCCATTGGCATCCACTGGGGTACATTTAAACTCACTTTGGAGCCAATGAAAGAACCGCCTGAGCGCCTTAAAAAAGCTCTAAAGGCATCTGGGGTAGATGGCAAAATTTTTAGGACGCTAAAACACGGTGAAATGTGGCCTGAGGTCTTGCCGAATTCGCAGTGTATAACCTCAACAAAAGTTAAATGCTGCAAATATTATTAAGACAGGGTTACTGAAGAAAGATTGGGGTCAGCTCTTTAATTATTGAGAAGGGGACACCTTAAAATGGCTCTCCGCTCTCAAAACTCGGAAATAGCATTTGATGGATTGGTAGAGTTGGCTTTCTGATTTTTTTTGGTCAGCGAACAACATGATTGAATAAAAAGACAATAACACACTTTTCG
>ERZ802822.1380-NODE-1380-length-15081-cov-18.367169_pt1 | contig 15081 bp, 19 predicted proteins | sample MGYA00345649_ERZ802822 | MGnify/ENA primary metagenome ERZ802822 (study PRJEB30503, sample SAMEA104212359) | marine metagenome | biome: Westerlies Biome; feature: [SRF] surface water layer (ENVO:00010504) within the epipelagic zone...; material: water...
GCAGCTTTTTTCATTTGATCAACGGCCCAAGCCTGACGCTTTGCCGGATTTTTTTGGCACGCCGCCGGAGCGAAGGCGTCAAAGGCGATATCATAGGCCGGATTGACCGCCACCAATTGGCCCTGAAGATGCGTTGATAATTCGGTGATCTCTACACCGGCATCGGCGCAAATGCCTTGGACTTCATCGCAATAAGTCGTGCTTTCAGCCGCGCGATCCAAATCAAAAAGCCGCGTATCGAAGGTTGGAATCTGCACGCCTTTATAGCCAAGACTGGCCGCCCATTTCGTAATGCCCTCTAAAGAGTTAAACGGAGCTTCATCTCCGGCGAATTGCGCCAGAAAAATTCCTGGTCCTTTGATCTGCGTGCCCGTCATCATACGATCTCGCTGATCATGTTCAGGTGACGAATATTAACCGCGCAAGCGAGTAACCGATCAAGTTGGCTAAAGAGTGGCTGCAAGTGAGGCATCCCAAAGTGCGCATCCAAATCAGCCTGCGATCGCCAATTTTCATAAAATACAAATACGCAATGATCTTGAGCATCAACATGGAAATCATAATTAATGCAGCCCGTTTCTCGGCGAGTTGGAGCAACCTGTTTACTTAGAAGGGCAAGCAATTCCTCACGGGTTTCAGGTTTAGCCGTGACCGTTCCTATAATTGTGACATGAGACATAGCTCAAAACCTTTTTTGGCTGAGGGCAACTGCAAGGATAATGATGCCACCGCGAGCGATCAGTTGCTGGCTAAACTCAAGGCCCATCAAGATCAGACCATTATTGATGAGCCCTATCATCAACGCACCAACAATTGTTCCAATCACGGTGCCCTTTCCACCAAAAAGAGAGGTGCCACCCAAAACTGCGGCAGCAATTACCGAAAGCTCATCACCCTCGCCCAGCTGAAAGCGACCCGACTGCAGTCGGCCTGCATACAACATACCCGCGATAGCAGCTGCGCTAGAGGATAGAACTAGGACGCGAAACTTTACTTGTGCAGTGTTGATCCCAGAGTAACTGGCCGCCTGTTCTCCGCCCCCGGTTGCTAATACCCGGCGACCAAAACTGGTACGGCGCAGCAGGAGGTGCCCAATGATACCAAATAACAGCATCCAAAACAGCAGAACCGGAATAGCACCAATTGAACCCCCTCCGAACCACCAAGCATACCCTTGCGAAAGTATCGGAACCGCTGCAGTATCGGACATCCACATTGCGATACCCTTAGCGACACCCATCATTGCAAGTGTTGTCAGGAATGATGGAATGCCGACCTTGGTTGTCAACAAACCGTTGAAAATACCTATGGCTATCCCTGTTGCCAACCCTGCTACTATCCCAGCAAAAGGCCCTGCCACAGATATTGCCATTGCAACAGTCACACTCGCAAGCCCAGCAACAGCACCAACTGAAAGGTCTATTTCACCTGCCGACAAAACGAATGTCATAGCGACCGCCATCACCGCAATCATTGTTGTCTGGCGGACAATATTAAGTAGATTATTTGGGTTCAAAAATCCTCTATCGTTCAGAGTGACCGCAAAAACAACAAAGATTACGACAAAGCCAATATAGATTATATTTTGGCGCCAATTTGCGAGGAACCACTTAAAAAACGTCGTCACAAGGGTTGTATCAGTGGCTGACATGGGAAACCTCCTGCCCTTCAATCAGAGCGTCTTGAATTGCTATCTGCAACCTTTGTTCTGCGACTTGCAAACGTTGGGTAGCATTTGAATTAATCTCACCTGGATCATCCAAAGCGGTACGTTGGATATCGGAGACGGCACGCCCATCCGCCATGACGATGATGCGGTCGCATGCACTCAGTAGTTCAGATAGTTCAGACGAAATCATCAAGATAGCCTTTCCCAATGACGCCAAGTCGCGGACCATCTGAATGATCTCAGATTTTGATCCAATATCGATGCCTGCCGTGGGCTCATCGAGAACGAAAACATCGGGATTAGCGGCTAACCACTTACCTATAACTACCTTTTGTTGGTTGCCACCGGACAAGGTGTTGACAGCATGATCACGGCTACCGGTTTTAATTGATAGGTTCCCAATCTGAGCATCAGCCTGGTGACAGATTTCCTTCAGGTTGACAAAACCAGCACTAGACAATTTATCCAGAACCGCGAGGGTAATGTTATCGGCTACCGAATGATCTGGGATAACTCCTTGGGTCGCGCGTGCTTCAGGCACCAATGCCACACCAGCGGCAATTGCATCACTTGGACGCCGGATATTAACAGCCTGTTCATTGATTAGAATTTCACCTGAAGTAATCGGTTCTATACCTGCTATAAGTTTTGCAAGCGATGTCCGTCCGGAGCCCAATAGACCTGCCAACCCAACAACTTCACCTTTATGGATGCTTAGTGAAATATCACGTGGCTTATCCCGTCCACAAATACCTCGTAGTTCTAATGCAATATCACCACGAGCAACACTTTTACGTTCAACGTCGGCTAACCCAAGAGAACGTTTGCCAACGATATGCTCGATCATCGTGCCAATCGGTAAGTTTTCTATTGGCGCTGTTGTGACATGTTTGCCGTCGCGCAAAATCGTGGCACGATCAGCAATACGGGCAATCTCATCCATACGGTGGCTGACGTAAATAACAGCAACTCCGTCAGCTTTCAACTTACGTAAAAGCGTAAACAAACGCTCGACATCCGACACTGCGAGTGCAGTCGAAGGCTCGTCCAGAATTAATACTCTAGCGTCCTGAGAAATTGCTTTAACAATCTCAGTTAGTTGCTTTTGTCCGGCTCCAAGATTAGCAACAATCGCAGCCGGATCAATTTCCACTTCAAGTATCTTGAACAAATCAGCCGTTTTACGTTCAGCATCAGTGTCATTTATTAGGCCGTTCGATACTGTTTCTCGGGTTAAGAATACATTTTGAGCAACGCTCAAAGTCGGGACCAAACTCATTTCCTGATAATTCATAGCAATACCTGCGGCGCGAGACGCCGCGGGCGTATGAATTGTAAGCGGGATACCCGCCACCTCGATGGCTCCAGAGTTAGGGACGTGGACTCCGTTTAGAACCTTCAAGATCGTTGATTTACCAGCACCGTTGCCGCCCAATAGAGCATGAATTTCTCCAGAGAGCACTTCAAAATCAACGTTATCCAATGCTTTAACACCGCCGAAGTGCTTTGAAATACCTTTCATCCGGACGGCAACAGTTGACATCAGATCTGTTCCCACTTGCCAGTTTCACCCGACCGGAGTAATGCGTCCGCGACTTTTTCCGTTAAAAGAGCTTCTTCAAAATTGGGCGAAGGCTGAGAACCTTCAACGATGGCTTTACAGAAATCGTAGCATTCGATGATCTTGGTTTCGCCATAGCCAATTCCAAGTGCTGGAATAGGCCAAAGCCCCTCGCCGTAGGGATGCGCAGGACCAGTATAGACCGTACGAAAGCCACGCGCGTCACCTGGATCATCAGCAAACATAACCTGCAACTCATCACGGCGCTCGTAATTAAATAGAATTGAACCCTTGGTTCCATGAATTTCCAGAGTAATAAAGTTGTTACGGCCCCAAGCATTTCGGGTGGCCTCAATGCTGCCAATGGCTCCCGATTTAAAGCGAACCATCGACATAACTTCATCGTCAACATCAACCTCTGAGCGTTCGGCATCAGAGGATTTATCCGACGCGCCTAGCTTGTCAATATTTCCCTGTTGGATGGGTCGAGTTTTGACGTAAGTGGAGGTTATTGCCTGAACAGTGTCAATTGGACCAACAAGATAGTGAGCCATATCAACAACATGAGTGCCAATATCGCCAACAGCGCCCGAGCCTGCGATTTCTTTCTGAAAACGCCACGATAACGGACCGTTTGGATCAGCAGACCAATCTTGCAAATAGGTGCCACGGAAATTGATCACATCGCCGATCTTGCCTTCATCAATGAACTTTTTTGCCAAAGCGACAGCTGGCGTACGGCGATAGTTAAAAGCTACCATTGTTGTGCAGTTCGAGGCGCGCGCTGCCTCAACCATGGCAACGCTTTCTTTAAGCGTTGAAGCTAAGGGTTTTTCACAAATAACATGCTTTCCCGCCTTTAGCGCTTCTATAGCGATCTCTGCATGAGCATTGTTAGGCGTACAGATATCAACAATATCGATATCGGGGCGATTGATGGTAGCTTGCCAATCGCTTGATGCTTCCTCAAATCCAAAGCGGTTTCGGGCTTCCTCGGCGGTCTCATCAGTCAGATCGACTACTACTTTTCGATGGGGAACTGCCGGGGCGGGCCAGAAGAACATCGGCATTGCGGCATAGGCCATGGCATGTGCCTTTCCCATAAAACCGCCGCCAATCATAGCCACGTTCAAAGTCTTGATCATCGGAACACTCCGTAAAAAATTGGAAAGGGTGACCCTGCGGCAAGCTAGTGCACGCAGGGCCTTTTCTAGTTTAGTTCATGCTGCTCTGAATATTTTTAGTCGCGTCAGTGCGGTAAACCGTTTTCCAAGCTTCAAGCAGGTTGTCTTTACTAACCGGTAACGCTGGCAGGGCGACGAAAGCTGGAGCTGTTTTTTCCAAAAGGCCATAACCCGCCAGCATCGCTTCGGCGACGCCCTGATCAAATGGTCGCTGCGCCCCCAGACCTTTGACGAAGCCACCTTGAGCCATATTAATGGCAACGTTTTCACCTAAGTCGATGGTCGTAATTATAAGATCATTACGGCCCGCAACCCGTGCGGCTGAAATAACACCTTCGGCAGGAACGTCCCAAACTGCCCAAATACCATCTATATCAGAACGCGAAGTAAGCATAGCTGACGCTGCTTTTTCCGCATCTCCAGTGAAATCTGGACCGCCGATGCCCTGCTCAGCAACAATTTCAATATTAGGATAGTTTTCTTCAACAGTAACTTTGAACGCTTCATATCGCTGACGAGTGACGAAGAAATCTGCTGCATGGAAAACCAAACCAATCTGACCACCTTCTTCACCAAGAGCCTGTGCCATCAAATGGGCTGCAGCAACACCATTGCCATAGTTGTCAGCTGAAACAACTGAGATATAATCTACGCCCGCAGTCATACCTGGGGGTGTGTTTTCCATAAATACGATCTTCACACCAGCGGCGGCGGCGGCCTTATACGCAGCTGCTGTTGCGGCTGGGTCGGTCGGGACAGACACAATGATGTCAGGTTGGCGTGCCATAACTGTTTCGATATCAGCAACCTGCTTTTCAGGTTTAAAACCCGCATCAGTGACAGCAATCACTTCGACACCCATTTCTGCAAACTGAAATTTCAGTCCTTCGATTTGCGCGCGCGACCAGTCGTTACCTCCATAATGCATAACAATCGCTGCAGTGGCATTCATCGCTTTGATTTTCGCAATCTCTGCCGCATTCAAAGATAGGTCAGCAGCAGGGCTGGGGTCTTCCCCATTTGGACCTTTGGACAACACGCCTTGTTGAAGCAATGCCAAAGATGCAGCAGGATCTGCAACTGCTGTCATACTGCTAAATGCAATTGCCAATGCGGCAATCGAGCCCGTAAGTGCTCTATTTATAAACATTATTATTCTCCCAGAAAATGGGGCGTACCCCGTTAGAATGAAGTGATTAAGCTTGTTTAAGGTAGTCTATGCTGGCACGTGCCCCTTCGAGGGGTTCGTCCCAAGCATCCAGTTCCGTGCAGACCCAACCTGCGTAATTTGTCTCTCGCATGGCGTTGATGATTACGTCGGTCGACACGTCACCGCGATCTAGCGGTGTGAAAGCAAAAGGATCACGTTGGAGTCCTTTTAAATGAATGTAGGAAATACGGTCAGAAAGCTCACGAATGAGCTGTGCCGGATCTCCACCAGCAGCAGCCAAATGGGCTGTATCGGGGCAGAAATCGATGGCTGTTAAATCAAAGATACGATGTACTTCTTGAGGTTTTTCGACAATCGTTGAAAGATGCGGATGGTAGTGAGCTGTAAGATTTCGATCATCAGCGATTATTTTCACGCGATCCAAAGCTGCTCCAAGTTTGTCGTAGTCAGTGTCTCGAACTCCGTCAAAGCGCTTGGCCCCGCCCCCCACTACGAGATGCGGCGCATCCAATTCAGCAGCCCGATCGGCAGCGCGTGTAATTCGCGCCAGTTCTTCGGGTAAAATTTCGTCAAAAATAAAATTGGCGCCGGAGTACGTCGCAACGAGCGTCAATCCGTTATTGGCCAGCAGAGCTCGAAAATCAGCAGATTTGTAATCGAGTAAATTGCCATCAAACAATTCAACACCTACATACCCGGCCTCTGCTATCTCGGCGCAGGCGCGATCGATATCCCCGAAAGTACGATAGCTAAGCTGCGTGATTGAAGTCACACCCTCCGCATTTCCACCGAGGCTCCCCCAGCAATTCGCCTGATAGGCCAATTTCCATTCGGTCATTTTCTTTTCCTCCAGTCAGCCAATTATGCTGTTGCAATAATGCATAAGTTTTAAAATAAACATTTGTCAATTATTAAAATGCATAAGTATATTATCTTTTGCATTTTATATGCAAAACTATAGGCTTGCTATGCAAATTTAACCCCACTATTGTCTTGAAATAAAATAAATGAGAGTGATAATTTCGTGAAAACAGACAAAGAAAACGCGAATCACGGCAAAACTAAAGGGCGACCACGTAACAGTGAGACTGCCACTTCAAGCCTTGTGGAAGTTCTAAACCTCGTACGTTTGGGCCATGCCACAACCCGTCAAGAACTCGAACGAGTCGGTGAATATGGCCGCGCAATTATTGCTGATAGACTGTTAACACTGAAAGACTTGGGCTTAGTTGACGAAAGCGAAACCGGCGTTGCAACAGGAGGTCGAGCACCACGCCTTGTCCGGTTGATGCAAGACAAAGGACGCTTAGCAGTCGTCACTTTAGATCAATCGGCAGTGGGTGTGGGCTTTGCTGACCTCAGCGGAAAATTAATATCTGAACATCATGAAATAATCGATATAACAAACCAAACAGTTACTGTTGAAAGGGTCTGTGCGCTTATAAATTGGATGCTGTCACGCCAAACGGTCCAAGCAGATTTTTGGGGAATTTCAATTTCAGTTCCTGGCCCGGTGATTGCAAACCCCAGCTCTTCATTCTTAACACAAACGCCAGATTTTTTACCTAACTGGGATAAGTCGAAACTTATTGAAGAACTTACGTCACGTTTTAAAGCGCCAGTTTGGATGCATTCCAATGTTGAAACAATGACAATGGGGGAATTGCACGGCGGCGCGGGCATTGACCAGCAATCAATGCTGTTTGTCAAAGTGGGGCAGCGTATTGCCGCCAGCTTGGTCAATGAGGGCGAAGCTTATCATGGCGCCGCTGGTGCTGTCGGTCTGATCGGGCACTTACCTGTCACGTACAATGGTAATACCGGCACCTTAGACGCGATGGCCGGTGCGGAAATGATTAAAACACGTGGAATTGCAGCTGCGGAATCTGGTGAGAGTGATCAATTGTCTTCAATTCTCTCACGTGAAGGCGGGTTGACTGAGATTGATGTATGTCAGGCAGCTCAAATGGGTGATAAAATAAGTACAGATATTATAGTTCAAAGTGGACGTTTAATTGGTGGGGTACTTGCTACCTTGACCAATATGCTCAATCCACAGCTGATCGTACTCGCAGGATCGATTGCTCAAACAAACGACATTCTGTTAGCAAGTGTCCGAGAGGCAGTATACGGCGCGTCACACCCTTTAGTTACTCGTGATCTGCGTATTCTAAGATCTCAAATGAGCGGCTCTGCTGCCCTTTTAGGTGCAGCAACTATCGGCGTGGAAGCACTTTTTGCACCATCTTTTCTAAAAGACTGGATAATATTAGGGACCCCAACAGAACATCCAGATTTCAAGTCAGAATTGGAAGTTCATGACAACAAAGTAACGCACTCTGTCGATGTGCCACCGCCACCACCAAATATTGGAAGGAGACACGTATGACAATTGTCGGACTTGGACCCCATGGCGAAAGAGCATCGCCCCCAGAACGAGTGACCTTGTTGCCTCAAGATATTGAAACAGCACGTACAAAAAAATTGCGTGTGGCAATTGTTATGCACACGGTTACCAGCGACTGGGCTAATCATCTTGTACAGGGAATTGTTGGCTTGCTGGGAGAATGCGGCGCGATTGTCATTGAGGTAGTAGATTGCGCTTTTTCATCAGACGTACAAATTGCCGCTCTCAATCGCCTGCGCGAAGAAGCTCCAGATGCTATCATTTCACTTCCCGTGGACAACACCACGGTGGCCGATGCCCACCGTGCAATTTCTCGCGCTGGCATTAAACTGGTCTTAATCGACAACGTCCCGACCGGAATGCTTCCGGGAAAAGACTATGTTTCCCTCGTTTCTGCCGATAATTACGGCTTGGGAAAAATCGCCGCAGAACTTTTGTCGTCTCATTTACCACAAAACTCGACCGCAGGATTGCTCGGCTATGATGCAGATTTCTTCGCAGCGAATGAACGCGAAATAGCTTTTATTCACTGGATGGAAATAAACCGGCCAGACGTCACTATCAAAACTGCAAGGTTTGCTTCTATTGAGCATGCTGGAAATGACGCGGAACGGCTGATTGATGACACATCAGGCATTTCAGGACTGTTTGTAGTTTGGGATACACCATGTGTTGATGTGATCAGAAAGCTATCAAAACGTAATCTCACATTACCAATATCAACGGTCGACCTCGGTCAGGAAGTAACAATAAATCTTGCACAAGGGGGCAATATAATTGGAATTTCCAGCCAACGCCCGTTTCAGCAAGGCGAGACTGCAGCAAAAACTATAATCACATCTCTTCTGGATCGGGGATGCCCAGATTGGGTTGCACTTCCAGGATTAAAAGTTTCAAGTTCAAATGTTATTGAAATTTACCAGTTTATTTGGCGCAAACCTGCTCCAATGGATATATTGAGTGGATTAAACATCACAAAAACAAAATGACTTTATATATTTTTGGCTTGAGCCATGTAATTAGTCATTTTCGATCATCTTTAAACCATGCCTCATAAGCATCATGCTTTTTTATCGCGTACAGCTTTCTCTTCTTTTGTAAGTTTATTGTTCCACTGATTATTACTAAGGCCGAGTTCTGCCAGCGGCGGAAAAAAAATAAAAAGCCGGTTATGTAAAAAAGCAAAGCAAGAAAGAAACAAAGACCTAAGTCTCCAATATAGCTTTTGGGAGAAAATAATTTTGTAAAAAGTTTTCTCATGACATTATGAATATATGCATATGAGCATAGGGGCTTTTTTATTCATTTTTTCAGCCGCCGCCTGCGTCGCGAGCGTCATCATCAGTGCTATCAGAAGTTTGCGCATTGGGGTTAATCAACATACGCCACTTCTTCGTAACAAGTGTCAGTCGGCTTATCTTTTGAAATATAATATTGCATCTCTACTGGAAGCGTATTGAAGAATTGGCCAGCGCCATCTTTTTCTAGAAGTTCAAAGATATCATCTTCGCTTTCAGCCACCCAATGGCAAAACCAAAAATCTTCTTCTCCTAGCCAATTTTGAATACATTCGGCTTTCTCACCTTCACTGCTGGCAAACCAATCACTTGAAGAGATCCCTTTACACATCTCAAGATATTTTTCCTTTGCATCGCCATCATGAAATGTATGGGTGCAAATAAAGTGTTTTTTCATTACATTTTACCCCGTCAGTTTGCCTGAGAATAACGCGGCGCAGAAATATGTGGAGTCTGAATTGAATTTAAAATCGTAACTTATCTGCGACTTCTCAGATATTGGAGCGGGTGGGTTTCCAAGCATTGTGGCCGAGCAAGACAAAGCTAGAAAAGCAGAGCAGAAGCTTAATCAGGCTTTGGAGTAAATATCAGAGCGGGTGGGGTTATTGATTATTAAATGCGTAGAAATGCTCCCAGCTTCATAAAAATGTTAATGTCGGTCGCATAACGTCCTGACCGTATGGGAATAGCGTTGGTCAATTCTCAGCTTACAAAAAGGAAAACAAAAATGAAAAAAATCTTAACTGCTGCAATGTTCACACTTTTGCCTTCAATTATATTAGCAGGAGGCCACTCTTCTGGTGCGCCCGCTGGTGTAAAAATAGAACCTCTTTTATCAACGCAGACTTCGCCATTGGGAAACAAGTTGGTTTATCCAGAGGGTGAAGCCAAGGTCGTCAGTGTAAAGTTTACAATTCCTATTGGCGGAGAGGCTGCTAGGCATACGCATCCTGCACCTTTTTATGGTCATATATTACAAGGCAGCTTAACGGCAATTTATGATGATGGTACGATGAGAACATTTATCGCAGGTGAAAGTTTTGTTGAATCTTCATTTGATCCAATTGTCCGAACGGCTAACTTTGGCTCCAAAGACACAATCGGAATAGCGGTGTTTATGGGAGTTGAGGGTATGTCTCCACTTGTTCCGGCTGAGCCACTGCCAGCTACAGAGTAAAAGCTACTTATTATTAAGCCCCACCCACTGCTTGACTGTTCGCAATATCTGCCGCGTTTGAACTACGGCGGGTGGGGTAAAATTCAAAAATGATTTTTAAAACCAATTCTTAATCTAGTTTCATGGGGTGCCGAGTAGCATGGGCTTCTTGAATATGCAGCGGCCAAGTTGATCTTATATACGATAAAATTTCCCAGATTTCTTCATCATTTAGCAGATCGCCATAAGCTGGCATCCCACTTGTATAATTCATTATTCCTGCAGTCTCTAAAGTAACTTGTCCGCCTAGTTTAGTATAGTCAAAAAGCATCTGTGTTTCATGATGCCAAGTATGTCCACTCTCATCATGCGGTGGCGCTGGAAGCGTTCCGTTCTTGTCTGGGATACGCCAATTAGCTTGGCCTTCTAAGTTAACTCCATGACAAAAGGCACAATGCTCTTGATAGTTATAATAACCATTTTCTAAATTTCTATTTGAAAGCTCGTGATGGCTAAAGGCCTGCGTGGCAAGCGTGACTAGGAGTGTAAAGAGTATGGTACGCATGGGGTTAACCCTCGTTGCTGTGTAAAACAATTCCCGAAAACGCCTGTGTACGACTTTCGCCATATAGTTCTAAAAGCGGCGTCACGCTATCCAACCAAGTCAATCCATCAACAACATCGTTGGATCTTTCTTCAATCGTATCGTACGTATTAATTGAGACGACTTCATTTTCTTCCAGTGCCAAAATTTGCCATGAAACCGAATTTACATTGTCAAAACCCCGCAGAGCATCAACAAGTTCATCAACACAACCTGTTTTTGCTTTGAAACGAGTTACCGTTGTTACTAATGGCATAAGCTAACTCCCACTGTTCACGTTAAAATAACGCGGTGCAGAAATATGTGGAGTCTGAAATTTAACTTCCCATGCAGCCTATCTGCTAACCTGCAGATATTGGAGCGGGTGGGGTTATTGATTATTAAATGAGCAGAAATACTCCCAGCTTCATAAAAATGTTAATATCGGTCGCGTAATATCTTGACCATATGAGTATAGCGTTGGTCAATTTCCATCCAAAAAAAAGGAAGATAAAATGAAAAAGATGTTAGCAGCTTCAACTTTAGCGCTTATGCCCACACTAGCTTTAGCAGGTGGACATTCTGGTTTAGGAGGAACTGGAACGGGAATAACAGTTGATAATCAAGTTATGGAAGGCAAGACAGGATTTCTGGTAAAAAATACTACCAGCGATGTGTGGATGTGGGATAATCCACCTGAAGGTTTCCACAAGGCCACAACAGCAACCTGCACGCAGTTTCTAACTTTCGCGGTAGGTCAAGAACAGCCAGTAGGATACGTAGCGACATGTATGTCCGTTGATCCTGATGGCGATGTTGCGGTTAGCTTGCTGACACCACACCCAGAAGGAGCATTAATCACCCAGACTTCTGGTACTGGTAAATGGGAGGCTTACAACGGGGTAAAATGGATTGGTGGAACGGATATTCAAATAGACGCCAATACATCCACTTACTCTTGGAAAGCGGCTGACTAACATTAAATTGGAGGTAAATAAATGAACGTATTTTTTCATGGTACGATTGAAGCTGGTTTTGATGTTCTGAAAGCCAAAATTGAAAAAGATATGGCTGGAGAGATGGGTAAATGGATTAGTGAATATCGCCTTTCTGATCTGGGTAATAAAGAGGTTATGTGTGCAATGAATTGTACCGACATGGATGCCATGGGTGCCTTCATGTCTGATCCTACAGAATTGCAGTGGGACAAAGATAATGGCGCTGTTTACAAAGCCTACATGATGACAGAGATGACTGAATAATTGGCACTTAGCTAGTGAGCGGGCTGAGCAATCAGCCCCTCAACCATTCTTCGTGAGAATCGCCCCCACCTGCGTCGCGAGTGTCATCAGTAATGCTATGAGTATGGTCCGCATGGGGCTATTCATCTTTTTTAACCATAGTTCTCCAATACAAGCCTTCGTGCTTTATTGAAACATTACTGGTAAAATAAGCTATGCCGTTATCGTCAATATCTGATTTGCGCATTACAAGCACATTGTCCTCCTCATGGACACATTGGACGCGTTCATGCAGAGTCGAAGTTGGTAACCGCTCTTTAAGTTTTGCCAAATGTTCTTCTCTAGAAGACATTGAAAATTCCCTTACAAACATGAAGTCTTCATGATGTATGCTTTTAAGCAGATCAAAATCTTGATTTTCAAATGCTTTAATCGTCTTTTCAAATAGCGTCATACCAAACCCAATGAATATATTGATTTACATCAGAATAACGCAGTGCAGAAATATGTGGAGTCTGAAATAAAATTTACAAAAATATGAGTCAGGGTTGCCGACAACGGTTAAAGCTGTTCACCTTTTTCAAGTTCCAGAACCTCAATTTTATCCATTGATTTTATTAAATCCAAAAATGTGATCCCTTTTGGTGGATGATCAGGCTTTTTGAAACTGTTACTTACCGAAGCTATTGACCTAAACTTTTCACGGTCTCGCGGAAAAGAATAAAGCAGTGGTATATCGGTTGGAATTAAATGAGTTGCTGAAGGCGGCAAATCATCCAAGTAAATTGCTGCGGCAACTTTATCTGGAAGTTTAAAATTTGTTTCGCAATAGTTTCTAAAGAACATGAATACATTGTTGCAATAGTTAGGGTGATCGATACCCAAAATTGAATGGCAATCCTTGCAATAAACCCGCGTCGATTTCGCGTTCTTGCGAAGCTGAACTGCTTTCATTTTCTCACGACCTTTAACAAAGGCTATATCCGACCTCATATAAATGGCTTCTACGAATGGAGATGAAGGCTTAGCTCCATTTTTAGCTCCCCACTCGGTTGCCTGCCGACAATCTTCGCAACCACAAAAAAGCGATAATGTTGGTTTCTCATCATATAATTCGATAACGCATGAACCGCAGTTGCAAAATATATTGAACATAGCCCTTCATCCTTCATAATTTGCTTCAGAATAACGCTCTGCAGAAATATGTGGAGTCTGAAATTAAAGACGTTAGTGGCTTGACGTCTAAAGTGAGAAACAGGCCAGAATAGCTCAAACGTCCCAGCCTGTTTCGATGTTCATGTTGAGCTTAAAAGCCAAACTCCTCCATCATCTCCAAGGCCTCTTCTAACGTAAGCCCGGGGTGATCTTTACAGGTTTCTTCAGCAATCCCTAAACGAAATTCACCATGACGCTTAATCAAATCTGCGCGGCGCGATCTAGCCTCACGGTTCAGCCGCAGTTTCAATTCCATAGCATGTGCAAAGTCTTGGTCATATTTAGAGAGAGTGCTATCAGCCATTTTGCTGCCTCCGCTTTAGTGCTTTAGGCGGGATGCCAAGGCGCACAAGTTGGTAGTTAAATGCCTTGAGTCACATTAACGGATTTATTCACTGGAACAACTGAAAAGCAAGGCCAGCGCAAAGGCTGGCCGTCAGTCACGCCCCCACTGTTATAGCAATGACAACTGTTTCCTTCTTTGCCATTGTCTGCAGCCCCTGTCGTTCCTCAAACGTTAATTTAAGGAATTCAGAGACTTGAACCTCGAACCTCGGCTCTTTTTAAGAAAAAGTGGTGCCCGGGGGCGGGGTTATGTTCCTCGCATAGGCACTTACGTGTACAGCTACATAAGCATTACCGCCAGTTTACGGATTAGTGAGTCATCGTCAACAGGCACATTCTGTGCGTCAGTTTGTGCGTCAGTACGGGTGGGCATGATCCACCCCCCGTGCCACACGTATATATACATAGACAAAAACACAGATCAGTCTCTGATCTTGTTAACCACTATCAGTTGTCTTTTAAGTGCAATTCAATGAATCACTAAAATGCCCATAAACGTGTTTAGGCAAAGCCGGTGCCTAAATACGAGTGATAGTATTTGTGATCTTTTTAAATGGGTGTGTGACAGGAATGACAGAAATGACAAAGGAAATGGAAAGTCGTACGTGAGAGCAAATGACAGAGGTTTATGGATTAGCTGTCATTCTTGTCATTTGTGTCATTGGGGGGTGGTCAGGAAAGTCTGTTGGAGAAGGTGACGGGGATGGGTTCAAGATGGGCCAAACTCAGGCCCACCTAATTGTAACAACATCTCGAGGTGATTAACCCATGAAGTAATTGCTAATTTGGGCAATAGGTGTTGTTGATGAAACATCTGCACCTGCAGCCTCTCTGATTGCCACAATATCCTCTCTCTCGCCAAATGACTTGATGAATGATGGATCTTTCATTTCCACCAATACATAGGCTGCACTTTGGTCTGCATTACAGCCAGCCCAGAGGATTTTAGACCCAACCTCATTCATTTGTGGCTCAAGGCCCTTAGCCATCTCAGACCAAGTTTCCCATCCTTTTGAAATATTGATCGTAACAAGCATAGTAACCATTCTCAGTCTCCATAGTGGGTTGGTTTATCCTGAACACTTACAGATGATTGGATAGCTTCGATTGCAATGCACAAAACTCTTCTGGCAATGGAAAGGGGATTAATACAGAACCTTTAACCTGATCTGTATACTCTTTTAAACTTTGAAATAAGTTTTTACCTGTGGCCGGAACATTAGCAAAAGAGCAATGAGTTGTATCACGGTG
>ERZ802822.1381-NODE-1381-length-15074-cov-12.662132_pt1 | contig 15074 bp, 20 predicted proteins | sample MGYA00345649_ERZ802822 | MGnify/ENA primary metagenome ERZ802822 (study PRJEB30503, sample SAMEA104212359) | marine metagenome | biome: Westerlies Biome; feature: [SRF] surface water layer (ENVO:00010504) within the epipelagic zone...; material: water...
GCGCGTTGAAAGACCTCGGTGGTATTGGCCTCGTCATCAGTCGAAAAGCTCAGATAGTCCGGCGCTTCCTGAGCTGACAGCGGCCCGAACTGCCACGGCAGGAGGGCGGCTGCAAGGCACGCTATCCAGAGCGAGCCTCGCTTCATGCGTTTTGTAGCGCGAGAATGCGATCATCAAGCGGCGGGTGTGAGCGCAGTAGTGCAGATAGTCCAGAGCCGGTGTGGGATCGGATGCCGAAGGCGGTCAGTTCGCCGGGTAAATCCCCGGGCAGACCTTGCTCTGCTTTCAGCCGCTGCAGGGCAGCGATCATACCCTCGCGGTCAGCGAGTCGCGCCCCTGCCGCGTCGGCGCGATATTCCCGGTAACGGGAAAACCACATGACGATCATGCTGGCGAGAATGCCCAATACAATTTCGGCGACAATCGTCACCACAAAGTAACCCATGCCATAGCCGCGCTCGGTCTTGAAAACCACACGGTCTACGGTGTGTCCAATGATGCGGGCAAAGAACATGACGAAGGTATTGACCACGCCCTGAACCAAAGACAGTGTAATCATGTCTCCATTGGCGACATGGCCGATTTCGTGGGCGAGCACCGCGCGCGCTTCTCGTTCCTCGAAACGTCTTAACAAACCGCTACTGACCGCCACTAACGCATTATTGCGATTCCAGCCGGTTGCAAAGGCATTGGCTGCATCCGAAGGGAAGATGCCGACCTCCGGCATCCCGATCCCAGCGTCGTCCGCCAGTGCTTTTACCGTGTCTAGCAGCCACTGTTCCTCCTGATTACGGGGGGTTTCGATGAGCTGGGTGCCTGTACCTCGTTTGGCCATGAACTTGGACAATAGCAATGAGATCAGGGAGCCGCTCATGCCAAACAACCCACAGAAGATCAGCAGGCTAACCAGATTCAGGTCAACGCCGTTATTGGCGAGGATGCCCTCGAGCCCCAAGAGGTTGAAAATAACGCTGACCAGCACCAGCACCGCCAGATTGGTCGCAAGAAATAACAGAATTCTCATCGTGTTCTCTCCAGAAAAGACACTGCACGTTCATTCATCTATGGGGTTTTCCTCATCGTTTTCAAGGTCGCCGCCCTCATCGGGTTTGGGCACAGGGTGCTGGCTAATTTCCAGATTTTTGGGGAGCTGGTCCTCGGTTTCGGTCAGCATCACTTCGCCGCGAAGATCCGTGTTTTGAGAGCCCAGCTCGAACAGGGTATTCACGGCTTCGTCCCTGTGAGTCCAGCAGGCTACCTGCCCAGCCCGTGCTCCCTTGACCCAAATGCCCGACTTGCCCCAGTAGTGGCCCAACTGGTTGCGTATGACAAACGCACCGCTCATGGTCTTGCTCCTTTATGCGTCACTTTGGGCCCGCCGAATACCCACCTCGGCAATCTATGGCCGCTCAATCGATTAAAAAATCCTTGGCTTCGTTTATTTTCGCCGCCAGATAGTCGTTCCCCCCACGATCCGGGTGCAGCTTCTGAATCAGTGTGCGATGTGCCGCAACGATATCTTCCTCGCTGGCCCCTTCTTCAAGGCCGAGCACGGCGAGAGCCTCTGCCCGTGTCACGCCCGCAGCGTTGGCAGTGCCGCCATGACTATTGTGCTCAGTATGACCCGCGTCATCGGGGAATCTCTGCTCAAGGTAGCTGGCCAATAGCTGTGCGGAGTCGGCATCTTCTCTTTGGCAAAACGCCATCAAGTCATCGAGTTGCTCGCGGTCGAGTTCTTCCAGCAGCCAGTCCCGATAGGTGCCCTCGAGTACCACGCCACTTAGATCACCGCTGTCATGATCGAGCGTCATTCTCAGGATGCGCGATGACACCTCGGATTGTTTTCCCGCGGCATTGGCGTTTTGACCACGCAAGCCTCCCAGCATAGGCAGAATGCGGATGAGCAGGGGCAGCATTTGACGGGCAAGCACTAGGGCTCCGGTCAGTGCGGCACCGATCCAGTGCATCTTGCCCATGAGGGTCAGAATGATGACCCCGACAACGGCGCTGCCGAGGATAATCTGTAGGTACGCGCCGCGCCGTTTGTGTGGCGGTTGCCGCTGGGCACGCCGGATCAAAATGATCAGGGTCAGGGCGACGGCGAGAAGCAAAATCATTCTTGGCACGTGACTGAGGGTTCCTGTGTGGTGGGTCTACTAGGCAACGTATGCGTAATGATATCGGTTTTGATGCAGCGCTACGGTCCTTTTTCCAACTGTTCCAGTAGCAGACGATCGCCTGCAGAGCCGCTGTCCCGTAGTGCTTTCAGTCCGCCGCGCGCGAAACGCGCCACGGCACCCAAAAGTTGTCGCAAATGGTTCGCACTGCTGGCATCAAACGGCACGGTGGCGCCGCCACTGATCTGAGCCATGCGCTGGAAGACGGCGCAGGTGGTGGCGTCGTTGCCTTCCTGAAATAGAAATAGCGGCAGTTTTTTGATGCCGCACTGCCCAGCAAGCGACAATAGAGGTTCCGGTGCCTCCTCGCAGGCATCACCGACGAAGATGAGCGCGCGAATGGGCTGCGACGCAGACCCCGCTGCCAGCGCATGTTCTAGCACTGTGCTGATCTGCGTGATGCCCGCTTCGCAGGTCACGCCGCTCATCTGGTCGAGTAACGCGCCCGGTTCGGTGAGCCAGTGGCTAGACTGGAACTGGCCCATGCCCCGGTAATAGCAGAGCTGAACCGCCAACGAGGTGGCTTCTGCGGCGGCGCTAAACAGTTCGCTATGCAGTGCCTTTGCCTGCGCCCAGGTTGGCTCGCGGCTTGCGGTGGCGTCGAGGGCAAAGATCAGGCGGGCCTGGCGCTGTGTGACCGCCTGAATGGCCCGGGTTTGTCTTAAGAACGTCGCTACGTCGCCCGAGCGGAGGCGGTCAAGATCTTTTGGAATGAGAGTGCCCTAGGACGCGCGGGGCGCGAGTAGCCCGCGATCACGGAGCTCGCGGAGATAGTGGCGTCGGCTTGCCAGCTCGGAGACCACTGCGTCGAGCGCTTCCCGGTCGAGTGTCAGGCGGTTACCGTCGCGATCGCCGCTGACCAACTCCATGAGTTTGCGGCTTGAGAAGTCGCCGGCATTGAAGGGTTCACGTTTTGTCTCTGTCATCATGTTTTCCTCTACCGCCACCTGCGTGTGCAGGTTTTCCTGTCGGGCGGCTACCACTGGTGTAGCCTCATTCCCCGGGCGGGATTGTCTGTCAGTCGTCAAAATAGCCGGTTATTATGACAAAAATACGGCAGCACCCGCCACTGGCTGGATTATTGAGGTAAACACATGAATTGGATGGATATTCGCAGGAAGCACGCGCTACCAGATGCAGATAGCGCCTTGCCGGGCCGGGCCGAGGCGATGCCGATCACAGATCGGCATGCCGTATTGGAGGTGCCGGTGCTACCGCCTTACGCGGCGCACCTCGAGCAGGCGCTGTTTGGTATGGGCTGCTTTTGGGGAGTAGAGCGTCTGTTTTGGCAGATTCCTGGGGTCGTTACCACTGCGGTCGGCTACGCCGGAGGTCAGACACCAAACCCGACTTACAAAGAAGTGTGTAGCGGCCAGACCGGACACAATGAGGTCGTGCTGGTGGTTTTCGATCCTGCAGACGTCAGGTACGAAACGCTCCTCGGGGTTTTTTGGGAAAACCACGATCCCACCCAGGGTATGCGTCAGGGCAATGACTGGGGTACCCAGTATCGTTCGGGTATTTATTGCTGCGGCGACGAACAGGAGACCGCAGCGCGGGCCAGCCTCGACACCTATCAGCCCGCGTTGACTTCAGCGGGCTACGGCGACATCACCACAGAAATTCTGCCCGCCCCGACGTTTTATTTTGCAGAGGACTACCATCAGCAGTATTTGCACAAAAATCCCGCCGGATATTGCGGCATGGGTGGGACCGGTGTCGTGTGTCCGATCGCCACGGGCGTCGCGTCACAAGCAGGGCACTAGCGGGCGGGAGCAGATTGGCTCAGCGCAGCGGTGACCGCCGTATCAACGCTCAGTATCCGGTCGCTTAAACGCACAGCTTGGGCTCCTATAGACTGCGCCAGTTCGACCTCGTAAGGAATAAAACCGCCCTCCGGACCCAGCATGATCAGCCCCTCACCTGACTGAGTTGCCAGCGCCTCGGGTGCACCGGGGTGCGCGATCCAACACCCTCTCGATCCGATGAGTTCCGGTAGCTGATCCTCAATAAACGGTTTGAAGCGCGGGTGCAGATGAACCTGCGGCAATACGGTATCCCCTGCGCGCTGCAGCCCGGCGGTCAGTGCCGCGTCGACGCGATCAGGTCGCAAGAGTGGACTCTGCCAGTAACTTTTCTCCACGCGAGCGCTGTTGATCAAGTAAAGGTGAGCGACCCCCATTTCAGCTGCCGTCCGGAATACTCTGCGCAGCATTTTCGGCCGGGGGAGAGCCAGGATAAGGTCACAAGGGTGCCGGGGCAGGGGAGGATCGACGAGGTCAACCTGAAGGTGGGTGTGCTCCTCAGACAGTTTGACCACCGTGCCGCTGCCCCGCAGCCCACCCAGCAACCCTACTCGCAAGGAGTCACTCATCTGCGCCTTGAGGATGCCGCGGATGTGCTCGTGACGACGGTCGTCTAGGCACACTGTGTTTTCGTCGAGCCAATCCTCGGGCGCGAGCAAAATAATATTCATGGATGACTAGCGACGTTCATGACACCCATAGGTCGTATTCATCGGCATCGGTAATCTCAGCCTCCACCAGCTCGCCCGGCTGAAATTCGGTCACACCCGGCAGATGCACCACGCCATCGATCTCGGGTGCGTCAGCTCGCGTCCGACCCGTTGATCCCTCGTCCGATACCGTGTCGATCAGAATCTGTTGCGTCGTACCCACTTTCCGCTGGAGCTTGCTGGCGCTGATCGACTGCTGTAGCGCCATGAACTGCTCCCAGCGATCCGCTTTAATTTCCTCAGGCACGGGGTCGGGCAGCTCGTTCGCCGCGGCGCCTTTAACGGCCGAGTATTGGAAGCAGCCAACGCGATCCAGCTGCGCAGTTTCGATAAATTGTAGAAGTGTCTCGAACTCTGCCTCGGTCTCCCCGGGGTAACCGACGATAAAAGTGGAGCGGATTGTCAGATCCGGGCATAGATCGCGCCAACGCGCGATGCGATCGAGGGTTTTTTCTGTGGCCGCGGGCCGCTTCATGCGTTGCAACACGCTTTGAGCGCCGTGCTGGAGCGGCATATCGATATAGGGGAGCAGCTTGCCCTCGGCCATCATGGGAATCAGCGCGTCAACATGGGGGTAGGGGTACACGTAGTGCAGACGCACCCAGATTCCGAGCTCCGACAGCGCGGAGGCCAGGCTCTCCAGATTCGATTTCAGTGGCCGGCCCTGCCAAAAGTCGGTCTGATATTTGAGGTCCACGCCGTAAGCGCTTGTATCCTGGGATACGACCAGCAGCTCGCGCACGCCAGCCCGTGCTAAGCCTTCGGCCTCATCCATCACCGAGCCAATGGGACGACTGACTAGGTCTCCGCGGATGCTGGGGATGATGCAGAAGCGGCAGCGGTGGTTACAGCCCTCGCTGATCTTGAGATAGGCATAGTGTCGCGGTGTCAGTTTGACGCCTTGTGCCGGAATAAGATCGACCAGCGGGTCGGGCTGATGACGGTGCGGCAACACTTCTCGCACCGTCCCCAACACTTCCTCATAGGCGGCCGGTCCGCTGATGCCCAGCACCTTGGGGTGCCGGGCGCGAATGGTTTTAGCGTCTTCGCCGCGACCCATGCAGCCAGTGACCAGCACCCGACCATTCTCGCTGATCGCTTCGCCAATCGCCTCCAGGCTCTCCTCCTTGGCGGCATCGATAAACCCGCAGGTGTTGACGATGACTACCCCCGCGTCTTCGTAGTGAGGGGTGATTTCGTATCCCTCTATCCGAAGTTGGGTCAGGATGCGTTCGGAGTCGACCAGCGCTTTGGGACAACCCAACGAAATGAAGCCGACTTTTTCGCCGCCCTCGGTGGTTGCACTGCCTGCATCGGAATGCGTCATCGTTTCACGCCTTGATCGAACTATCGCTGCTGTGGGTGCGAATACGCAGTTCTGCCCGCAGCAGACTCAATAATTGCAGTGTTTCCTCGCGGTTAAGAAAGTCACCGACCCGGGTTTCGGAGAGACGGTCGTGCACCGACAGTTCTGGACCCTGCCAATGATGAGCCTCAGGTACCACGCGCAGGGACGACTCGTCTCGGGCAAAGCGCCAGCTGCGTTTTGGCACGAAATAACCTTTATCAATTGTGATGAGTTCATCTGTCAGGCGTATCACATGCCGATACTCGAGCTTCCAGTTGACCCAGTACAAGGCGCCCCCCAGTGCGGTCAGCTCAAGGCCTGCCAGCGGCAATATGGGCCAGGCGCCCAGAAGCGCGAAGGCAATACCCGCGCCCAGCGACGGCACAGCCAGCGCGGCGAGCAGCCACAGGTTATGGCGCCAGGTCGCAGAGTGGTTAGGTTTGACCACGATGACTTTTTCCTGACCCGCTTGGTTGACAAGGACCACGTCGCTCTCCGGATAACGCGAGAGCGCATGGTAATGCATCTCGCCAAAACCTCGGAATGGGAACTTAAAGTTGGTAGAAGGCGGTAGGTTCCGGCGAGTGGGCGGTCAGCACCTCTCCGGATAGCGGATGAGTGAATCGCAGCGATGTTGCGTGCAATAACAGTCGAGGGGCCGCACTCAGTACCGCCTCGGGCGCATAGAAATCGCAGCCCAAAATAGGGTGTCCTATCTCTCTCATATGGATCCGCAGCTGATGCGATCGACCGGTCACGGGGGTGAGCGCCAACAGCGAGCTGTCGTGATCGCGACTCAGTACTCTCCAGCGCGTTAACGCCTGTTTTCCTGTTTCAAAACAAACTTTTTGTCTCGGTCTGTTGTGCCAGTCGGCGATGAGTGGCAGATCGCATTCACCGACGTCCTCGGCAACGTGACCTGCGACGCGCGCGATGTAGGTTTTATCAATCCGCCGTTCCTGAAACTGGCGCGCGAGCCGCGACAGTGCCTCGCGGTGACGCGGAACGACCATCACACCCGAGGTATCGAGGTCCAGGCGATGGACGGCGGAGACGCCCGGATAGCGGATGCTGAGTCGATTGAGCAGGCAGTCGTGGTTCAGTGGATGGCGACCGGGTACGCTCAGCAGTAAGGTCGGTTTGTCGACAATGAGCAGGTGAGGGTCGCGAAATAGCAGCTTGATCGACTCCTGCGAGTGAGGCACCTGATAGGGCGGTGTGTCGTCAGCAGATGAATTGACTGCGGCCAAAGGCGTCTCGGCGCTATAGCGCGCTCAGCGTCTCAAGATAGCGACGCACGGTCTCCGGAATGCCCCAACGCAACGCATCAATAGTAAAAGCATGGCCGATCGAGACTTCGAGCAGGTTGGGGATCCGGAAATCCCGCAGATTATTCAAATTCAGATCATGCCCCGCATTAATACCCAGTCCGCTGGCGACAGCTGCAGCAGCCGCCTCCTGAAACTGCGCGAGTACGGCTTCATACTCGCCTCGCTCGTGGGCTCGGGCATAGCTTTCGGTATAGAGCTCGATCCGGTCGGCGCCCAGCGCCGGGATACGCTCAATCTGCGAGGGCTCGGGGTCCATGAAGAGACTGACGCGGCATCCCAGTGACTTCAGTTTTTCAATCACCGGGGCGAGGCGCTCCCCGTCGCGGGCGATATCGAAACCGTGGTCCGAGGTCAGCTGATCATCCGCATCGGGCACCAGCGTCACTTGATCTGGCCGCACGGCCTCAATGAGTTGCAGAAAGCCCGGATAAGCGCTGACGCCTGCGCGGCTTGAGGGCTGCGCCGCAGCGAATGGGTTGCCCTCTATATTGAATTCGACGCCGGCGGGGGCGCTTTGCCCAGAGGCCTTGTCCGGATTGAACCCGAGTGAGGTCTCACCCAGCGCCACACAGTCATCGGCGCGAATATGGCGCTGATCCGGCCGTGGGTGAACCGTCACCCCGTGGGCGCCGGCGCGAATAACGTCGGCTGCGAACTCGCTGGGGTCCGGATGCCGGGTGTCTCGAGCGTTCCGTATCAGCGCAATCTTGTTGAGATTGATGCTGAGTTGAATCACTGGGTCACTCGTGTGACGGATAGAATCACGATGGGCTGCACCGGCACGTCCTGGAAAACGGTGGGGCCACGCGTTGTTTGCGCCTGTGCCGAACCGGTGTCGGCCAGCGAGATGATGTCAACAACCTGCATCCCGTCGATCACCTCTCCGAAAACGGTGTAGCCGTCTTTACCACCTGACCAGTCCAGCCGCAGATTGCTGCGTTGATTAATAAAAAACTGTGCGGCAGCGGAGTCCGGGTCGCTGGTGCGCGCCATTGCCAGCGTGCCGCGCGTGTTGTGCAGTTTGTTTTTAGATTCATTCACGATGGGGCTCCGAGTCTCTTTTTCCTTGAGCTCGGCGTCGAAACCGCCTCCTTGGATCATGAAGTTGGAGATCACGCGGTGAAAAACTGTACCGTCGTAGTGACCATCGTCCGCGTAGCGCAGGAAGTTCTCTACGGTAACCGGTGACTTATCTGCATATAACTCGATCGTGATATCGCCATCGGTGGTTTTCATGAGTACCCGGGGATTCTCCGCTGAGTCAGCCGACTCAGCGTGCACCGCGCTTATGGAGGCGCTCAGGATTGCCGTTAGCACGCAGCCGATTAGTCCGGGTAAAGGGTTTGTCATGTTTCTCATGTTCATCTCCGTCATGACCAGCCGTCCTGGCGTTTCTTCTTTGGCCACAGTCTGGGTGCAACCACAGCCAGAATGACGCCCAACAGCACGGCAAGGGCCCCATCCATGATTTGGTTATTGGCGATGCGTTCTCGCAGCCTCACGTTTTCCAACCGTAGCAGATCCGCATCCGACCTCTCGGACTCGAGCTCGGCGACCAGTTGCTGATTCATCAGGTCGAGATCCAGTGCCGCAGCAGAGACGCGTTTGACCTCTGTCAGCTCTGCTTCGGTGCTTTCCAGTCGTGTGGTCAAACTGACAATGGTCTCGTCGGCTTCATTCACCTCGCTCGAGCTTTGATTTAGCTGGCTGACAACGCGATCACGCTCGCCCCGCACCTGCTCGAGCTCCAGCCGCATATCGTTGATCAATAATCCAGCCGGTGGCTCCTCTTGCAAATACTGTGTCGGAATCCAGCCACGCGTCCCGCCACGGGTTTCGACTTCCGTCCACTCGCCGTCGTCGCTTTGTGCATATACAAGCAGCGCGGTGCCCGATGGCAGTCCGCGATTGACGATGCGAAACTGTGATCCCGCGCCGCTGCGAACCGGCACCAATACCATATCGCTGATGTATTGCGTCTCTTGCGCAAAAACGTCGCCGACAGTTAGCGACAGCAGTATTACCAGCGCCATGCCGCGGGACATATTGTAAGTAGTTGGTTTGGTATCGGACTTCATAGTGAACCTCCCGTCGGCCGGGAGTCTCCGTCTAGGGCATCGGTCTTCAAATAAGGCAGTGCGATCACGCAGGTCAGCACGCCTGCAATCAGTGCGAAGCCGAAACCAGAGTACAATTTGTAAAGCATCCAGAAAGCCTCGTCGTAGTTGAACGCAACGTAGAGATTGGCCGCACCGACAATCGTGAAGTTGGCAAACCACACCAGATTCATACGGACCCATATTTTGCGTGGCAGTGTGATCTGATTGCCCATTATCCGCTCAATTGATGTGCGCTTACCGAGCACCAGAAAGCCGAGTACGATCACGGCCAGCCCCCAGTTGAAGACGGTGGGCTTCCATTGGATGAAGACTGGATCTCTGAGAATCAGCGTTGCCGCACCCAAAGGGACAATCAGCAGGGTCATCCACATCAGGCGCCGATCATTTCCTCTCTGGATTATTGAGGCGATGACCCAACAAGCGGCCGTGCTCATCATCAGCACGGCGGTCGCACTGTAGATGCCATCAAAGGTGTGAAACCACCCACCCATGCTGACCGTTTCACCGTTCAAAAAGAAATAGACGCCGATGAACAGGGCTACTGGTATGAATTCGAGGAACTGCTTCATAGTCGCGTTCGGTTAGGGGCCTTGGCTCGCTATTGACCTGTGAATGGTAGACAATCTGCCCACGCCGTCGCCTCTTTTTCCTGCCATTGTGGTGGCGAACCACCCAGTCCGGGTAGCAGTGTAGAGATTGCCGTGATCGACTTCCACACACATAGTGCCGCTTCTGATGGCGCCCTGAGCCCGCATGATTTGGTTGATCGCGCCGCCCGCGAGGGTGTCCGTCGTATGGCGATCACTGATCACGACACCATCGCCGGGTATCTGAGCGTCTGCCAGTCGGTACCATCGACGATCGAATTGATCAGTGGCGTCGAGCTCTCATGCCAATGGGGTCGGGTAGGCATCCACATTGTCGGACTGGGTTTTGATCCGGCTGCCCCTGCCATGACTTGCCACCTCGAGAGCTTGGACAAAGCCCGCCGCCAGCGCGCCGAAAAAATCGCACACAAGCTGGATCGCAGCGGCATGCCCGGAGCGTTGGCGGGTGCGATGGCGGTCGCAGAGGGCGCGCAGATAGGTCGGCCACATTTCGCCCGCTGGATGGTGCTGGCGGGACACGTTGAGAGCGAGGAAATGGCGTTCAAGCGGTTTCTGGGTCGCGGCAAGCCGGGAGATATCTCTATGCTGTGGCCGGCGCTGGATGACACCGTGGCGGCGATTACCGCTGCTGGAGGCCTCGCGGTATTGGCTCACCCCCTAGATTATAAAATGACGGCGACCCGGCTCCGCGCTCTTACGGATACGTTTCGTGACGCTGGCGGAGTGGCCCTGGAGGTCATTAATGGTCGGCCACGACCGGGTGACACGGATACCCTGTGGCGATTGGTCCGAGAGCGCGACTTGCGCGTGTCTGTTGGATCAGACTTCCACCGAGATTCACCCTACGGTGCAGGGCTGGGCGTCGAGATCGCTCAGATTCCTGAGGGCATGGGGGTCTGGGAACAACTGTGAGCCAATTTTTTGCCATCCACCCCGAGACACCACAGGCTCGTCTGATACAGCAGGCGGTTGACATCATTCAGCGTGGCGGTGTCGTGGTGTATCCCACGGACTCTGCTTATGCGCTGGGCTGTCAGTTGGGCGACAAGAAGGCCATGGAGCGCATCCGGCGGATCCGTGCTTTGCGAGATGACCATAATTTCACGCTGGTGTGCCGCGACTTGTCCGAGTTGGGCACTTATGCCCGGGTAGACAATACCGCCTATCGATTGCTGCGTTATGCCACCCCCGGTCCCTACACGTTCATACTGGAGGCGACGCGGGATGTGCCCAAAAGGCTTGTGCAACCGAAGCGCAAGACGATTGGTCTCAGGGTGCCCGATCATCCGATTCCTCAGGCGCTCCTGCATGCGCTTGATGAGCCGCTGATGAGCGCGACGCTGGCGCTCCCGGGGGATGAATACCCCATGACCGACCCGTATGACATCCGTGATCAGCTCGAGCATGAAGTGGACCTGGTTATCGATGGCGGTTTCTGCGGGCTAGAGGCGACAAGTGTGGTTGATTTGACCGGCCCCGCGCCGCTCATTTTGCGTCGCGGCGTCGGTGACGTCAGCGACTTTGAGGCCGCCTGAGGGTATAATTTCCCTGTGACGAATCCTGCTGAAAACGCCCCGGAGGAGGGCGCCGCAAGCGAGCCCGAAAACCCCGCGGCAGATACTGGTATGCCCGCACTCCGGCCAGAGCAAGGCGAGATGCCTTTTGCGATGGTTCGGGGGGAAGCGGTCACAGAACTCCCCAAAGATCTGTACATCCCTCCGCAGGCGCTTGAGGTGTTCCTCGACGCCTTCGAGGGGCCACTTGATCTGCTGCTATATCTGATTCGTCGCCAGAACCTCGACATTCTTGATATCGATGTTGCGCAGATCACCGAGCAATACATGCGCTATGTCGAGTTGATGGATGCGATGCAGTTTGAATTGGCAGCCGAGTACCTGCTGATGGCGGCGATGTTGGCTGAGATCAAGTCGCGTATGTTGTTGCCGCGCTCTGGCGAGGTCGAAGACGATGAAGAGGACCCCCGGGCCAACCTCGTGCGCCGTCTGCAGGAGTACGAACGCTTTAAAAAGGCGGCGGAGGATCTTGAGTCGATGCCACGTCTGGAGCGAGAGCTGTGGCAGGCCTCTGCCGCGCCACCAGATCTGCATCTCGAGCGACCGCTGCCCGAGGTAGATATGCGGGAGGTGCTGCTGGCACTTGGAGAGGTACTGCGACGGGCGGAGATGTATGCCAGTCATCAGATACAGATGGAGTCGCTATCCACCCGGGAGCGGATGTCTCAAGTGTTGGAAACCCTCGCGCAGGGTGGGTTTGTGCCCTTTGTCTCCCTGTTTAAGCCTGAGGAGGGTCGCCTGGGTGTCGTCGTGACCTTCCTCGCGCTGATGGAACTCATGAAAGAGTCCCTGATCGAGCTGGTTCAGACAGAGGGCTTTGGCTCTATCCACATCAAAGCGAAATCGGAGTGAACATGGAAGCGGGCTTGGTGCAGATTTTGGAAGGTGCGCTGCTGGCGGCAGGTGAGCCTTTATCCGTGCAGCGTATGGCGCTCTTGTTCGAGGAGAACGATCGTCCTTCCAAGGAAGAGATTCGCGCGGCGATCCAGTCGGTTGAAGAGCGTTGCGAAGACCGGGGCTACGAGTTGGTGCAGGTGGCCTCAGGATATCGATTCCAGGTGCGACAGGACCTGGCGACCTGGGTAGGGCGGCTCTGGCAGGAGCGTCCCGCCCGCTATTCGCGAGCACTCATGGAGACGCTGTCTCTCATTGCATACCGTCAGCCGATAACGCGAGGCGAAATTGAGGAAATTCGCGGCGTTGCCGTGAGCACCAACATCATCAAAACCCTACTGGAACGCGAATGGGTGCGGGTGGTGGGGCACCGTGACGTCCCGGGCCGACCCGCGATGTACGCAACGACCCGACAGTTTCTCGACTACTTCAACCTGAAATCACTGGACCAGTTGCCACCGCTGGCAGAGATCAAGGAACTCGATAACCTGTCTGGCGAACTGGGGCTCGAATTACCCGAGCAGACCTCCGACGCTGATGCTGAGCCTGATGAGGGAGGCGAAGCCTCTCAGTCCGAAACAGCAATGGAAGACGCCGCAACGCCTGATGGCGAGCAGCCGGAATTAGAAGACGCAGACGATGCCCAGCAAGACAGCCGCACAGACTGATTCCCCAGAGTTGATCGCCGAAGACAAAGGCCAGAAACTGCAGAAGGTGTTGGCGAATCTGGGTCTGGGTTCGCGGCGCGAGATGGAGCGCTGGATTGAAGAGGGCCGCGTCACCGTAGATGGCAGCGTGGCTACCTTGGGCGATCGCATTCGTGCTGGGCAGTCCTTGCGCTTGGATGGCAAACCGCTAGAGGTGGAAGCTTCGGAGCAGACACGTGTGCTTCTCTATCACAAGCCAGTCAGAGAGGTATGCTCCCGGGACGATCCCGAAGGCCGTAAAACGGTGTTCGAGCGCCTGCCCAAGCTGAAGAGTGGCCGCTGGATTTCGGTGGGACGCCTCGATTTCAATACCTCCGGTGTGCTGCTGTTTACCACAGACGGGGGGCTGGCCAATGCACTGATGCACCCCTCCAATGCGATTGAGCGGGAGTACCTTGTCCGCGTCATGGGACGGGTCGATGAGCCCATGCTCGAGCGGTTAAAAGACGGCATAGAGCTCGATGACGGCCCGGCACGATTTTCTGACATTCAGGAAGGTGGCGGTGACGGCATCAATCGCTTCTTCTATGTCGTGCTGATGGAGGGGCGCAATCGTGAGGTCCGCCGCCTGTGGGAATCACAGGGAACCACCGTGTCGCGGTTGAAGCGCGTCCGCTATGGTGATGTGTTCCTGCCATCGAAGCTCAAAAAGGGGCAGTGGCTGGAGTTGCCGCAGCGGGACGTAGACGTGATCTATCAGATGGCCGGCCTGCCCGCAAAAGAAGTGGCGTCATTATCCAAAAAGGACCTGGAGCGTCGACAGCGGTTTGCCAAGAAAGGACAGCGGGTGGCGGGACGTTGGAGTCGACGCGACGAGTGAGCGCTCTAGCTCTGCGCGCTTAAAGCCTGTCCGTTGAGCTCACGACTGGCATCGCTCAGCAGATAAAGCCACCGGTCAGTCAACGCGTCGGGCATCGGGTTGGTATCCGGGGGTTCTCCGGGATAGGCCGCTCTGCGCATACCCGTGTTGACCGCTCCCGGATTCAAGCTGTTTACGCGAACGGAGCTGGTCGCGCCCAACTCATCGGCAAGCACCTGCATATAGCCCTCGGTGGCAAATTTCGACACCGCGTAGGCACCCCAATAGGCTTTACCTCTTCTCCCCACCCCAGAGCTTGTGAGCACAACCGAGGCGGCCGAGGCTGTTTCGAGCAGTGGCATCAGTGCGCGCGTGAGCAGAAACACAGAGGTGATGTTGACCTGCAGGACCTCGTCCCAGCTTGCTGGTGAGGTTTGTGCCAACGCGCGACGCTCACCGAGCACACTGGCGTTGTGCACTAGCCCGTCGATCGCCACGTTGGCTCCGGAGAGTTCATCTGCCAGCGCGTCGTAAAGAGAAGGGTCGCGGGTGGTGAGATCCAGTGGAATGATGCCCGGCGTCGGGCACCCCAGATCGACAATCTGGTCATAAACTCGCGCCAGGGCCGCTTCGTCGCGACCCAGGAGCAGTACCTCGGCGCCATGTTGGGCGCAGCTGAGCGCGACGGCCTCACCGATACCACGGTTGGCCCCGGTAATCAGTATTGTTTTACCCCCCAGCTCGTTGCTGGAGGCTTGCCACCCATCGGGTACGAAACTCATCAGACCATCCCCGAGATCATCTCGGCCAGTTCACGACTATTCTCGGCCACCGCGTCTGCTTGCCAGCTACTGGCAGCCTCGCCGGGGGCCAGATAGCCGTAGGCCGCCGCAATCGTGAAGCATCCCGCGCCCCGACCTGCTTCAATGTCCCTCAGGTGATCTCCAATAAACAGGGTGTCGGTGGGCTCGCAGGCTAACTGTTCGCCGGCGAGCAGAGCG
>ERZ802822.1389-NODE-1389-length-15026-cov-10.089103_pt1 | contig 15026 bp, 18 predicted proteins | sample MGYA00345649_ERZ802822 | MGnify/ENA primary metagenome ERZ802822 (study PRJEB30503, sample SAMEA104212359) | marine metagenome | biome: Westerlies Biome; feature: [SRF] surface water layer (ENVO:00010504) within the epipelagic zone...; material: water...
CAGGGCTGAGGACGGATTGTGTGCCCACGGCGGGCAGGAACAGTGGCTTGCGGAGGGCGCAACGGAGATTACGGGTCGGCTGCCCGTTAATACCGATGGCGGCTGTCTCGCCAATGGTGAGCCAGTCGGCGCTTCGGGCCTGCGGCAGGTACATGAGATCTGTGTGCAGCTCCGGGGAGAAGGAGGCGCCCGACAGGTAGCTGGCCAGCCCAAAGTTGGCTATACCCACGTGTATGGCGCACCGGGCATTAGTGGTGTCAACATTCTGACTCGATAAAGCCCACGACACATGGTCGCGGGTACCAAAGCAGCATTTAAAGGAATAGACGATGGCAAATGCAGAGCACAAGCAACAAGGAGACGGAGGCCGGTTTGTCGGCACCACTTGGCAGGATTTGCTGGATCTGGAAACAGTCGACGTACCCGACTACCTCCGCGTTCAGCATAACCCCTACATGGGAGACGAGGATCTCTCGGTAGATCGCTACATCAGCCAAGAGTTCTTCAACAAAGAAAAGGAAGAAATGTGGCCGCATGTCTGGCAAATGGCCTGTCGGGAAGAGGAAATACCCGAGCCAGGTGATCACCATGTGTACTGGATAATCGACCGAAGTGTGATCGTCTCGCGCACGCCATCTGGTGAGATCAAGGGGTTCATCAATTCATGCCGGCATCGGGGACGATGCTTACGCGACGAATCAGGATCCGTTGATAAATTTCGCTGCCCTTTCCATGGCGCCACGTGGGATCTGGATGGCCAGTTCAAAGGCATACCCAACGACTGGGATTTCGAACACATCGCCGGACGGGATATGAGCCTGCCTCAAGTCAAGGTCGGCACATGGGGCGGCTTCGTCTTTATCAATTTTGATCTCAACTGCGCGCCGCTCGAAGACTACATGGAAATCCTGCCCGATCACTTCAAGCGCTTCCCAGACATAGCCATCGACGCTACCGGATCGCATCAGGCCATCCGCCACCGCTCGCACCACATTGCGGTGCCCAAAGGTGAAAATGGATCGACTGAAGAAACCCTCGACCTGTTCGCCCATCCGGCGCAGATCGGTCGCTGTGACAAGGTAGCCAGAGTTCGAATCCGGGTCAGAAAATGCATGCGTCCCACCCTGCAAGTCAGTCAGGCTTTCTGCCCGATCCTCTGTCCCGACAATCAGATAGGATTGGTATCGCGGGCTACCGCGCCAGACAGGGACCGCGACAAGATCCAGCAAATCGGCGTGCTGGAGATAGGGATAGCCGCAAAGCCAAGCCGCATCAACACTACGTTCCAGCAAGAGACCGGTGATCTCCTGATAGGTGCGGCGTTGAACCAGCTCAATCTCGCGCCCCATCCCGCGCGACAACGCGTGGCGCAGGCCGTCAATTACAGCAGCATCGTTGTCGAGAAACACCGGCGTCAGCCCAAAACGGAACACCGGCTGCGCTCGTGCGCGGCCAGCCATCAATGCCGCAAGTCCCGTTCCGACAAGCGTGCGTCGGCTTATTGAATGCTCCATCAGCTCAAGCCCCTCCCTTGGCCAGGATCCAAACCTTTGCCGCCGATGAGACGGTAGGCTGAGCGACCCTCGCCGTCAACTACGCCGCGCTTTCGTAGCATTCGGAACAGCTATCCACAAAATGGCCCGGACGCATAAGGCTTGGAAGTTCGAACGTGATTGGTTTTTGCATAACATCGACAATGCATTCGCAACAGGCTGAGGGTTTCTACATGCCAGCTCGGTCCTATTTCGGAAACGTATAGAGACGCTTAAAAACGCAGCCACTGAGGCTGCACTTTTTTGACCGCGCTCGCAAATAAGCTGGTCAATAATTTGTTTCATGCCCGGCCAGAATTGAGCAATAATGGTTCTATTTGTATCCCGCCTAGCGGGTTTATCTCTGCATTTACAATGCTAAAATTAAATAGATCGTTGCACTGTAGAATTTTCCAAATACGGAGCATTGTTAACATCCACTGCAACTCCAATGTGACACTGTGACTAGATCATTTTTGCGTAAAAGTAATGTGACGTTTTTATTTTTGAGATACAAAAAAGTAACGAAGGTAGAATATTTCAAAATATTGTTACATTTGGTTCAGAATTTCTTTATTTACGTGGCACACAATCTTGACCAAATGCAGTGCAAAAAAATATGGGTCTACTCTGTAAGGGAAACCGGCCTCTCGTGGCGCTAAAGTCGCTCTGACGTCTTGCCTCTAGATCCAGTAACTGTTGCAAAATCAGGGCACAGCGCAGCCCAAGTCTTCTTTCTTGCGACCACAAAACACTGTTTTCTTCCAGCCTGCATACGGAAAATGCGGCAAAGGAAACCGTTGATCGGGTCCTCTTGCAATTTGCTGTTTGATGGGCGTTGTGAACGACGCACTCCAATCCAGACCCATAACCGCTTCGCAGCGTATATAAATGTCATAAAAAGGCCCCCAATTTGCCGGCACACGCAGCCCATATTTATAATGATCGAGAAGACGAGAGTAAAAGATCCGCATCCCAGCTCTGTCTTTTGGAAGGTTTTCCAGCTCATCAACAAACAAAATCAATTGATCTGAACACATCTTAATTAAGGCGTTCCGTGATTTTACCGAAATATTTTCCATATCACCACGGCTGCCATCACGCTGGTGCCCGTCGCGATAAAATTCCCACTGATGATACCAGTTTAGTATAAATTGGTGATCCCACGACCGACTGTGTCCATTAGAAAATGCGCTTTCCGGCACAGAAAACAATGTCACCCATACAACTAGGAACAGGCCTCTTAAATGACGTACCAAAAACACTCTAAAACCACTCATGTCTGCATCAGGGGCGTCAGGTCACTGTCGATAGATAAAGACTGCTTCGCAGCCTTAATCCAATTCCCTGTCGCATCTTCCGCACCCCAGCCAGAGGCCGCAACGCCCAGAAAGTGGATTTCAAACAGCGCTGTCACATCCATATCATGCCAGGTCCCACCTAGCTCGATGACTTTACGTCTTAACACGGTTGATGGCTGTTCATGCGTTTCAAGGTTTTGCACAAAAAGCTCAAAATCTGAAACTAATTTCATTGCACTCATTCACACTGTAGTTTCTGCGCCTGATTTATAAATCACGCACACACTTAAAAGAGTTTTGTATCAGAAGCACGACAGCGTCCAAAATCTCATAGAACACATATTGTATGAGATTATAGCTGATCCAACTGTATAATCAGACTATGGGTCACAACCTGCCGACTGGATTGAGGATAGAATAAGTAACGGGCGAATTATATTGACTGGACCTGTCGCGGTTTGATGCCGCTCCTTTGATAGCATTTACTGCAACAAAGGAGATTGACTATGGGACTGAAACGGACGGACGAATTCCGCAAAGATGCGGTGCGTATTGCACTGACCAGCGGGCTGACACGCAAGCAGGTGGCTGATGATTTGGGTATCGGCATGTCTACACTGAACAAATGGATAACATCGCACAGAGACACCGATGTGTTGTCAAAGGAAGATTTGGGCCTCACCCAAGAGAATGACCGGCTTCGACGCGAGAACCGCATCGCAGGATAGCGTGACAGAATTGCCAGGCAGGATTGTCATATAAATGTAGGAATACTGGATTAATCCTGTCTGCATGGAGTTGCATTCACAGACCATCCTACGCAGCCTGATCGAGGAACGTGCGCCCTGGTTCTTCAGCCGCAGCCCCGGCCTGGCAATGGCGCGGTCGATCCTGCGTCCGCTGCTCAGTTATGACCGGACGCTGGCCACACTCGAACGGCTGAGACCGCTTGATGGCGAGGAGATTTTCTCGGTCATGGGCCGGCAGCTTGCACAGCATGTCCATACACATAATCTGCGCAAACTTCCCGCCAGCGGGCCGTGCCTCATCGTGTGCAACCACCCCACCGGTATCGCTGACGGAATCATCCTTCACGAGGCCGTCGCGCAGGTGCGCCCGGATATGTATTTTTTTGCCAACCGGGATGTTCTGAGGGTCTTTCCGCAGCTTGATAGCAAGATCGCCCCGATTGAATGGCGCCCCGAAAAACGGTCGCATCAGAGCATGCGCGAGGTCATGGAATTCGTCAGGAAGGCGGTAGCGGCAGAACGTGTCGGGATCATCTTCCCGTCCGGCAGATTGGCCAAGCGACGCGGCTTCAAGCTTCATGAACGCCCCTGGATGGCCTCGGCGGCGATGCTTGCAAGACGATTCCACCTTCCGGTTGTCCCGGTCCACATCGCGGCGCGCAACTCGGCGCTGTTCTATCTTCTCGACCTGCTCCACCCGACGCTTCGCGACATCACCCTGTTTCACGAGACACTCAACAAGGACAGGTTCAGATTCGACATCACCATTGGTGATGCGATCCCGGCAGACAGCCTCACCTCAAATTTCGGTGATGCCATAGCGCAGCTCAAGACGGCCTGTGAAAGCCTCGCACCGCGGATGACGGGATCGACCGCCCCGACGCTGACTCCTCCCTGGGAGCTCGGGCTCCGCAACTCACGCAAAGTCCGGCCATTGGGAAGATAATCATCATGACAGGCCAGAACATGATCACCTATGCCACCGAGACAGATAGTCCGTTGCGGCGCCGTCTGATCAAGCTTATCGAACATGTGTCGGGACAGCCCAAGCTCGACAGGCTGTATCAGACCTATCGCCAGGAAAGCCGTGCCACCGATAATATCTGGGCGGAAGCCATTGAACGGTTGGGGATCAGGCTGACGCTGAAAAGCGGGGATTGTGACGGCATCCCGAAGGAAGGCCCGCTTGTCATCGTCTCGAACCATCCGTTCGGCGTTCTCGACGGGCTCGGCCTTTGCTACCTCGCCTCATTGGTCCGCCAGGACTTCAAATTCATGGCGCATGCCACCTTCAGGAATGTGCCGGAAATCGATCCCTACCTGCTGCCGATCACCTTTGACGGTGCCTCATCCGCGGTGCGCGAGAACATCGTTGTGCGCAAGGAAGCGCTGGCGCATGTGCAGGATGGCGGCGCCATCATCATCTTTCCGGCCGGCCGGGTGGCCACCGCGCGCTATGTATTCGACCGCGCGATCGACGCCGAATGGAAGCTGTTCTGCGGCTCGCTGATCCAGCGCTGTCAGGCCACCGTGCTGCCGGTCTTCTTCGAGGGGCAGAACAGCTGGAAATTCCATCTTGGCAGTCAGCTCGGGGAGCTGGTGCGCGAGGGGTTGCTGCTGCATGAAATCACGCGGCGGATGAACACCCAGCTTGCCGCGCATATCGGCGAAGCGCTTGATTGGACGCAGCTCAGTGAATTCACCGACAAGTTCGAGCTTCTCGGCTTTCTGCGGCGCGAGGTCTACCGGCTTGGCGGCTTTCTCGATCTGCCGACGGTGGCGCGTGCTGACCTGGCCTAGATCGAACCTGCCTTGACCATATAATTGTTCGAGCTGCATATGACGCCATCGTCAGATACCATGAACATCAGGCTCACTCTGCCATCGCGCACGATGTTTCGAAGAGAGTCTAGGCGGTTGTTGCCGCGCCAATCCGGTAAAAGAAGCGCTCTTTAATCTTTGATTTCTGCGACTGGCCTGGTGTCACCGCGTGGACTGGCATCTGTGCCTTCCGGGCCCACTTTGGTTAAAACCAAAAAACGTGAGAAACCAATCCACGCCCTATAATTTGGAGTTATGAAATTTTGTATTTTATTTAAAGGTGAAGACAACGGCTTGTCATAAGTCTTCAAGTGCCTCGATATTATCGATTATCTTCATTCTACTAATTCCAGGCTTTTCAGGTATTTGTAGCCCTCAGGGATGTCTACTTTGCGACGCAATTCGAGCACCAAGTGCGGGTCATACGTGCATTCGGATAAAGCACGAAAGACTTCCTGCCAATGGATCTCGCCTTCGCCCGGTGCCCAATGCCGGTCGGCGTGGCCGTCGAGGTCTTTCAAATGCACATGACGCAATTGATCACCTGCATCGCTTACGAAATAGTCCACGGGTGGCGCACCTGACATACGTCGTGCGAGATGCGCATGGCCCGTGTCTATGGAGAGCGCAATAGCGTCGGTGTCAAAGCTGTCGACCATGGCGCGACGACTGGCCGGGTCGACATCCAGAATATTCTCGATCACCAGCGTGATCCCTGCCGCCTCCGCCGCTTTGACAACTGGCATCATCACATCATGGATACGCGCCAGCTTGGTCTCCCAATAGTTCGGCTTATTGAGCCGGTTCCATGCGTACCAACGATTGAATGGCGAATGCAGCACCATCTGTCGCGCGCCTACCCGCTCGGCCGCTTCCAGCGCTTTGAGATAGCGGGCGGTGATGACTGGTCGAACCTCCGGGTCTTTGTTATCAATATCCAGACCCTCATATGGCCCATGTATCCCAAGGCGACCCTCAAAACCTCTCAAGGCCTCCTTTGCAGATGCGATACGCTCTTCCAGCTCAACTGTAAGGCCTTTGTAGGTGCTGAAACCCTGTAATTCTATGTCACGGTTTGCCTCAAATAGCCAATCTCGATGCTTGTGGATTTCAAAGGGCGCTAGGCATGCGCCGATCTTAAGTGGGTTCATGAGTGATACCTTTCGTTGGGTCATGGATCTTGAGGTAAGTTAGAAATGCAACGGCGATACACAGCGCCATGATGGCGAAACTCCACCATCCACCGTACATTTGCGTAAACCACGCAAAGACAAATGGCGCGGTCGCATTGACCGCCATTGAAATGGATCCGATCCAGCCAAGTCTTGTCCCAAAGCCCTTATGACCAAAGAGCGCAAGCGGAAGTGTGCCGCGCACGATGGTCTTTATCCCGTCGCCCATGCCGTAGACCGCAGCGGCGATCAGGATACCTATTATACTAAACCCAAATGATAAAAGCAAAACTAAGCCACCGAATTGGAGTGATAGCGCCAGAAGGTATGTCTTCAGCGGATGCATGTTTTGATTGATCAGCATTTCAAAAAATCTGCCCACTGTCTTAAATGGTCCGATCACCGCGCCGGCTAGTGCCGCCATCGCAGCGGTATGACCGAGATCCTGTACGTTGGTGACCCATAGCGTCATTACCGCGCCCATCAGGTAGCCGGAAAAAATGAACGATAACACCATCCAGAGCATTCCAAGCTTGCGAGCTTCGCCCTGGAGTTCGGGCCAGTTGGGCGTCAGCGTTTTTCCTGCCGCCGCATTATCGCGTTCCGGCCCTTTCAATACGAGTGCGTGAATTGGTAAACAAACTATCAGATAAGCTGCGCCAAGTATCATCCAAGTTAGTTGCCAGCCATGGCTGTTGAATAGGGCCAAGGTCAAGGGCCAGAATATAGTAGAGGCCACACCGCCAAAAAGAGTAATGATTGAGATTGAGCGCTGAGTGGAAACTGAGAGATTAAGACGCGCAACCGATGCAAACGCCACGTTATACAGCACAAACATGCCCGCCCCCTCAGTCACTAGGATTGTAATAAGAAGCTGCTGCCACGTATTGACTTGGCTCATAGCCACCAATGCCAGACCGGCAAAGACGGATCCACCGACCATCACCCAGCGACCGCCAAAGCAGTCCGTCAGGTACCCAGAAACTGGCGAAACAAGACCTCCAAATAAAAGGCCCACAGAAAGCACACCAAAAATCTGGCTCAGGCTCAAGTCCAGGTCTTTTGCCATGTGCGGTAAGAGCACGGCATAAGCATACATAAGTGTGCCATATCCCATGATCTGCGTGACTCCTAGACCGATGGCTGGAAAGTAGTCCCGGTTGAGCCTCATGCGTTAGACATCATTCCACGATAGGATGAACGACCTGCTACCCATGTGCCTAGGATGGCGGGTGTTTGCCCTTTGGGCCAGTCGACCATCACAAGATCTGCCCGTTTGCCGACGATGATATCACCTCGATCATCTAATCTCATTGCGCGAGCAGGGCCACTAGAGACAAGTGACCATAGGGCAAGCCGATCAGCCCGCTTTTCTCGATCCAGCTGAGCAACCGCTGCCAGCATTGCTGGATAAAAGTAGTCAGAAGCTAGAACGTCACATAAGCCAGCCTCAACCATATCGCCGGCCCCAAGGGATCCAATATGGCTACCGCCGCGTACAGCGTTTGGCGCTCCAAGAATGATTAGATCACCTTCTGCTCGTGCCGCTTCTGCTGCCTCCATCACCATTGGAAACTCTGCAAGGGAAGCACCAACGCCTCGGAAATATTCGCGCGTCTGGGCGCGAGTGTCATCATGGCTCAGCATTGGTGCCCCTGCGGTTCGGGCCAGGTTCGCAACTGCTGCAATTTTATTAGGCACTTCGCTGCGCCTATCCCATATTTTTCCCAGAACCGCGATGTAGTCTTCTTCGCTTAGGCCCGCGCGACGTGCCTTTGATGCTATGCGTTTTTTCATCCGATCATCATCAAGGGATGCAATGGAGAAGTCTGGTGAAAGCTCAAATGCACGTTCTTGAATAGGTACATCGTATGCCCGCATTGTCATCGAAGTGTGATCGTTAAAAGCTACGGAGGGTAAAAATGAAGCCTTTAAGGCCCATTCGATTAAATCAAATGCTTCGAAAGCGAAAGTTTCCCATCTGAGTTGGACTCTATTCTCCACTGTTAGCCGTGGTGCCAAGTCCTGCAGTGCTTGTATAAGAGCCCGCCCGCGGGAAATGTCACGCAATCCTGGTTCCCAGCCTAGGGTAATTGCGTGATAAGCTGTAGCAATCCCATTCGATGCCAGCTGGCGGTCTGTATCGATCAATGCGGTCGCAGTGGGGAAAAAGACCCCTGGCCGTGGCATTATCTGCCGTTCGAAGGCGTCCCCATGGGTGTCGATTAAAGCAGGAGCAAGTATCTTTTCGCGACCATCTATTTCAGCGCCCTTGACTGGTCCGCCAATCTCGACGATCTTTTCATGGTCCACTGTGACAGTAGTCTCTGTGATTTCTCCCGGCAGATAGACCTGCGCTCCTGTAAATGTTTGGATCATGCGGTGCGTTCTAAAATCAGGTGCCAATGCCAAGAGCCGGGCTTGTCATGTTCTCGGTCCTCCATCCATTTCACCTCAAATCCCTGAAAAAGTGCCAGCATTTCCGCTGCGCTGCAGTAGTAGTGCGGATGACGTTTGTCCGACCTTTCATCATCAAAGACCCAAGTGTTACGTGATAATTCTCGCGGGCCCTTTAACCTTTCCCGATCGATACTCAGGCGGCGTTTTGATAACATTGTTAGCATGAACGTACCGCCCAATTTTAATACACGACGTACCTCGCGAATGGTGTTGAGAAGCACCGTCTCATCACCGTGGTAGATCACGTTCCAACTTAGTACATGGTCGAAAGCATTATCTTCAAATGGTAAATCATCCATACGACCCAGTTGGCACGTTACATCGGTGCCCGTTTTATCTATCTCGTCCAAACCCTCAGGAGCGGCGTCGAGCGCGGTTAGATCAAAACCCGCGGCCTGCAGCGAAAGAGCATGCCGCCCTACACCAGCCCCGAGGTCCAGAATGGTCGCGCCATACGAGAGCCCTTCAGCCCATCGCTTTACATCCGCTTCGGGTGTTAACCATTTCGAACCTTCCGCTATTTCACCCCAAATTTTGTTCCAATGCTTATCAGCAGTATCCGACCGCAATTTCAATTTTCCTTTTCCCCCGGCAATATTTGCAGTTTTTTAACTTATTTTTCATTCTTTATGATCAATGATCGCAAGTAAGAGCTTGCTTGTTCTACCGCCAGAACTAGCACAAATATCAGCCCAATTATAACCATAGCCCGATCATAAGACATCCAGTTCATAAGACTTTGAAGTTCAAGACCTATGCCGCCAGCCCCGACTAAGCCTAACACAACTGACGAGCGGATTGCCTTTTCAAAAGCGAAAAGTGAGGTTGTAATTAAACCCGGTGTGGCGGCGGGCACGACAGCGGCAAAGACCGTATCAATGCGTCTAGCACCACTTGCAACCAAGGCTTCCGCCGGCTTACGGTCTACGTCTTCCATTTCCTCCGCGAAGAAACGACCGCAGAAGCCAATGGTATCAACCATTATTGTTAGGGTGCCGGCAAAGGCACCTAATCCAACCACCATTACAAAAATAATAGCCCATACAAGATCTGGTACAGTGCGAAAGAGGGAGATTAGCATTTTAACGGTCCATTGGATCAGATGAAACTTGCGTGCTTCTGTCATTAGACCTCGAGAAGCAAACAATGCTAAGATAAATCCCACAAATATACCCAACAATGTACCAACAAAGGCCATTTGAAAGGTTTCAATAAGCGCCAACCAATATCTATAAAACTGATCGTATGTTAGACGGTGCTCATGCAGAGGTGGAAAGGCCTCATTTAAAAAACGCATCAAATATTCTGATGAGCCAATTAGTTGGGAAATTGAAAAACCTGATCCACCAAAGCACCATGCAGTAACAAAAACAAAAAATATTAAAGCAAGCACGCCGGATAGAGGACGGTTGCCGAAACGCGAGGGTAGACTACTCATATTCATCGCTCAATTTGTCAACGTTCAAATTAGCCGTGTTGTCATTCAGGCTAATCTTCCCGCCTTTCATCGCTAGCAGTCGATCTGCATAATTAACTGCATGAGAAATATTGTGAGTAGAATACAATAGACTAACGCCAGACTCCCGGCACAAATTTTTGAACAATTCCATTACCTCTACACCGGCAATTGGATCTAAACTAGCTGCTGGTTCATCTGCGATTATAAGATCTGGATCTTGCATCAAAGCTCTCGCAATCGCCACACGTTGTGATTGTCCTCCAGATAACTGGTCTGCTCGGCGATCCGCCATCTCAGAAAGCTTCACACGCTCAAGGCACTCAAGTGCTTTTTCTCTAATTAGGTGATCAGCTGTAGTATGTGACCACAGCCGGATGCCAGATAAAAAACTTCCAACTGACTGTGTGTTACGACCCAAAGCCCCATGAATAACATTTGACAGAACGGACAAACGTGGCACTAGATTATGCCTTTGAAATACAACACCCACACGGCATCGGACCAAACGCAACTTACGGCTTTTGATATTTTGAAGTTCATTGCCGAATAGATTGATTGTTCCATTAGAAATGTTTTCGAGGCCAAGCACGCATCGGATCAGAGTTGATTTTCCTGCGCCATTAGATCCTATCAAAGAAACAGACTCACCTTCCTCCATACCAAAAGAGACGCCATTCAATACAGGCGTTGCCTGGTAACTCATTTTAATGTCTTCAACTGTGATAACCTTAGTCATAATAGGATTCGGGTATGCGCACTGGCATACCCGGTCCTCTTCGTATCTTCGATAATCACTCTTGTATGCCGAATTCTGGAAGACCTGCCGTGATGTACATATCGCGAACTATATCGTAATCGGAGTCGTTTACGGGCAGTAGCCGCGTACCTTCGTACTTATCGTTTGCTAACTCGCCCTTGTCATCCAATCCAGCCAGGATGCCAGCAACCATCAGGGCTTCATTTGCAACAATAGCGCCTTTAACCTCGTCTATCTCGGTTTGCGTCAGATGGCCCGCACCCATGATCATATCATAAGGTAAGTCGCCCGAGCGGGCTAAGACTTTGTAGTCGCCGTTTCCATTTGCTTCTTTACTACGGTCATATTTAATCCATGAAGATATTTTAACGCCGATAGCTTGTGTGTCACCGCGAACCAAACCAGTGTGCTGTAAGTTCTTTTTGGTGTGTACTACCTTAATATCCTTCATTGGGTCCAGCCCGTGGTCCATGAGAACCTGCATTGGGCAAAAGTGACCTGAAGTAGAGCCTGGATTTGCAAACGATACAGCCTTGCCTTTCAAGTCATTCACACGGTTTATACCGTCTGAGTTTTTTACAACGATCCCACAGTAATAGTCTGGCCTAGCAAGGCCAATCATCGCCTCCGCATTCGTCAGCTTATTAATTGCGACATACTCCGCAGGGCCAGTTATGGCGAAATCCAGCTTCTCTGAACGCAAAGCTTCTGCGGTAGCAGTCTGGCTAGTTACTGGGAAAAATTCAAATGAATGCCCAGTTGCTTTTTCAAGGGCTACTTTAAAGGGACCCCACTCTGAGATCAACGCATCCATTCCTTGAATATCAGTCACAGCTATCTTGTAATCTTTCGCCGACGCTGTTGAAAAAAAACTAAAGGCGACAATAGCGCTAATGAGCGCAGAGACGATTCTTTGCATTACGTAACCCTCGTTAGTTGAACGAGTTTCTTTTTAATCTTGGATTGCAACAAAATTATGATCGAAATGTAAAAGATATATGGTCCCCTGCTCATGAAGGACCGTTACCTTGTCTAAACGCCCTTGGATTGGAACGTATGCAGCATTCCCAGCCTTACCATCCAAGCCATTTATGTTCTGCGTAACCAGTCGCTTACCAGCCAGCCAGTGATGAACTGTGTTGGGCTTATATGGCGATTGCATTTTTTTCGCTCAAGTTCTCTTAGCTGAATTCTCCCTTGTCTCACTTAATTCGTATTTAACTATGTGTATTCTGCTCGTCCGGTTATTCATTGTGGCAAACATTTTCAAATATTTTAGAAAAATTCGAGCTTTGCTGTAAGTATGCTAATTAAATGCTGAATTGTGCTGAAAAATTGCGTTAGCGCCGATAACAAAAAACTTGAAATTGGCGCAGATAGTAATGGCATCCTTTCAAAGGAACTTTTGCCAGTATCTCACAACTGGCTCCAATTCTGGTATAATACTCCCACCAGGAAAGCGCCAGAAAGCGACAAAGCGATGTATAGAGCGAAGACCTGAGGCCGAGCCAGCGCCCAGACTGCCATTGCGGCTGGAATTGAGGTGACGCCTCCCGCAACTAGAAATGCCATAGCCGCGCCTGACGCCATGCCTTGCTCCATAAGCCCTCCAACCAGTGGTAGCGCAGCATAGCCGTTTAAATAGGTCGGAACGCCCACCAAAGTTGCTGTGATGATCGGTATGAAGCCCTCTCCTCCGATCACCGATGTAACGGTCTCAGCAGGCACCCAAGCCAGCATTAAACTTTCTATAATAAAGGCCAATGCTAGCCACTTGGTCAAAAACAAGGTCGTCGTCAAAGCCGTATTCACAAAATTTGCGCGGCGCTGGGGCTCGCTCCAAAAAAGCCATATGACCGGTTTCGGCTTACGGATTTTCGAACCGCCGCAGCCACCATTTCCGAACCCTTGGCGTAGAGGATCAGAAAAGGCTGCTTTTTTCATTAAGACATGCACGATAGTTCCGCCAAAGACCCCAAGTCCGACGGCTGCAATCGTTTTGGCCACTGCGAACTCGAAGCTAATCATACCCGCAGTTAGAACAAACATGGAGGGGTCCATGATTGGCGAGGCAAGCCAAAAGGCCATAACTGCCGAGATCGGTACACCCATTGCCAATAGAGCCGCAATTAATGGGATAACTCCGCAGGAGCAAAAAGGGGAAATTCCTCCGGCAAGTGCACCCAGTCCGATCATCAATAGCGGTGTTCCAGTGAAGGCCTTGGCTATTAGATTATCGGCTCCGGTGGCACCTGCCCATGCAGCGACAGCAATCGACAATATCAGGAATGGTGCGGTACTAAGCAACGCTGAACCGACAAAGACCGCACTTTGGACAAACTGTGAGCGATCAAATACAAAAAGTAAGCCAAGCAATAGCATGGAGATGAGCCATACTTTCTGCGCCCAACAAAATTGGCATATTGCAATCCAAAACTCAGAAGGTTCATGAGTGACATCAGACATAACAAAACCTCCAAGGTTTTAGCTGATTAAAACAACACGCGTTTTTCGCACTTATCATTTAATCTCTTTCGTAGATTTCACTGTAACACCCACACAACATTCAGATGTCAAAAACTCAATCAAGTTGTTCATAGCTAAATAATCTACACCATTCAGAACTTCACGCCCCTTCTTTTCTTGAAGAATGAGACCGGCGTTTACTAACGAAGAAAGGTGGTGAACAAGTGTTGAAGGCGCAATATTTAGTTGATCTCCAATATCGCTAATCCGCAAACCATGCTCTCCTGCTTTCACAAGTAGTCTGAAAATTGATAACCGGGCGTCATGGCCTAAGGCTGAAAAGGAACGTGCATGTACCATATTTTCATTCATTTTACAAAATATAACTATAAAACTAGTTTTGTAAATACTTAATTTTGCGTCTTTTCAGATTTAGGAACACTGCATGGCCCGCGGCACCGACAAGTCTACCAAAGTATGTTTTTGATCAGGCAAAAACCCAAAGACCAAAGGCTGTGTTCTTGCAATAGAGTTAAGACACGGTGTTTGAGCCTACAATCGAGCCCAAAGTGTACGTAAAAAAGTGTGCGTCTGGTGTGTTTTTGAAATACACATGCATAGCGTTAGTCGCGAAAAATTAAGATATTGATATTGCTTTGAAAAGTGGCGCCCGGGGCGGATTTGAACCATCGACACGAAGATTTTCAGTAGTGGAGACAATATATTATTATTTATTTACAGTAGGTTGTACTGATATTAAATTGGTTTGATTAAAAGTATTTTTGATTATTTCGCGCGATGGGATCAAAGACTGTGTCTTGAACCAATGGCGATACCACACGCCTCTAGTAATCCAACACCCCTACTTCCTATATGGCCGGCAAACTACATGCCTTTTTTACGTAGAATCTCTTCCTAAAATTCAATCAAAGTCGCTTGCGAACTGAGAGCCAAACATATGCCACCAGCATCTGACAGATTCATAGCTTACATTCACTCCACGTTCATGTAGCAGGTCTTCTACATTTCTCAGTGAAAATGGAAATCTCACATACAGCATGACTGCAAGCTGGATGATCCTTGGACTGGTTTTGAAATCATGGAATGAAACTTGATTGGGCATAGCCGCATAGCTAATTACCGAGACTCGCCTCAACAAGGCGGTTTATTCTAACAGGGCCGTGGGCAAGGCTCTTTATTTTGACAGGGCTGTCACGAAGGTGACCCATACGGGCCAGTGATCCGATCCCTTGGCCTGATCGTCAACCCAGACTTCGGACACGGCCCCAGCAAGGTTGGTGGAGACAAA
>ERZ802822.1390-NODE-1390-length-15024-cov-8.662340_pt1 | contig 15024 bp, 16 predicted proteins | sample MGYA00345649_ERZ802822 | MGnify/ENA primary metagenome ERZ802822 (study PRJEB30503, sample SAMEA104212359) | marine metagenome | biome: Westerlies Biome; feature: [SRF] surface water layer (ENVO:00010504) within the epipelagic zone...; material: water...
GAAGTCGTAATCCAACCTTAGTTTAAAATTTATTCTGAAATTCTGGTCGTACTAGTTCAGGTTTATGCGCGTCTTAGGGAACGCTTTAGAAGATGTTAAAAATTTCGAAAAAAGCCCTGAGTATAAAAAGTAATAGGTGAAGTATGTGCCCTGTTATCCCGCCACTTTCCATCCTTTCTTTTCATAAACCGTTAAATTTTAACCTCATGCAGATTGGCCATACCTGCGGTTAAGATTCTCACAACAGACGCAGCAGGCTGAGATGCCTGTCAATATAGGCTTTACGCACCTGTTTTGGCGGCCGCAGATCTATCCGAAGGCCCTCGATCAATGACGGGTCGGGTTTGCCAAAAAATTGGTCTGCCTCGGCGGTGGCAAATCCTGCAATCTGCGTGGCTTCCATCCAAGCACTCATTTTATCGGCCTTTTTGATCTGTCGCTTTGTCGCCACAGGCAATTTTGCCGGCAATCCAAAGCGCAGATGTATCGCCCCAGTCAACCGCTCGTCCAGATCCCCATAACCGGCCCCCATCGCAGCTTTGACCGGTGAAATCATATCGCCAATAACGTATTCTGGCGCGTCGTGTAATAGCGCAGCAAGGCGCCATTTAACAGGGGAGCCGGGGCAAAGCCGGTGATAAATCATCTCGACCAACAGCGAATGCTCGGCCACCGAATAAGCAAAATCGCCCTGTGTCTGGCCATTCCAGCGCGCCACAAACGCCAACCCGTGGGCAATATCTTCGATCTCGATATCCAAAGGGGTCGGATCCAGCAGGTCGAGCCGGCGACCCGACAGCATGCGTTGCCATGCACGGGGTTGTTTCATCTGTCCCTCATCATTTTTCCAACTTGGTGCCATAGCCCAAACCCCAGACGCAAGGACAGATTAATCGGTCGTCGGGGGCCACGCACCGCTTTTACGGGCGCGGACGTGCAGAAACAACGGCACTATCAGGTTGTCGGCCAGATCAGAACAAACTTCGACCTCGGCGGCTGTTGCTCGCGGCTCTTGCAGAGCTTCCAACTCAAACCCAGCAGCGATCACGCTGTTAATCCAGCTTGAAATTGGCCGGTGAAAGCGCGGGGTAATAAACTTTGCGTGCCGGGCCTTGATATCATCCGGGGCGGCGCCAAACGTCCAAGATTGCTCTTCTCCAGCACAAGATGTGAAATATTTTCCCGATGAGCGACCGATCGGATCGCCGTTCTCATCACATATTTTCTGGCTGCCAATGGCGGTAAAACAGGGGTGCAAAATCGAAAATTGCAAAAACCCGCCGGGCTTGAGCACCCGGTAAGCTTCGTCCAGTGCCCGATCCAGATCATCGACATCCATTAACGACATAAACGCAACCGCAAAATCAAAAGATGCCTGTGCAAACGGCAATTCTTTGCAATCGGCGAGATGAAATTCAATATCCAAGGGTGTATGCTGCTCGGCTTCCCGAGCATGGCGTATAAATGTGGGCGCAAAGTCTATACCGAACATCTTGGCGCCTTTTCCGGCCAGCACTCTGGTATTTCCAGCCTCGCCACACCCGATATCTAGCCCTTTTAAGCCCACAATAGATGGCAAAAAGGTCAAAAAAGCCGGCGTGTTGAGAACATGGCGGTATAAGTCATACCCGACGCGCGCGAGCACTGTCCAACTTTCGGCATTTTCTTCCCAGCGTTTTAAAACCGGATTATCCGCCATGGCCGTGTGCTTTCAATATGATAAAAATACAACCTTAGGGGTATTAATTCATGTGGTCAAATGCTGCTTTACTTTACAACATTGTCCTGTGGACTAACTTGTGTTAGCGCACCCGGTGAACCCCTTGGAGAATTTAGATGAGCAGCGATTACATCGTAAAAGATATCAATCTGGCCGAATTTGGCCGTAAGGAATTAAATATTGCCGAAACCGAAATGCCTGGATTGATGGCACTGCGAGCCGAATATGGTGACAGCAAACCTCTCAAAGGCGCGCGGATTGCCGGATCATTGCATATGACGATCCAAACCGCTGTTCTGATTGAGACATTGGTGGCGTTGGGTGCCGAGGTGCGCTGGGCATCTTGCAACATCTTTTCAACCCAAGATCACGCAGCGGCCGCAATCGCCGCAAGCGGCACGCCGGTCTTTGCAATCAAAGGCCAATCACTTGTCGAACATTGGGATTATCAGGACCGCACCTTTATGTTTGACCAAGGCGGGGCAAACATGATCCTCGATGATGGCGGGGATGCCACGCTTTATGTTTTACTGGGCGCCCGGGTAGAAAACGGTGAGACCGATCTGATTGCGGTGCCCACATCCGAAGAGGAAGAAGCCGTCTTTGCTCAGATTAAAAAGCGGATCGCGGCCAGTCCAGGGTGGTTTACAAAACAGCGCGAAATGATCCGAGGCGTATCAGAAGAAACCACAACCGGGGTGCACCGCTTATATGAATTGGTCAAGTCCGGGCAACTGCCGTTCCCGGCAATCAATGTCAACGACTCGGTGACCAAATCCAAGTTTGACAACAAATATGGCTGTAAGGAATCGCTGGTCGACGGCATCCGTCGCGCCACCGACACGATGATGGCGGGCAAAGTGGCCGTTGTCTGTGGCTATGGCGATGTTGGCAAGGGGTCTGCCGCCTCGCTGCGCGGCGCAGGCGCGCGGGTGAAAGTTACCGAAGTTGATCCGATCTGTGCACTGCAGGCTGCGATGGATGGCTTTGAAGTTGTCCTTTTGGAAGATGTGGTCGACAGCGCGGATATTTTCATCACCACGACCGGCAACAAAGACGTTATCCGCATCGAACATATGCGCGACATGAAGGATATGGCAATCGTTGGAAATATCGGCCATTTTGATAACGAAATTCAGGTGGCAAACCTGAAAAATCACAAATGGACCAATATCAAAGAGCAGGTCGATATGATCGAGATGCCGTCGGGCAACCGGATTATTCTACTGTCCGAAGGGCGTTTGCTGAACTTGGGCAACGCTACAGGTCATCCATCTTTCGTGATGTCGGCGTCCTTCACCAATCAGGTTCTGGCGCAGATTGAACTGTGGACCAAGAACGACGCTTATAAAAATGATGTGTATATCCTGCCCAAACATCTGGATGAGAAAGTTGCACGGCTGCATCTTGATAGAATTGGTGTCAAACTGACTACTCTAGCCAAAGATCAAGCCGATTATATTGGTGTCACAACTGAAGGGCCGTTCAAACCAGAACACTACCGGTATTAGGCTGCTATAGCCCCGCCTTTTTGGCGGGGTCTGCGCATTGTCGAAAGCGTGCTGCCCGATCAAACCGCCAATGATTATCATATTTGACAGGTATTCTAAATACTAATCATTTGCCCAAACCATCTGAATATCCTATGGTCTATGAACCGAGCCAGGACGGCCGGGACTTTTCCGATAACGCGTTAGGTGCTTAGGGAGCATACGGGGTGACGGAGGGTTTCGGCAGTGGCTGAAACCCTCCGATACTTATTGAAACGGTTCGTATCCTATTCCAGTAAATCGATAGGTTTGATAACGCGACTGCGTCACTGGTTTCAACCTCAGTCACCGCGATGCATATCACAAATAATCTGCCAGTGTTCGGCACTGACGGGTTGCACGGACAATCGCGGATTATTCACCAGCATCATCGTTGCCAAACGTGGGTCTTTTTTGATCATCGCCAACGTGACCGGCGGGTCGACCGCCGACAGGCTTTTAATGTCCACACACTCCCAACGTGAATCGTCGCTCGTGCTGTCGGGATGCGAGACCGCAATCACCTCAACGATACCAACAATCGCTTTTTGCTTTTGCGAATGGTAGAAAAATCCCTGATCTCCCAACGCCATTTGACGCATGAAATTCCGTGCCTGATAATTGCGCACGCCATCCCATTCCTCGCCCTTTTCGCCTCGGGCGGTCTGATCGTGCCATCCCCAGGTATCTGGCTCGGATTTAAACAGCCAATACTGCATCTCATAAAACCTTTGCTATTTATGACTTAGGATTTACTCTTCTTTTAGTGGCCGGGACAACAGCATTTCCAAGGCCTGTGAAATATCCATAGCGCCCTCCAACAACCCGACCACCGCCGCAGTGATTGGCATTTCGATCTGCATATCTCGCGCTCGGCTCAAAGTCGCCCGGGCAGTGGCAGCCCCCTCGACAGTAATCTTGGGGTCAAATTCAACAACCTTACCCAGCGCAACGCCAAACCGATAATTGCGTGACGCCTGGGTGCTACAGGTCAGCGTCAGATCGCCAAACCCTGACAGACCGGCAAGTGTTTCAGGTCGCGCGCCCAGTGGTAGGGCCATCCGTTGCATTTCGGCATACCCGCGGGTCATTAACGCCGCACGGGCGCTGTCGCCCAAGCCAGCCCCCATCGCCGCACCACATGCGATGGCAATGACGTTTTTAACGCACCACCCAGTTCAGCCCCAATTGTGTCTGTCGTACGATAGAGCCGCAGGTTTGAGGTTGTGAGTTGTTTCTGCAGTTGCTGGCCAATTGCATCATCGGCGCTGGCAAGTGTCAGCGCCGTTGGTAAGCCGCAAGCGATATCATGGGCAAAACTGGGGCCGGTCAACAATGCGCTTTGACAACTTGGAACAACGTCTTGCAAGATTGCCAACGGACCCAGATTACTGGACTGTTCGATCCCCTTGCAACACACCACCAAGATTTTGCCTTCGAGAACTGTGCCATAATCCTCTATTAGCTGTCGCAAGGTCTGCATCGGCACCGCCAGCAGCAACGTCTGCTGCGCTGCAACCTGATTGAAATCCGCCGTTGGCTTCAATGCGATTGGCAGCGAAGTGCCAGGCAGATACCGACTGTTTTCCCGGTGCATCTGCAAATCGCCTATATGGGACTTATTGCGTCCCCAGAGGGTAACTTCAGGATGTTTTCCGCTCAGAGAGACGGCCAGTGCCGTCCCAAATGCACCAGCACCGATAATCCCGACACTCACGCTTTTGCACCTTTTTTGCCGCTGCCCAGCAAGGCCGGACTGGTGCGGTCAAGTGGCCAGCGGGGGCGCGCGGATAGGTCCATTTCATCACACATGCCAAGGCGAAACCGCTCAAGTCCGACGTAGGCGATCATCGCCGCATTATCGGTACAAAGCGCCAGAGGAGGTGCATTAAAATCGACCCCCTTGGCTGCACAGACTGTCTCAAGCCGGGTTCGAATTGCATGATTGGCCGCAACCCCCCCCGCCACGGCAAAAACCGGCTTTAAGGGGGTCGACTGCAAATAAACCGCAATCGCACGGTCAGTTTTCTCGGCCAAGACATCAGTGACAGCGGCTTGAAATCCCGCGCATAGATCGAATCGATCGATCACGGTCAGGCCGCCATTTTCCGCAATGATCTGATCGCGACTACGCCGCAAGGCCGTTTTCAACCCCGAAAACGACAGATCACACCCCCGCCTGTCCAGCAGTGGCCGTGGCAGCCGGAACCTGTCTGGATCGCCAAGCTTGGCCTCGGCTTCAACTGACGGACCACCAGGCTGTGACAGGCCCAAAAGACGGGCTGTTTTATCAAAAGCCTCGCCCGGGGCATCGTCAATCGTACCTCCCAACCGGGTAAAACTGTCAACGCCCTCGACCAACAGAAACTGGCAGTGGCCACCAGACACCAGAAGCATCAGATAAGGATAGTCCACCGCATCGGTGAGACGCGGGGTCAGCGCATGGCCTGCCAAATGGTTAACGCCGATTAAAGGCTTCCCCGATCCCGCACAAAGCCCCTTGGCACACATCACCCCCGACAACACACCACCGATCAAACCCGGCCCGGCAGTGACTGCGACAGCATCCATTTCGCCCAGATCAAGAGCGGCATGATCCAAGGCCTCTTCGACGCATAAATCGAGCTTTTCAGCATGGGCACGGGCGGCAATTTCGGGCACAACACCCCCAAAGTCCCGGTGCAGTTCTGACTGACCATGAACAACGGATGCCAGAATTTCTGGCCGATTTCCCGCTGTGTGACGCACGACTGCCGCTGCGGTGTCATCGCAACTGCTTTCTAATCCCAAAATTGTCAGTGTCTGGTTCATTGCTGTTTCCATTGCGTGCCTCACTCAGGGCAGGTAACATCTGTTTAGGTTTCAAACAATCCCGACGGTAGTATGACAGACAGGCGCATTGCATTGCTTTTGACCCGGCCACTTGCGCAATCAAAGGGGTTTGTAAACTTATTTGAAGGGGTGTCTCAGCCCAGCCCCGTACACATATGTATCTCACCGCTGTTTGAGATTATATTTCAGGGCCCACTACCGGATATGTCGCCCTATCGCAGCCTGATCTTCACATCAAGCAATGGTGTTCGGGCATTTTCGCAGCTTAAACCAAGCAGTATATTGCCCAGCTTTACCGTGGGAAAAGTGACCGCCGAGACCGCTATTTCCGTGGGATTGCCAGCACAAATGTTAGGGCTGGATGTGCAGGATTTTACCGAGGCAATACTGTCCTTGAAGCCCGAAACACCCTGTCTGCATCTGCGGGGCGATATTAGTCGCAGCGCATTGGCCACCCAGCTCTCAAACGCAGGCCTCGCCACAGATGAGGCCATTGTCTATCGTCAGCGCGGGCTCCCACTGACGGAAGAGGCTCAACAGATTTTACTTGGAACCGACCCCGTTATTGTACCACTGTTTTCGCCACGCAGCGCACAGCGTTTTAGAGCTGAATTCGTAAAGACAAGCGGAACTGCGCCGATTTACGGGGTCGCACTGAGTAAGGCTGTTGCTACCGAGATGTCTGGTATAAATCTGGCGGATCTCGTCGTGGCAGAGCAACCCACCGCTACAGCAATGGGAAAGGCAATTAATAACTTGGTCGCGACATTGATTCATCTTGAGCGTGCACCGGTTACAAAGTAAAGTAATAGAAATCAGAAGGGGTTTTTCAGTGTCAGCTTCCAAGAACACAAAGAAAACGCCAAGTAAGCAACCCGGTCCAACAGATCGCGACAAATCTGTCGATACTGAGTCTGTAGAAGACAGAGCGCTCAAAGCCAGCGACTTATCTTCAAACGAGAGTGCCGTGTTACTGGATCAAGCAGACACCGGCGCCGCAGAGACTGTGGAACCTGAGGCATCAGAGAACGCTAAAAACAACAGCAACATCAAAGCGCAGTCTTCAAAGCCAAATCAACCTGTGCCACAGCCAGCGCAGAGGTCACAATTTTTTGGATTTTTGGGTTTTATGTTTGCTGGCCTGCTCGTGGCGCTGGCAAGTTTCGGGGGGGCGCAATATTCTTCCGGCAACTGGCCGTTTAAACGCACAGAAACAGATTTCGAGGCGCGCCTTGCCGCACAATCGAACGAGATTTCGGCACTGAACGCAGTTATTGCCAGTTACGATGACACCACAGCCCTACAAGACCTGCAGGCGCAGATTGACAGCATGCGCACAATTGTAACAGATCTGGCAGCTTTGCAGGTCGAAATAGAGCAATTATCCGGTGTTCAGAACGAGACAATTGACCGAGTTGCAGCCCTTGAAGAAGAACTGACCAGCCAATCGGGTGTCAATCCGGCTTCGACTGCCGAGATTACGCGCTATTCCACAGCGCTCAGACAGGCGAAAACCCAAATTTCAGAGCAGAAAAAAGCACTGGCTGACCAAAAAGCAGACCTTGCTGAACTGAGTACAGCGGTTGAAATGATGCAACAAGAGACCAAATCGGCCACGCACCAAAGCCTGACACACGGTACAATTTCACAAGTCATTGGCGCGTTGGAAAGCGGCGCGCCCTTCGCCTTTGCCATCGCAGGTCTGCAGGATTTTGAAAACCTTTTATCACCAGCATTGGTGGCGGCGGCTCCCTATGGGGTGCCGACTGCAGATGTGTTGGCCCGGGCTTTCCCTGAACAATCCCGCACAGCACTGATCGCTGCGCGCACCACCGGTACACCACAGGTCAGCGGTTCAAACCGGGTTGGTGATTTCCTGCGCAGTCAACTTGGTATGCGCTCGATAACACCGCGCGCTGGTAATGATCCGGATGCGGTGTTGTCACGCGCCGAGGCCGCAATTCGAGCAGGGCAAGTATCGAACGCTCTGAGCGCTTTGACGGCACTTCCCGAAAGCGCCCGAACATCTATGGCAGAATGGATTGAACAGGCTGAATTACGACAGGCAGCTCAGCTGGCCGTGGCAGCATTGAGCCAGCGATTGCAAAAGGATTGATATCTTAAATGCTTTGGTCGCTGGTTAAAATTGTATTTTTTATTACCTTGATCGCAGTGTTAGCACTGACCGCTGGCGCATTAATGGAAACCAGTGGGGGGCTTCAAATCACATTTTCGGGGTTTGAATTTACGCTTGCGCCACTACAGACAGCCATCCTTACGGTGGTTTTACTGGTGCTGATTTGGCTGATATTGAAAATTCTATCGTTTATGATGGCCGTTTTGCGGTTTCTCAATGGGGATGACACTGCAGTTTCACGGTATTTTAACCGCAACCGAGAACGCAAAGGGTTTCAGGCCCTCTCCGAGGGTATGATGGCATTGGCATCAGGGGAAGGTCGTCTGGCCCTGGCCAAGGCCTCTAAAGCGGAAAAATATCTGGGCCGGCCCGAATTGACCAATTTACTTACCGCCCAAGCCGCAGAAATGGCAGGGGATAGGCGCAAAGCAGAGGCTGTCTATAAAGAACTGATACAGAATACGACGACACGCTTTGTCGGGGTTCGCGGTATTATGAAACAAAAGCTGGCCGATGGCGATACAAAGACCGCTATGAAACTCGCTGAGCATGCATTTGGTTTGAAACCCGGCCATGAAGACACGCAAGATGTGTTGCTGAAATTACAAGCCAACAGCGAGGATTGGTCCGGAGCGCGCAAAACGCTGGGTGCAAAGCTCAAACACGGCAACCTGCCGCGCGACATCCACAGAAGACGCGATGCCGTTCTTGCTCTGTCTGAAGCCTATGAAGCAACAGACGACGCTCAAGCCGCTCATGCGGCCGCGATTGAGGCCAATCGCCTGTCGCCAGATCTGGTGCCAGCCGCAGTTTTGACGGCACAGGGCTACATCACCCAGTCCAAGCCACGTTATGCGGTACGAGTTTTAAAAACGGCCTGGCAAGTGCAGCCACATCCCGATTTAGCCGCCGCTTTCGCACAGATCGTTCCCGACGAAACCCCTATTCAACGGATCAAACGGTTTCAAATTTTAATCAAACTTCATCCCGACCACCGAGAAACCTGCCTGCTTCTTGCCGAATTGTATATCAGCGCCGAAGACTTTCCCGCCGCAAGGCGTGCGCTTGGAGCCTTGGCAGAAGAGGCGCCTGACGTGCGGTCCCTGACGATAATGGCAGCAATTGAGCGGGGCGAAGGCAGCTCTGATACCATCATTAAGGGCTGGCTCGCGCGCGCAATCACGGCGCCGCGCGGCCCACAGTGGGTGTGTGAGACCTGTAACAGCTTGCAAACCGAGTGGTCTGCTATCTGTCCAAATTGTGACAGTTTTGACAGCCAGAGTTGGAAAACGGCCCCTGCGCTGCACGACCCTGTAACGCCTGGATCGGAGATGTTGCCGCTGATTATTGGCGCACTGGAAGACCAAGCCGAGCCGCAAGATTTCACGGCGGAGACAGCACCGCAAGAGACCTCGTCGGCGACGGAAAAAACAGATACGGCGGCGGCGGCAGATCTCTCAAGGCCAAACGGCGATAGAAATATTTAGGGCCACAACGGCTTTGTTGCGCAAATCGACTGATGGGTGGGCATCCCTTCCCCCGGACGGACTTAGCCTGTTGGCTCAGTGACAGGTATGACCAGAGCCATATAACGGTTGAGGACAGCGATGGGGATTTGGATGTCCGTGACCTGCCCTTCGAAGTCCGTCGTCCTCAGCGACTGGCTGAGTTGTTTTATAAATGCATCTTCGTTTCGGCGCGGCTTTGGCGGTGGTATCTACACCACCGTCGCCACACGGTGCGGCTCAGACATCGCTGCGTCCTGACCGTTTTGTTTCAGGCAGTGGCTCCGGTGCTCGTCGGCTTCCAAGGTTTGGCGATCTAGCGCAGCGGGATCACCGCATGGGCGTGTCGGACGGCAACCGCCTCGTGGCATTTGCGCGGGTCGTAAGCGGTTTCTGTCGTGACGGACCCCAACCTCTGTTCAGATGGGATTTGATCGAGCAACTCAGGCAGCATGAGAGCACCGCCTACATTGCTTGTCGCGACCTTTCCAGCCCGAGCGTAAAATGTTTCCTCATCGATCCCACTGGGTATCTTGCGCCATATCCGGCGTTTAAGGCCCCCGTGCTTGCGGGTGTTCCATTCGCCTTCACCCTTGTGCCGGTACTATCGATCAAAAGGTTGAGTGGGTTAGGGCAGCCCTGATATGCAGGCTCACGTTCAGTGTCTTCTCTTGGCGACACAGGGTGCTGAGATCCGACACTGCCCAGTCCAGATCGACCAAGATCCGCGCCGGTTCAAGCTATCACTGAAAAACGATCAATTCATGGTTTTGTACTTCGTGGGGGACCAGCTGCTTATGCCCTCCAGTTATCATGCTGGATTCATACAGTGAATTCGTCAAACCTATTTGTGCAACAATGCCCGGTACTCTGACAAGCGTTATAGACATGATAAAACGCGCAAAAGACGCTAAAATACTACTTTGATATCTCTTATACTTTCATTTGTGTCGTAAAATCATTCAGGGATAGTTTCGTTTGGATTTTATAGCTGGACCATCAGGCCCAGTCTGTAGTTGCAGCAACACCTTTGGCGGACTCAACGCCGTCAGATCAAGACAGCCCCAAGGAGCCCGTAACCGCACGTTAAACCCTTTGTAACCACCGGTCCCACTGTGGCCTGCGCCTCATAGTATAGTAAAGTATCGTCCACCCGGACATGAGGCGATCGTAAACTTAGACAAAACCCAATTATACATTGACTCTTGACTTGGTGCGCCAAAAGCATCGCGCTTAAAATCACCGGGTAATCTTATAGTTTGAAAAAACATCGTCATGTAAGAACGCAGGCTATAACATACGGACCAGAAATCGATGGACTGCGCGCTCTAGCCATCTTGGGAGTTGTTTTGTTCCAAGTTGACCTAAACAAATGTCCAGCGGCTTTGCAGGTGTTGATGTCTTCTTCGTCATCTCAGGCTACCTTAATAGAGACAAAATTTTAGCTGGCCTGAGGAGAAATAGTTTAAACGGTGATTTGAGGACAATCCATATTCATTAACTTTAGACCAGATGAAGCTTTTAAAGACTATGAGAAAAATTGCTCTGTTATCGGTAAGGCCCACAGCTCAAACCTAGGGTTTTCAAAGTGTGTGACGATCTAATTATAGAATTTACTTGGGGCGTTATGTCACTTGGGCATAGGTTTAAGGACGATCTGTACCCTCTGTCTTTGGAAGATATTAAATTCTTAAAGGACCACGAGAAACACAGAATTTTCTAGGGTCAGGAGCCATCAATCACTTGTGGATTTAAGAGTGCTCTGAATTGATGTCCTCCGAAATCGGACGGTTAACATGACGGATCATTTTTGGCTTAACGAAGAACAGTTAGCGCGGATCAAGCCTTATTTCCCTTTGTCACATTGGGTGCCTCGTGTCGATGACCGCAAAGTTGTCAACGGCATCATCCACGTGATCAGAAACAGATTGCGGTGGCAGGATACACCGGATATTTATGGACCACATAAAACTCTGTGTAACAGGGTCATACGTTGGTCGAAGATAGGCGTTTTTGACTATATTTTCGCTGCGTTGGTTGCCAAAAATAATCCGCCTGATCGCCTGATGATCGACGCCACCCACCTCATAGCGCACCGCACGGCTTGCAGTTTGGTAAAAGGGGGATGTTCCCCGCGCTATCGACCACACCAAGGGCGGGCTGAACTCTAAGCCGCACGCGGTTTGCGACGGTGAAATTCGCCCAGTGCTGCTATTGCTGACCGAGGGGCAGCAATCCGGTCACAAAGGAGCGCAACATTGCCACCGGACTTGCCGGCTGCGTGCGCGCTTCTAGGCGACAAAGGTTACGACAGCGGCGCCTATCGTGCGGCCCTGATTGAGCGTGGCATTTCCCCCGTATTCCGCCAAGAGCAAAGCGAAAACTCCCCGCAATATACTGTAAAACATATACAAGCAGCGCCACAGGGTCGAAAACCTGTTTTCAAAACTCAAGGACTGGAGACCCATAGCCATGCGGTTCGACCGCCGCACTCACACATTCCTCTCAGCAATCCAAATAGCCGCAACCGTCATCTTCTGGTCCAATCAATGAGTCCTGACGCCTAGGTCATATTACCGCTGGTTTTCGACCAGTGAATCGTGTCGGGTCGCTTAGCCCGATACCAATTTGTTAGACCGGATTTTTGCCAGCGCCAGCACAGTGCACAACCTACTCGACTTTTTGGATGCCAGCCCGAAAAGTCATGTGCGACAGTTGGCTTTTAGAAGATCTCGCGCAGTGTAGCGAGGCCCGGCTGAAGCGATGGAGTAATGACTGGCAGCTACATTTTGTTTGCAGATTTGTCTTGAGCAGCCTGCTCCGCCACCTTTTGCCTTAAAAGCCAGTCATCGTAACAGGCCTGATCTTCTTCAGTGGGGATTTTAAACGTCCAACGGCTGATTTTAAAACAGGCTTCAAGCTCTTTGAACTTTATATACCCCGCATATTCCTTATGTGTTGCGTCAAGTTGGCGCCGAATATAATAGGCTTTCCTTGGTATAACGACTTGGTTGTCTATAGCTTTTTCAAGCCGAGTGTCTATGTCTGTCGTGATGTGATCAATGGCAGCTTTGGTTTGCTTTGCGATGCGTCGAATTCCGGATAAAATGATATCTTTCTGATCTTCACTTAACCTCGATACTGTGACCTCAATCCGGTCATTCTTTATTTCTAATCGCCGTAAACCCCGATCTTTTAAGACATGGACCACGTCTTCTTTAATCGTGTCATTGGTGATTTCGACGGTGAAAAATTTACCCATCTCTTCTTCAGTTTGCAGAATGTTGGTATAATTCGTCAAATGCCACCAGCGCTTATGGCGCTTTACCTTGCGGCCATAGAGTATATTGCTGAAATCCTTTTGTTCAGTAGCCATCTGGAGTTCTGGAATATAGCCGTCTATGACGACGTCCATTCGGTTTTTGGCATTTACTGAATAAGAGCTGGTAAACTTAGGTAAGCGAAACATTCTGTCACCTGAATCAATACGTCATTGCACCAACATCCTTGTGAAATGGATAGCGAAAATAAGTGACATGCCGCAAGTAAGAAACGTGTAGTAAGCTCTGCGTGCCCCGTAAATCGTTATCGATCCTAGGTTTGGTAACCAAATGAGCATGCATTATCCCTGTGGGTCAATTGGGCTGTATCCAACGCAAAAACTCTGGTTTGGGGCGAGTTATTTATTTGGAGACATATGCCGAAACAGTGGATCACCCCAATACTGGAATTTATGCACAAAAAACTGCCGTGCATGAGCGTTCGGCCTTTCCTCGGCCATAATCTTGCGGTATGGTGTTGTCTTGTCAGGTACAGTGCGGCCGTGGCGGAATTGGTAGACGCGCAGCGTTGAGGTCGCTGTGGGGTAACACCCGTGGAAGTTCGAGTCTTCTCGGCCGCACCAACATCAACCAGACTAGAGCAGTCTTCTGGTAGATAACCCACTGATAACATTCTCATAATTAACCTTACCCCAGTATTGGGATGGAGAGAATGTTGACCAGATTACTGACCAGAAAAGTCCCTTTCACGTTTAATAGGGCCGGGTATTACTACTTCTCAAGACGTGTTCCCGCTGATCTTATGCAGTATTATTCCTATCCCCGCATTGTTCAGGGCTTGAAGACCAAGTCTGCGCATACTGCCAAGACGAGGGCTTTAGTAGCAGCGGCTAAACTTGACGAATACTGGTCACACCTTCGCATGGCTGATCCTGATCTAATTGGGCGTAATCTGTTAAGGCCGGGATTTAAGTCCTATTCTCGGAATACTCAGCCTGATATGTCTTCCGTTTCTAAGACAGATATTACGTTGGCTGAGGCCATGGAGACATACCTTACTCGGAAGGGTGCTAACAAGGGCAAGACCTTCCATGCCGCCGCTCAGAGGGCGTGTGCCTATCTAGTTGAGGCTTGTGGAGCGAAGGACTTGGCAGACTACACCCGTGCTGATGCCCTGAAGTATAGGGACTATCTGATTGCTAAAGGCATGGCTGGGTCCAGTGTCAGTCGTGTTATAAGTTCCATAAGGGCGGTGATGAACTTCGCTATCTCTGAATATGCGCTTGATTTGAAGAACCCGTTTGTGGGCATGTACCACGATCGTCTGGCGGGAGTTTCTAAGCGTCTTCCAATCCCGATTGAGGATATTCGCAAAGTCCAACAGCAATGCTTGTCCCTAGACGACGATTTAAGATGGCTGGTTGCCTTAGTATCTGACACTGGGATGCGCTTGGCAGAGGTTGCGGGGCTTCTGAAGTCGGATATCATCTTAGACGAAGGCATACCGTTTATCAGGCTACAGCCACACTCTTGGAGGAAACTGAAGACGTCTGGTAGTGAACGGGACGTACCGCTTGTGGGAATGTCTCTATGGGCTGCTCAGAGGCTGTTAGAGGCCTACCCAGACAGCGTCTATGCTTTCCCTAGATATAATAAGACTTCCACCACCAATGCTAATTCAGCCAGTGCGGCCTTGAATAAATGGCTTCATCCTCATGTTCCTGATGGATGTACTATGCACAGTTTCAGGCACTCAATGAGAGACCGTCTGAGAGCGGTGGAATGTCCTGCAGATATAGTTGATCAAATAGGCGGTTGGGCCACAGGAGGCGTAGGGCAGGGCTATGGTTCAGGATATGGCTTAGAGGTCTGCTATAAATGGATGAAAAGGATGGCAGGAAAGTAATCTGGTCAACACTCTCTCCATCCCAATACTGGGGTAAGGTTAATTATGAGAATTTTATCAGTGGGTTATCTGCCAGTAGACTGCTCTAGTCAGGTTGATAGTGGTGCGGCCGAG
>ERZ802822.1391-NODE-1391-length-15022-cov-9.444898_pt1 | contig 15022 bp, 12 predicted proteins | sample MGYA00345649_ERZ802822 | MGnify/ENA primary metagenome ERZ802822 (study PRJEB30503, sample SAMEA104212359) | marine metagenome | biome: Westerlies Biome; feature: [SRF] surface water layer (ENVO:00010504) within the epipelagic zone...; material: water...
ATAATTGCGCTTAGCAGATTGCGTTCAATGGTTTTGCCGCCAATTTCGGTTGTGGCGCTGCCAAGTGATGGAATGGTGATGTTGTCACTGCGACCAAGGCGCATCACTTCGCGCAATCTTTCCGGGGCGTCGCCGGCAACCTCGGTCGGCATCACCGAACCGTCAATCGCCTTCAGTCGTTCCGCATCACTCAGCGGTGTCGACAAAATCCGCGCAATGTCGGTGGTGACATGATTCCCGCCAATGGTGATGGTGTCGACATAGACAAGCTTGCCTTCCATGAAAATAGCAATCGATGTTGTGCCACCACCCATATCGATAATGACGCTGCCAAGGTCACGTTCTTCAGGCGTTAAACAGGCAATGCCGGACGCATAGCCGGCATGCAGAAAGCGTTCGGTCTCCAGATGGTTGAGCGCCAGCGCCTCGCGAAAATTTGCCAGCGAAATCCGCAACCCGCAGATGATCGTGTAATCGACCGATAACACCGTGCCACGCATGCCGCGCGGGTCGGTAATGCCGCGTACCTCGTCAAGCCCATATTGCAGTGTCTGGACATGCATGGGCTGATAGCCCGGCGGCACGGCAGTGGCATCATCGCGTGCCATCAAACGGTCAATATCGCGGCGGCGCACAACCGCATCGCTCAATGTCAGACTTTGTTTGTGGATAACAGAAATCGGCTTGCCGCCGGGAACCACAATGCTTGCAGACTGCACCGATATGCCAGCCTCGCGTTCGGCGATTTGTACGGTTTTACCGATGGCAGTGCTCAGCGCCTCAAGATCGCTGACTTCGCCGGTGCGGATGCCGGCCGAGGCATGCGTGCCATGGCCGAGTAAGCGCACCCCGCCAATGCCGTCGGCCTCGCCAATCATACAGCAGATTTTCGACGATCCAATGTCAATAACGGCAAATGGTCGCCGCGTGATGGCTTTGGTCTTACGCAAAATCATGTCTGGCTCCCCTGTCCACGTACCGGAATATTAGGCTCGACAATCAACTGTCTCGGCAGCCGCATATCGATCACCGCAAGATCCCGGTTGGTGATGGCTTTCTCGCGGTCGATGACAGCCAGCCGTGACCAGGCCGAAATCGGGTCAGTCTCCGGCAGGCGAATTTCCATGCCATTTTTCAAATGCACATCCCAGCGCCGCTCGGATCGGAAACTGATCGCCCAGACTTCGCTGAATAATTCGGGTTCGGTGCGAAGCGCCGCAAGAATCGGCGCGGCATTGGCCGCCGCGTTATCACCGGCGACAACCTTGAGATGGGTGAAATCACGCGGGTCGGCGCCGTCAATGATGGCCCCGGTTGCATCGATAAGCTGATGCGTTGCATTATTCTGCATCAGTGCCACCGGCATACGTTCTTCAAGGATGATATAGATGGTGCCGGGAAGGCGCCGCTCAATGACAACATTTTTGACCCAGCCAATGTCACTGACGCGGCTGTGAAGCGCCTGTAAATCGACGCTGAAAATCGGCGTGTCAAGCTGCAGGTCAAGGGCGCTAAGCAAGGTTTCTTTATCGATATGCGAGCGGCCCCGCACCTGAATATGGCGCAATTTCAAACCGACCTCGGCACCAAGCTGATGCAATTCGCTGATCACCCGCGTACGATCAACATAAAGCATGCCGCCAGTGCTGATCAGGCCAAGCCCAAGCGCCGCGAGCGAGACCATTTTGATCCGATGCCACCAATCTGTCTGCGATTGCTGTGCTGCCCTGTTTGGCGTGATCCAGCCGATCAATCGTCGCATTGTGCTATCTCCAACAGATGGTTGACCAGTTCTTCACCCGACATGCCAAGAAATCTGGCCTGTTCGGGCACCAGCGATGTGGCGGTCATGCCGGGCTGGGTATTGACCTCTAGCATGAACAATTGATTGGCTTTGTCGTTCCACCGGTAATCGGCGCGAATGATGCCGCGGCAGCCGAGATGACGATACGCATGTTCTGCCCAGATACAGGCTTGCAGACCGACCTCTTCGGGCACATCTGCAGGCAAAATATGGTGCGATCCACCGGGGGCATATTTTGCGTCAAAATCATAAAATCCACGATCCGAGGTGATTTCGGTCACACATAGGGCGGTGCCATCCAGAACGGCAACGGTCAGTTCGCGTCCCGGAATGAAAGGTTCGCACATCAGATGCGCGTCAGCTGCCCAATGGCTGCGGGCGGGCGGTGTCTTGCTGTCTTCCTCGACAATGACAACACCAAGACTGGATCCGTCATTTTGCGGTTTGATCACATGCGCACCCTGATAATTTTCCGGATAGACATGTGTATCTTCAGCCAGTGGCAAGGTCGGCGGCACCAGAATACCGCAGTCAGCCAGCATGGTTTTTGCCAAAATTTTGTCCATGGCGATGGCCGACGCGGCCAGACCGCTATGTGTATAGGGAATATTCATAATATTCAGCAGGCCCTGAATATTGCCATCTTCGCCAATTTGGCCGTGCAGGGCGTTGAACACGCGACCCGGCTTAAATTCGGCAAGTTTGGCGGCAATATCGCGGTCAACCTCGATCTCAACAGCATCCCAGCCCGCATTGCGCGCCGCCTGCCCACAAAAGCTGGCGCTGACCCGGCTGACCGATGCCTCGGGAGTCCATCCCCCCATAAGAACTGCGACACGTTCGTGATGCGTGCTCATTCGGCGCCCTCCTGATTTTTGGATGCTGTTAGGTCACGGCCGATGCGCCGAATTTCCCAGCGCAGCTCTGGCCCGCCATTCTCCTGCACCCGTCGACGCACTGTTTCGCCAAGCGTTTCGATATCCAGCGCCGTTGCGCCGCCGGTGTTAATCAGGAAATTGCAATGTTTGTCCGACACGCGTGCGGCGCCAATTTGCAGGCCACGACAGCCGGCTTTATCAATTTCCTGCCAGGCTTTGCCGCCATCCGGATTGGCAAAGGTGCTGCCGCCGGTGCGCACGCCGCGGGGCTGCGCGTCACCACGGTTTGAGACAATGGTTTTCATCCGGGATTTAATGGCGGCCGGGTCGTCCGCATGGCCGGTCAGAATGGCGGAGGTAAAAATCCAGTCGGCCGGTGCGTCACTATGCCGGTAGCCCATGCCCATTTCGGTTGGCGTTGCCGTCACCGCGCGGCCCTGCCGGTCAAAACCTGATGCGGTCAGCGTGATGTCTTTGAATTCGCTGCCATAGGCACCGGCATTCATCCGCAAGCCGCCGCCGATTGTTCCGGGGATGCCGATCAGAAACTCTAGCCCGCCAATACCGGCCTTTTGCGCGTAGCGGGCGACCTCAGCATCAGTGGCACCGGTCTGGGCGATGATCTGGGTGCCGTCATGCCGGATGTTGGTCAAATGGGCATTCATCTTGATGACAACACCAGCCACACCGCCGTCACGCACCAAAAGATTAGATCCGGCGCCGATCACGGTAACCGCAATATCAGCCGGGCAGGCTGCCAGAAATGCTGCCAGATCATCTGTGTCACACGGGCAAAACAAAATATCTGCCGGGCCGCCAACACCAAACCAGGTATGCTGCGCCAGCGCCGCGCTGCTGTTGTAATCACCACGCACTGTGGGCAAACGGGACAACAGATCTGTCATTCTGCGTCTCCCAGTTTTTCCAGCTCATCCGGCAATGTCGCTGCCCAGTTGGTGATATCACCGGCACCAAGACACATCACAAGATCACCGGCTGATGTGCGGGCTTTGATTTCAGCGGCCAGATCGTCCCGGTGCAGCAGGGCGCTGGCGGCTTTGTGACCATGATCGCGCAGCCCATTGACAAGAGAGTCGCGATTTATGTCATCAATTGGTGTCTCGCCAGCGGCATAGACATCGGCAACCAGCACTTCATCAGCGTCATGGAAACAGCCACAAAAATCGACAAACAGATCGGCAAGGCGGCTATAGCGGTGCGGCTGAACCACGGCGATCAGTTTGTTTTCCCCACACATCATGCGGCCTGCTTTTAACGCGGCGTTAATCTCGACCGGATGATGCCCGTAATCATCAATAATGGTGACGCCATGGCTGACACCTTTGGTTTCAAAGCGTCGTCCAACACCGCCAAAATCGGCCAGCGCATCGCGAATCGAGTCGGCCTCGATGTTCATTTCGAGGGCGACGGCAATCGCCGCGAGGCAATTTTGTACATTATGGTCGCCAAGCATCGGAAAGCGAATATCGGTGATGGTTGTGGCATCGCCGGCGGCGCGGTCGGATAATTGCGCGTCAAATACCATGCTGGCCCCGTCAACCCGCATATTTACCGCCCGCACATCGGCGGCGGCGACCATGCCATAGGTGATAATGCGGCGGTCTTTGATGCCGGCCATCAGCCGCTGCACCGACGGGTGATCAATGCACAGCGTGGCAAAGCCATAAAACGGGATTGATCCGACAAAATTTAAAAAGGCTGTCTCAAGAGCTTCAAAGCTGCCGTGATGATCAAGATGTTCCGGGTCAATATTGGTGACCACAGCCACCGTTGGTTTCAGCTTGGCAAATGACCCGTCACTCTCATCCGCCTCAACCACCATCCAGCGGCCTTTGCCAAGCCGCGCATTGCTTCCCCAGCCGGTGATAATGCCGCCATTAATCACTGTTGGGTCAATATCGGCGCTGCTCAACAGGCTGGCAATCAGGCTGGTTGTTGTGGTTTTGCCATGCGTGCCAGCCACCGCAATTGACCAGCGCAACCGCATCAACTCACCCAGCATTTCGGCGCGATGAACAACCGGTATGAACCGCTCTTTGGCGGCGACGACTTCCGGATTATCCGCTTTAATCGCAGTTGAAATAACAACAAGAGCGGCATTTTCAACATTTTCGGCTGATTGACCGGCGATCACCCGAATGCCTTTTTCGCGCAGCCGATGGACATTGGCATTTTCCGACATATCGCTGCCCTGAACATCATAGCCAAGCTCAAACAGAATTTCTGCGATACCGCTCATGCCAATACCGCCAATACCGGTAAAATGCATGGTGCCGATTGATAGTGGCAACTCACTCATGCGCTGGCTCCTGTTGGTTTGGGGCCTGTTGGTTTGGAGGTGGATAGGCTAACCAGTTGTTCAGCCAGTGCAGCGATCAGCTTGGCGGCATCGGGGCTGGCCAGCGAGCGGGCTGATTTTGCCATTTGTGACAGCGTTTTAGGGGCGTCGAGGAGCTGTATCAGACGGGTGGCAAGAGCCGCCGCGCTGACGCTTGTTTCATCAAGACAAATACCGCCACCAACATCCTGCATCTGCAGGGCATTGACGCGTTGGTGGTCATCCATCGCATTTGGCAGTGGCAATAACAATGCTGGCCGGCCAATCGCCGCCAGCTCGGCAACCGATGAGGCCCCCGACCGGCAAATCACCAGATGGCTGTTGCCAAGCAATTCTGGCACATCGCTGAAAAATGGTCTGAGCTGGGCTGTCACACCAAGGTCGGCATAGCGTTTTTGCAAAAGATCAATTTGCTCGGGCCGCGCCTGCTGACGAATATGAAGACGTTGGCGCAGCGGTTCTTCAAGCATGGCAATAGCATCGGGAACAAGTGATCCCAAAATTGATGCGCCCTGCGACCCGCCCAATATGGTCAGATTTACCGTGGTGGTGGAATCCAGCCGGTAGGGGGTTTCGGCAGCATCAAAAAAGGCTTGCCTGACCGGGATGCCAGTCAATTCATGCGCAATATCGGCTGGCAGGTTTTTCGTATTCGGCCAGCTCAACGCCAGCGCATCGGCAAATTTTGCAAGCATATAATTGGCGCGGCCCAAAAAGGCGTTTTGTTCATGCAGCAAAATCGGAATGCCAAGAAGGCGCCCGGCCAATAAGGGGGCAAATGAGGGATAGCCGCCAAATCCTATGATCACGGCAGGGCGCTTGACCAGTAAATGACCGAGGCTGGTGAAAGCGCCGATGGCCAGTTTGGTGGCGGCGACAGCGCGTCGTAAAAAACCTTTTTGAAAAGGTGATGCGGCGGCAATGACATGCAATTTGGCTGGCAATTCTGGCGTGCCCTCAAGAAGTCTGGCACCACGCCGGTCGGTAAACAGATGCGTTTGATGGCCGCGTTGCTGCAATGTTTCAGCAACCGCCAAAGCCGGGAAAATATGGCCGCCAGTGCCGCCAGCAGCAAGATAGACAGGTCGTTTGATCATGCCGCACCTCGCTCTCGTCTATTGCTGGTTGGCCGATCGCTGGGCGGTGTATAGCTCTGGCCAATACGTTTGCGGGTCAGTGCCAGAATCAAACCGATTGTCAGGCCACTGGCGAGCAGTGATGAACCGCCATAGCTGATAAATGGCAAGGTCATGCCTTTGGTCGGGATGAGATTGACCGACGAGGCCATATGGATGCTGGCCTGTACCCCAAACTGCATCACCAGACTGGCGCTGGCAATCAGGCAGAACAGGCCGTCACCGCCGAGTGAGCGAACAAATCCGCGCAAAATGATAAAGCCGTAAAGCCCCAGCAAGGCGAGACAGGCAAGCGCGCCATATTCCTCGGCGGCAACCGCAAAGATAAAATCAGAATGGGCATCAGGCAGATGCAGCTTGACCCGCCCATCGCCCGGGCCAACACCAAAATACCCGCCCGTGGCAAAACTCTCCATGGCGCGTTCAACTTGCCATGATCCGCCCTCGAAAAATTTATCAACCCGCAAGGTGACATGCGGCAGATACAGATAGGCAAGGTAAAACAGCGCCGGGGCAACAAGCACGCCGCCAATCACAAACAGCAGCGGCATGCCAGCTAAAAACATCTGAAAGCCCCAGGTCAGAAGCATCATCAAGGTCATGCCAATATCGGGCTGTGCCACCAGAATGGTGACGATAATGCCAAGCAAAACAGTTGAATAGGCCCAGCCCGGAAAATCCTGACCTTCACGCCATAGGGTCAGCAGCCAGGCCGAGACGATGGCAAATAAGGGCTTGGCCAGCTCGGATGGTTGCAGGGTAAATCCGGCAATCGATACCCAGCGGGTTGCCCCCTTGATTTCGCTGCCAACCAGAATGGCCATAACCATCAGCGCAATAATACCGGCTAATCCCAGCAGCGCACAGGCACGGATGGTGCGCGGCTCGAGCATTGACACAGCGATCATCAGCGCCACTGTCGGCAACAGGTAAATCAACTGCCGGACGATGAAATGCTGCGAAGACAGATGAATCAGATTTGCCACAGCTGGCCCGGCGGCCATCACCAACAGCGTGCCGATCACCATTAGAATCAAGGCGCTTGCCAATAACCATTTATCGACAGTCCACCACCATACACCAACAAGCGAGCGATCTGTGCGGTCAAGCATAGGCGTCTCCTGTGCGGCTGCATAACGTATTGGCGATCTGGCAAAAGGCATCGCCACGCGCGGCAAAATTGGCAAATTGATCAAAGGATGCGGCTGCCGGGGCTAACAGGATGGTGCCGCCGGTATGGCTGTTTCTGGCATCATCAAACGCGGCATAGGTGGCGTCATCGAGGTTGCGATACATGGCTGTCGGGCAATGGCCCTGCAACTGGCTGGCAAAAGCGGTGGCTGAGCTGCCAATAAGATAGGCTTTTTCAACATTGCCAATATGCGGCATGACTGCGTCCAGACCATCGTCTTTCGCAAGCCCCCCGGCGACCCAGTAAATATGCGAAAAAGCGGCGAGGGCTGTCGCCGCCGCGGTGCCGTTGGTGGCTTTTGAATCATTCACAAAACTGATGGGGCCGATTGTTGCAACAGCCTGTAAACGGTGCGGCAAACCGGCAAAACTGGCCATTCCCTGGTCGATCTGATCGGCGCTCAGGCCCAGCTTGTGTAATACCAATGCGGCAGCCGCGGCATTTTCCGCATTGTGATCACCGCGCAGTGCCAGACAATGCTGGCGGCCGGCCGGTGCCTTGTCCGGTGTTGCCAATAGGGTCGTGACACCGCGTTTGATGCAGTCACGCGCCAGCTGGGTGACAGTGATATCGGATTGCCCAAGAATGGCTGTACCATTGGCGGGTAACGCGGCTAACGCGCGGGATTTTGCGGCGATATAGCCGGTCATGCCAGCATGCCGGTCAAGATGATCCGGTGTAATATTGAGAACAACCGCGATATTTGGGGCCAGCGCGGGCGTGGTTTCGAGCTGATAAGATGATAATTCCAGAACAATCACCCCATCTGGCCCGGGATCATCCAGCGAACAGGCTGGCCGGCCAATATTGCCGCCAACAGCCACGGCTTTACCAGCTGTGGTCAGGCAATGGCCAATCAGCGCGGTGGTGGTCGATTTGCCATTGGTGCCGGTGATCACCACAAGCGGCGCTGTTGGTGCCGCCCGCAAGGCAATTTCCACTTCGCTGATGATCGCGACATCTTCGGCCTGCGCTCTGGCTGCCGCTGGATGCGGTGCCGGGTGCAGATGCGGAATGCCGGGGCTGATGACAAGCGCGTCAAGTTTTTTCCATGGCCAGTCGTGCCAATTGGCGATGGTGCCATTCGGCAGGGTGGCATCCGGTTTGTTATCATCATGCGCAAACACAGTCACACCAGCCGCATGCAGCGCCGCCACGGCAGCCATGCCCGAACCGCCGAGACCGAGGACCCCGACTGTTTGACCTGACATGGTGTGTGGACAGAGCATTGGCCTGTTTTCCTAACGTAGTTTCAGCGAAGACAGGCCAGCCACTGCCAGCACCACTGAAATAATCCAGAAGCGAATGACGATGGTTGGTTCTGCCCAGCCCTTTTTTTCAAAATGATGATGCAGCGGCGCCATCAGAAAAATCCGTTTGCCGGTGAGTTTGAATGAAGCCACCTGCAAGATCACCGAAACTGTCTCGACAACAAACAGACCGCCGGTGATTGCCAGCACCAGTTCATGCCGTGTCGCCACTGAAATAGCGCCAAGACCGCCGCCCAGCGCAAGCGACCCGGTGTCGCCCATAAACACCCGCGCTGGCGGTGCGTTAAACCATAAAAAGCCCAGCCCGGATCCGATTAATGCGCCGCACATCACCGCCAGATCACCGGTGCCCGGGACATAATTGATTTGCAGATAGGTGGCGAAATTATAATTGCCGGCAAGATAGGCGATCAGCGCAAAACAGCCGGCAACAATCATCACCGGGACAATCGCCAATCCATCCAGACCGTCGGTCAGATTGACCGCATTAGAGGCGCCAACAATGACCATCACGGCAAATGGCACATATAAAATGCCCATGCTGATGAGGGTGTCTTTGAGGAATGGCACGGCAACGCCATAACGCAGGCTTTCCGGCGACAATTGCACAAAGGCGAGGGTCGCAATAAAGCCGACAACCAACTGCATGCCCATTTTCATCCGCGCCGACATGCCATTATGTGAGCGCCGCCGCAATTTCATCCAGTCATCGACGCTGCCAATGGCACCAAAGGCAATGACCACAAGCAAGACCGGCCATAAATAGGGGTTCGACAGGGGCATCCACAGCAATGTCGAGACCACAAAGGCGATTAGGATCAGCAAGCCGCCCATCGTTGGTGTGCCAATTTTGGTCAATAAATGCGATTCTGGCCCGTCATCACGAATGGGCTGGCCTTCGACCTGATGCGCTTTCAGCCAGCGGATAAAGGCCGGCCCACATAGCAGGCTGATGATCAGCGCGGTAATGGTGGCACCGCCAGTGCGAAAGGTAATATAGCGAAATAAATTAAAGGCCTGGAACTGGTCAGCCAGCGGTACAAGCAGATCAGGCAGCATGGCTGGCCCCTTTCACGGTGTTTTGCGGTGCATCCGGGGTGATCGCAGCGCAGAGCGCATCGCGGACACGCCAGGCACCAGAGCCGTTTGACCCTTTGATGAAAATACGGTCACCGTCACATATCGATTGGGTGAGATGGGCGATGGCGGCGCTGATATCGGCCGCGGCAAAGCCGCTGATCGATTGATCCAAACCGTCAAGCATGTCATGCATCGCCGCGCCAATCGCAATCACCAGCCGTGGTGCCAGTTTGTTGATATGCGGTGCCAGCGCCGCATGCGCCGCCGCCGTTGCCTCGCCCAGCTCGCGCATCTCGCTCAGAACCATAATCTGTGGCGGTGTGTTGGCGAGGCTGGCAAAAGCCGCGCTCATTGAGGCCGGGCTGGCATTGTAGCTGTCATCAATGATGCTGATATTGCGGCTGTGATAGATGCCGCTGGACCGCCGGCCACGTCCGGTTGGGGGCAGGCAATCGACCAGCGCGGCGGCAGCTTTATCGGCTGGCAGACCCGCCGCCGCAACACAGGCAAGCACACCCATGGCATTTTCCGCAAGATGACTGCCATACATGCGCAACGCAAAAATACAGGGGGATCCGGCAAGGCTGGCGTGAATCATCATGCCAGCATCATGATGATCAATAGACAGCAGCCGATAGTCAGCCTCTGGGTGTCGGCCAAAGCTGATCACTTTTTTCGCACCGGCCTGAATAGCCGCCGTCCGCAGGTTTTCGAAAAACGCATCATCGTGATTTAAGATGGCGGTTGATAACCCCTCAAGACCCTGAAAAATCTCGGCTTTCGCAGCGGCAATATCAGCTGTTGAGGTGAAAAATTCACGATGGGTATCGGCGATACGGGTAATAAAACCGATCTGTGGCCGCGTCAGGCGGGTCAGGCTGGCAATCTCGCCAGCCGCATTCATGCCCATTTCCTGAACGGCAAAATCAGCATGTTCGGGCAAGCTGGCAAGCGTGACAGGCACGCCAATGTGATTGTTAAAGCTGCGCTGGCTGGCGTGGCAACTGCCAAATTGTGACAGCGCATGCCACAACATGTCCTTGCTTCCGGTTTTGCCAACCGACCCGGTGATGCCAAATTCTATGCCCTGAAAGCGTTGCCGACCGGCCATCGCCAGCTGGCGTAAAGCCTGCAGACAATCGCGGACGCAGATTTGCGGCAGCGCAACGGCATTGTCAATCTGCGTGACCAGAGCCGCGCTGGCGCCGGCCGCCAGTGCCGCTGGCAGAAACTTGTGGCCATCTGACGTGGTGCCCGGCAAGGCCACAAACAGATCGCCCGGCTTGGTGTCACGGCTGTCGATGCTGATTCCGGTGATGCTGGTGGCGCTGATATTGGCAGTGATATTGGCGGCGGCATCACTGTGTGGCTGGCCATCTGTGGCCGCAGCAATCTCGTCAATTGTCCAGAATAGCTGTGCCGGGGTCATTGGACAGCCTCTTTTTGCATTTGCACCATCAGATGGCTAGCGATCGCGGCATCGTCAAATGGCAGGCTTTCATTGCCAACGAGCTGAACCGTCTCATGGCCCTTGCCAGCAATCAGCAGGACATCGCCGGAGCCAACGCTGGCCAGCGCTGCGGCAATGGCTTTGTCGCGGCTGGCGATTTCAATGGCGGCCGGACAGGCGGCGATGATGGCGGCACGGATGCTGGCCGCATCCTCGGTGCGCGGGTTATCGTCGGTGACAAACACCTGATCAGCACCGGTGCTGGCGATATGCCCCATTTCGGCACGTTTTCCGGTATCGCGGTCGCCACCACAGCCGAATAAAACGACAAGTTTTCCGGTGGCGGCCGGTCGCAGCGCCGCCAGCGCCGCCGCCAATGCATCCGGCGTATGCGCGTAATCGACAATAATCTGTGCCTTTTCCGGGTGGCCATGCACCATCTGCATGCGTCCCGGCACCGATGTGAGATAGGCCAGAGATCCCAGCGAGTCATGCAGCGGCAGGCCGCTCATATGGCACATGATCGCCGCTGTTAGGGCATTCATCGCCTGAAAGGTGCCGGCAAGTGCCAGCGGGATGTGCCAGGTTTTGCCCTGATAGACAAGCTGCAGATCGAGCCCGACATTGGTTGTGCTGATTTGTTTGATATGAAAATCTGCGTCTTTGCTGGTGCCAAAGGTTTTGACCACAACCGGCCGGTCTTTGATGCGGCTGACAAGTTTTTTGCCATATGCATCGTCAATATTGATCACCGCACTGCCGCCCTCGCTCAGCACCTCGTCAAACAAACGGGCTTTTGCGGCAAAATAATCATCCATATCGCAATGGTGATCGAGATGATCGCGGCTTAGATTGGTGAAGCCGGCAACATGAATATTCAGCCCGTCCAGACGATACTGCTGAAGGCCGTGGCTGCTGGCTTCTAGTGCCAGATGCGTCACCCCCTGTTTGGCGATGGCGGCAACCGTTGCATGCAGGCTGATGCTGTCAGGCGTGGTCAATTGCGGGATATTGGCGCGCGGCGCATGCGTATCATGCGTATCGGTGCCACGGATGCCAATGGTGCCAATGGATGCGGCTGACCAATTCACCCGCGCCCAGATTTGGCGCATAAATTCAACGGTTGATGTTTTGCCGTTGGTGCCAGTCACCGCAGCTATCATGCCGGATTGCTGTGGCCAGAAACGTGCCGCCGCCGCCGCCATAACCTGTCGCGGGTTGGGTGCCTGCAGAACCGGTATCGCGATGGCGCTTTGGCGTTCAAATGGCCGGTCGTCCGTCACAATGGCACCAGCGCCCCTGGCCACAGCGTCATCGATAAAATCACGGCCATCATGCCGACTGCCGGGCAAGGCAAAAAACAAATCGCCTTTGCTCACCGCTGCCGAATTGACCGTCAAGCCATGAATAGTTAGGCCATGAATTTCCGTGGCGGCGGTGTTGCGCGGCAGGTCTACAAGATTGTCCAGCAGATCAGTAAGACGCAAGGGTGGCCTCCTCATTACCAATCTTGAAATCAAGCATGAGTTTTTGGCGAATTGACGGCGAATTTTCGTCAACAGGAAGAATCCCTAACAACGGCGCAATCTGTTGAACAATGGGCCGGATTGGCGGGGCGGCGACCCAGCCAGCCGTCGCATAGCCATGGGAATGTTTCTGACCTTTTGGCTCGTCGACCATGGTGATGATGACATAGCGCGGGTCATACACCGGGAATATCGCGGCAAACGTCGTGACGTTCGCTTTTCTGTTATAGCCGCCGGTTTTGATTTTTTCAGCCGTGCCGGTTTTTCCCCCGACCATATAACCGGGCGCTTCGGCTAGATTGCCGCTGCCATCAACATGTGAGACCACCAGCCGCATCATCGAGCGCACAGCGCGGGTGGTGCTGTCGGAAAACACCTGCATAGCCATAGGTGCTTCGCCGGTTTTCGGTTTGATCAAAGTTGGCGCAATCCAGTGACCGGTGCCAGCAGCAGCAGCAATGGCGCTGGCTAAATGTACCATTGATACGGAAATGCCATGACCGTAAGACACCGTCGCCGTGGTGGTGCGGCGCCATGTTTTTGGCGAGAGTGGTTTCGATGTTTCGGGCAATTGCAGCGGCAGGCGATCGAGCAAGCCAAGCTTGTCCATGTAGGCGCGCTGGGTTTCAGCGCCAATCGCCTCGGCGATCCGGGCAGATCCGATATTGGATGAATAAACCATGATTTCCGGCACATTCAGCGGCCTGAAGCGCGGCTTGAAATCGGTGATGGTAAAGCGTGAAATGCGCAGCGGTTTCGCCACTTCAAATCTTTGATTGATGTTGGCAGCGCCGGTTTCCAGCGCAATCGCTGTATTCAACACCTTAAAGGTTGACCCCATTTCATACAGGCCTTTGGTGGCGCGGTTGAATCTGGCATCATCGCTGACCCGGCCAAATTGGTTGGGATTGAAATCGGGAAGTGACGCCGCCGCCAGAATCTCGCCGGAATGAATATCAAGAATGACGCCAGCACCGCCAATCGCCTCAAACAAGTCAATCTGCTTCTGGATTTCATGGCTGATAATGGTTTGCAGGCCAAGATCAAGGCTGAGCGTCACATCCTGTCCGTTCGCCAGTTCGATGTTCAACGCTTTTTCAATGCCGGCAATGCCATTATGGTCGGTGTCGACAAAGCCCAAAACATGCGCCGCTGTCTGGCCGCGCGGGTAAATCCGCGTCATGCCCTTGGCAAAATACACACCGGGGATGCCAAGCTGTAAAATCGCTGCATGTTGTTTCGGTGATAATTGACGGTCAAGCTCGACATATTTGGTTTTTTTGCCAAGCAGATTGCGTAAATCAGCGATGCTACGATGCGGCAGGATAGGTGCCAGACGGGCGGCGGCCGCGTCGATATTCATGATTTCGGTGGGGTTGGCATGCAGCACAGTGATTGGCAGATTGCCCGCCAGTAACCGGCCGTTACGATCCAATATACGGCCACGCATTGGCGCCGCGGCCTGCCCATGCACGGCAAGGCGCAGATTGCTGTTTGCTTCAGCCAGTCCAACGATGCGGGTGCCGATTGTGCCAATAATGGCAATCGCAATAAATCCGCACAGCACCAGCCGAATTTCGGCAATGCGCCGCGATTGCGCCGGGTCAGGGCGGGCTGGCAAAACCAGATCACGCAATTTTGTTAGCAATTCTCGCATGATACCCTATCTGTAGGTTGAGAATCATCTGCTTGACGCATGGGGATGGCTTCCAGCGGCAGAATGCGGTCGCGGCTGATCGGTTGCATACCAAGCAGGCTCGCGGACAGCGTCAGCACCCGGTCGGGGCGGGACAAAAATGCCCATTCGGCCTCTAACACGGCAATATCGCGCTGGGTTGTCGCAATGTTTGACTGCAAGCGCCTAAGTTCGGTTTGCCGTTCATCAATGCCGGTCTTGATCTGATATAATGTGGTGCCAAGTGCCGCCAAAACTACAGCGGTTAAAATAATTATCCGCATGCGATGCTCTCCCGGTTCATGGTGTCATAGGCTGGTGCGACCGTACGGCGTGCAATCCGCAGCTTTGCTGAGCGGGCGCGGCTATTGGCGCGGCTTTCATCGGCGCTCGGCAGAATCGCTTTGCGGGCAATAAGATCAAAGCTGGGCGCGGTGTCGTTGACGACAGGACGGTGACGTGACGGGCGCGACGCGTGCTGGCTACGTTTTGTCAAAAACCGTTTCACGATGCGGTCTTCAAGCGAATGAAATGAGACAACAGCCAGAATACCGTTCGGGTTGAGCACTGATTCAACCGCGGCAAGCCCGGCCGCAAGCTCTTCAAGTTCCCGGTTTACAAAAATACGTAACGCCTGAACGCTGCGCGTTG
>ERZ802822.1392-NODE-1392-length-15005-cov-12.751072_pt1 | contig 15005 bp, 14 predicted proteins | sample MGYA00345649_ERZ802822 | MGnify/ENA primary metagenome ERZ802822 (study PRJEB30503, sample SAMEA104212359) | marine metagenome | biome: Westerlies Biome; feature: [SRF] surface water layer (ENVO:00010504) within the epipelagic zone...; material: water...
TGTCAGCCATGGTCGACCCCCTGACGGTGCGCCTGCAGGCGGCGACCATATTCCTGTGACACGCGGTCAAAAATGATAGCCAGTGCCACGATAGCAAGGCCATTCAAAACTCCGAGAGCAAGATACTGGTTGGAAATCGCTCGCAATACAGGGACACCTAACCCTTTTACTCCAATCATCGATGCAATCACCACCATGGCAAGAGCCATCATGATTGTCTGGTTCACACCGGCAAAGATGTTCGGCAGGGCCAGCGGAACCTGCACCCCGAAAAGGCGCTGGCGATAGTCGGCCCCGAAGGCGTCGGCCGCCTCCAGCACCTCCTTGTCGACAAGCCGGATCCCGAGATTGGTCAGGCGCACGATCGGCGGGATGGCATAGATACACACCGCGAGCAATCCGGGCACCTTTCCGATGCCCAGCAGCATCACCACCGGGATCAGATAAACAAAACTGGGGATTGTCTGCATAATGTCAAGAATTGGCGTCAACGCTGACTGGACGCGGTTCGACTTTGCCATCCAGATGCCAAGCGGAATGCCGAGGCTGATACAAAGCAGTGTGGCGACCGATATAATTGCCAAGGTCGCCATGGTATCTTCCCACATACCAAGATAGCCTATGACAATAAAGCAAGCCACACTTCCAAGTGACAATTTCCAGTTGCGGGACCCAACCCAACTCAAGGCACCAACAATTAGAACCACCACTGGCCATGGTGCGGCCAGAAGCATTTTTTCGAACCAAACCATGAACCATAAAAGTGGTTCGAAGAAATTTTCGATACCTTCTCCGTATGCCGCGCTGAATTCCCGGAAACTTTCATCAATACCTTTTTTGAAATCTCGCAGCTGTCCGCGTGGCATCTCAGGCACTTCGGTCAAAAAGCTCATCTCACTAAGCTCCCCATCAGAATGTGTTTAAAATGTATTCACATAAAAAAACAAAAGAGCCAGTCGCGTGGCTCTTTTGCAATTTTATTACTATCAAGGCTACAGAGATTTCTCGATCTTTGCGGCTACATCCGCTGGCACCCAAGACTTCCAGAGATCGGGATATCGCTCTATGAACTCGTAGGCAGTGTCTTCACCAGTCCACTGGTTCTCATCTTTGAGATTGAGCATTGCGTTCATTGCATCAGCAGGAAACTGGCGCTTAGCAATGTAATCCTGAGCAACTTTAGGCCCAACTTCCATGAAGTTACTTGTCACGGCCGTGGTTACCACGGACGTTACCCAAGCGCTTGGCTTCACATCTGCGCATTCAGGGTCCATCACGCAATTATCCCAGTGGTCATTACCCGCGAAAGGGCCCATGTCCAAGAGAAATAAGTTGGCTTTGGACGCCAAAACAGTAGGCCCCCAATAGTATCCAAACCATGGCTCGCCGCGATTGGCGGCCTTTTCAATGGAACCGTCAAGACCGGCAGAAGAACCGGAGTCGACAATCTTCCAGCCTTTGTCGCCCATTTTGAACCCTTTGAACAAATTATTAGAAGCAATCTGGCACCCCCAACCTGCAGGGCAAGTCACAAACCCGCCTTTGGATGCGTCTTCTGGGTGTGGGAAAAGGTCAGGACGCGCAATGACATCAGCAAGTGTCTTGAGATTGTTTTCCTTTGCCGTTTTAGCATCGATCATCCAGCCTTCACCAGCACCGGTGATGGGCGCTGTATTCAGCACTGCCATTCTGTTTTCACTAACGGCTTTTTTGAGTGGCGTTTGCACTGCGTTTGCCCAAAGTTCAGGTGCAACATCAGGCACACCTTTCGAATCCATAGAGGCAAATGTGGTCATTGTCGCTCCAGGAATCAGTTCGATTTCACAGCCAAACCCGCTTTCCAGAACGATCTTGTCGAGATTCGCTATGAACTCGGCTGATGCCCAGTTCATTTCTGCTATGGTCAGCGACCCGCAATGTCCGTCTGCGGATGCCTGACCGGCAAGCCCGAACACAGCAGCGCTAGCAATGGCAGCTGTTGTAAAAAGTTTTTTCATTTTTTGGATCCCTCACCAAATTTTGTGATTGCGATGCCGGTAACGATTTTCACGCTGAATCAGACATCCAGCCCGGCCCTCGCTCCAACAAACGTTAAGTTACACGAATTTGAGCATTGGGTCGAATCACGACGTTTTTTGGTGGAATTGGGATATTCTGGAATATTCGGGTCACTGTGACGCGGCTTGCAGAAATAATCCCTCATCTCAAAGTGTCGTAATGAATTTTTCCTGTTGTGTTATCTGCAAACCATCGAATTCCTGACTACGTTTCGGGTCCGGGCCGCCCAGATGAAGACGGCAGTGCGACCCCCGAATCGCTCAACGTAGATCCGAATCGCACAGAATAATAACCCAGCATCGTCACACGGTATTTTCGCCCGATATTATCATCTGGCAGTTTTGGCTGGCGCCGACAATTGCCTTTGCCCAAACTGCACTGACGGGAATAATCGAACAGGACCACCGATCATGACGAACAACATCAGCACTATGCCAAAAGATGCGCCCGCCCGCCGCGCGATAGAGCCAGTTATCTGCTATCCGGATACGGCGCTGACACCGCCCGATCTTGATCTTTATCGCCGTGCGCGCAGTGCAGCGACCAAGATTGACGAGGTGGTGGTTCAGCCGCGTGATGGTGCCTGTTTCAGGGCTGCTGCAGGCCAGTTCTTCCGGATCAGTTCGGTTGAAGGCGCGCAGGTAGGAGATTTCAATCTGTGGGCTGCTGACAATCTGAATGAACGCTTTTATTCCGGCAAGACACGGGCGTTGCACGGCACCCATATCACAACTGGCGAGCGGATGTGGTCGACTTTGCCCTATCTGCGGCCAATGGCAACGATCATCGAGGATACGCTCGACTGGTACGGGATCGATGATTTCGGCGGGTCGGTGCATGATGTGATTGGCACGCGGTGCGATCCCTACACCAGCAATCTTCTGTCAGGCGGCCACTATCATTATTGCTGCCACTCCAATCTGTCACGTGCGTTGGCAGCCGAGACAGGCCTGCCGATTGCCGAGGCGGAAGGGCTTGTTCATGATGTGATGAACGTATTCATGTGCACCGGTTTCACCCGCGATACCGGCCAGTATTTCATGAAGGCAAGTCCGGTGCGCCCTGGTGACTATCTGGAATTCTTTGCCGAGATTGATCTTGTTGGCGGCTTGTCGGCCTGCCCGGGAGGCGATTGCTCGACCACCCATTCAAGTGATGTTGCGGCCTGTTACCCCTTGCTGGTTGAGGTGTTTGCCCCGCAGGCAGGGGCGCTGGACGGCTGGCAGTCACCGCCGGTCAATGGCTATAACCGGCAGCATGGTCTATAGTATTTGCCTGTTTGATGGCCTGCAATTGTCCGTCAGTCTTGGTGCCGGACAAGCTTCAGATCGAAATCTGCCATAAGGAACGGTGCGTCTACATTGCCGCTGATGGCATAGCCGTCAGGGAAGTCTGCGGCCGGACATTCAACATATTTCATCACCAGGTCGCCGCGCACGCCAAACACCGTATCCTGATCCAGATACGGATCATCATCAGGAAAAATTTCGGTGACCAGCGGGCGAAACCCGGGGGCCTTGACTATGTAGTGCAAATGCGATGGACGCCAAGGGTGGCGGCCGGTTGCATCCAGAATCTGGCCGACCGGCCCGTCTGTTGGTACTGTATAGCTGACCGGCCGGACCGTGGTAAACCCGTAGCGTCCATCGGGACCGGTGGTCTGCAGCCCATGAAATGAGAACGTGTCCTGTTCACTGTCCTGGCTTGAATAAAGGCCGTTTGGCGCGGTCTGCCAGATATCAAGTTCCGCGCCCGCGACAGGGGTGCCATCGACATCCGATACGCGCCCGCAGGCAAGCAGTACCTGACCCTCATAGTCACGTTTCATATCACCACCAAAGGCCAGTGGCGGCGATCCGGCAATATGAAAGGGACCCAGCACGCTGGACGATGTTCCTTGCGGGTTTGAATGCAGCATATCAACAAGCGATGACAGCCCCAGCACATCGGACAGCAGAATGAATTCATGCCGTGTCTCGTCGGAGATGCGTCCGGCAGCTTCCAGAAATTCGATACCCTTGACCCATTCGGCATGTGTCAGATTGACGTCGCGGGCAAAGCTGTGCAGATGCGTTGCAAGGCTCTGCATGATCTCGCGCAGACGCGGGTCTGTATCCTCACCAAAATAATCCATGAAGACTTCGGTGATATTATCCTTGGTGACGTCACGCATGCCGGGCTCCGTTGAGTTGGGAAGTGCGGGCGATGGTACATCTGCCACGGGCATTGCGTGAAGCCTTGATTGATATTCGGGCCGATAAAAAGATATCGGGCAAGTCGATGATCTGCCGAAAAGGCACCAACCCGCCTTGATTGTGGTGGCAGGCAGCGCCTAGGCTCGACTTGCAGAAAACAGGGGTATGTATGCTGACGCTTTATCATGGAGCCAATTCGGTGTGTTCGATCAAGGTCAGGCTCGTTCTTGACGAAAAGCAGCTGGACTGGACCGGCAGGCATATCGACCTGCCAAAGGGCGAACAGTTTTCCGAGGCATTCCGCGACATCAATCCACGCTCTATCGTGCCGGTGCTGGACCATGATGGCAGACTGATCCATGAATCCAGCGTGATCTGCGAATATCTGGATGGGCTGAGCGCGCACAACCCGTTGATGCCGGCTGACCCGGTGGATTGCGCACGAACCCGTACATGGGGCGTCTACACGCTGGAATATCATGACAGCGTCAACACCCTGACATTCAGCAGCTATCAACGCCAGATGCTGCTGGCAAAATCACCTGAAGACCTGGAAGCGCGCTGGCAATCCATCCCCGACCCGATCAAGGTGCGCAAGCTGAAGGACCTTGTCGCCAATGGCGCAGATTCGGACTATGTGCCGGTGGCGCTTGGCAAGCTGGCGCGAATGTGTGCTGAAATGGACGCGGCGCTGGCGCATGGCGACTGGCTGATGGGGGACCAGTATTCATTGGCCGATGCGCTGGTGACACCCTATTTCTATCGCATTGACTGTATTGGCCTGTCCGGTCTGTGGGAGACGCGATACCCGCGCACAACCGCCTGGTTTGCCCGTGTCAGTCAGCGCCCGTCACTGGCAGCGGCAACCGCCCCGTGGCTGGATGAAAACGAAATTGAAAGGATCAGGGCCATTGGCACTGATACCTTTGTGGCGGGCGGCCAATTCTCAAGCTATCTGTAAGGGCTGGCTCCTCGGTAATTTGCAACAGGATGAAACCCTTATGGCGGACTGCTGATGACGAACGCGTCTGGAACGATTGTATATGTCGACGCTGATGCCTGTCCGGTAAAGGATGAGGTGACAACCATTGCGATCCGTCATGGCTGCCGGGCTGTGATGGTTTGCAATGGCGGCATCCGCCCGCACCCGCATCCGCTGATTGATCTGGCGATTGTCAATGATGGCCCGGATGCCGCAGATATCTGGATTGCCGATCATGCCGGCGCGCTGGATGTGGTGGTTACAAATGACATCCCGCTGGCGGCCCGTGTGGTTGAAAACGGGGCAGCGGTGCTGCGCCCGGATGGCAGTCCGGTCAGCGCGGATAATGTTGGCAATGTGCTGGCGACGCGTGATCTGATGACAGACATGCGGGCTGCAGACCCGTTTCGCCAGGCAAAGGGACGGTCATTCTCGAAGGCTGATCGCGGGCGGTTCTCGCAAGCGCTGGACCAGCTGCTGTCACGCGCCGCCGCACGGGGCTAGGCAGCTTCGCCTGCAACAAATCCCGACGACCAGGCCCATTGAAAGTTATAGCCGCCAAGATGGCCGGTTACATCGACCACCTCGCCAATAAAGAACAGGCCGGGCTGTGTCTTGGCCTCCATGGTGCGCGATGACAGCGCGTTCACATCCACCCCGCCCAGCGTGACCTCGGCTGTGCGATACCCCTCGGTGCCGCTGGGGCTGACCTGCCAGCGATTGAACCGCTGACCGGTTCGCGCCAACAGCTTGTCAGGCAAATCTGCCATACGCCCGGATACTGACAATTCATCCAGAATATCGGCGGCCAGCCGGCGCGGCAGACAGTCGGCAAGCGCAGTCAGCACATCCTGGCGCGGGGTCTCGGACTTGCGCGCCTTCAGCAGGGCGGTCACATCTATATCAGGCAGCAGGTCGATCTCCAGCGCCTGTCCCTCGTCCCAATAAGAACTGATCTGCAGAATCGACGGGCCTGACAGGCCGCGATGGGTAAACAGCAGACCTTCGCGAAAGACAGTCTTGCCATATCGCACTTCGGCATCCACCGACAGGCCGGACAGGGCGCGGCATCGATGCAGAAATTCGTCCTGAAAGGTCAGCGGGACCAGTGCAGGTTTCACCGCTGTGACCGGCAGCCCGAACTGTTTTGCAACATCATAGCCAAAACGGCTGGCACCGATTTTCGGGATCGACAGGCCGCCACTCGCAATCACCAGTGACTGGCAGGTGATGGTGTGCGTGCCGGATTGCGTATCTGTGTGCACGGTAAATCCGTTTGCTGTCTTCCGGATATCGGTAACCGCTGTGTTCAGGCGCAGTTCAGCCCCGGCCCCTTCACATTCGTCAACCAGCATATCGATGATCTGCTGGGCGCTGTCATCGCAGAAGAGCTGTCCCAGCTTCTTTTCATGAAAGGCAATCTGGTGGCGGGTGACCAGCTGTACGAAATCATCCTGCGTATAGCGTGAAAAGGCAGATTTGCAGAAATGCCGGTTTCCTGACAGAAAGGCCTCTGGCGAAGAATGAATATTGGTGAAGTTGCACCGCCCACCACCGGAAATGCGAATCTTCTCGGCGGCGCGCTTGGCATGATCAAGAATCAGAACGGACCGGCCCCGCTGCCCTGCTACACGGCCACACATCAGGCCAGCAGCGCCGCCGCCGACAATCACAACATCGCGGTCTTCATTCATCACATTACCCGAACAGTTTCAGCCATGACGCACCGTGCTATTGGCCGCATCCCTAGCATGCCCGGCGATGCGGTGCCAGTCGCAACCGGACCTGACGAGCCGTTCATGATGCGGTCCCGCCCGGGGCAGCTGACGACAGAAGCGGGAAATTTCATGTCGTGCGCAGAATGCTGCCCATTTGAAAGATGGCGTCACAATCGGAATACGGGCATCTCGATAAAGTGAGAGCAGGGGGAGTGACATGGCCAGACGCGCACGGTCTGCAAGGCGGTCGCCGGACAAGGTGCCGTTTGCCCCGCCATCGCCGCATATCCAGCGCGTGCTGCCGCATTTTGACCCGCTGGATAGCGCTGGCATTGAACGCATCGAAGCGCAGGTCGACTGGATGCTGGAGAATGTCGGCGTTGCCTTTCGTGATGATCCGGCGGCATTGCAGGTCTGGCGCGACGCCGGTATCACGCCCGGTGGGCCGCATGGAGACTTGATCAGGGCTGATGCGAAGTGGATCCGCGAGTTGTGCGCGAATGCGCCGCGCCAGTTCACACAGCTGGCCCGCAATCCGGACAGATCGGTGACAATCGGTGGTGCGCATCAGGTGTTTGCGCCGATCTATGGGGCGCCGTTCGTGCGTGACCTGCATGGTGGCCGCCGCTATGCGACCTTTGACGATTTCGAGAAGCTGCTGAAGCTGGCCTATCTGCACCCCAATCTGCATCACACCGGACTTGTCATTGCCGAGCCGACAGATATTCCTGTCTCGAAGCGCCATCTGGATATGGTGCTGGCGCATATGACGCTGTCGGACAAGCCGCATCTGGGCGCGATTACCGAGATGAGCCGCGCGCAAGACAGTGTCGATATGGCCGAGATTCTGTTTGGCGGTGATGTGCTGGACAATAACTGTGTGATCATGGGCAACGTCAACACCAACTCGCCCTTGCTGGTCGACAAGGTGGTGACCGAGGCGATCAATGTCTATTGCGGGCGCGGGCAGGGCATTGTCGTCGTGCCGTTCATCCTGTCGGGTGCGATGGGCCCCGTTTCGACAGCTGCCAGCATCACCCAGGCAATGAGCGAGGCCCTGATGGTTTGTGCGTTTTCGCAGCTGGTCAGAAAGGGCGCTCCGTTTGTTCTTGGCAATTTCCTGTCTTCGATGTCTTTGAAGTCGGGTGCGCCGACCTTTGGCATGCCGGAACCTGTCGTTTCCAACTATGTGATCGGCCAGCTGGCGCGCCGGGCCGGCCTGCCCCTGCGGTGTGGTGGATCGCTGACAGCATCAAAGATTGAGGATGCGCAGGCTGCCTATGAATCGGCTGATTCGATGCATTCGACGATGATGGCCGGGGCGAACTTTGTCCTGCATGCCGCTGGCTGGCTGGAAGGGGGGCTGTGCACCGGGTTTGAAAAGCTGGTGATGGATGCGGACCGTCTGGGAAGCTATCAGAAGATTCTGGGTCAGGGGCTGGATATGTCGAAGGATGCCTTTGCTGAAGATGCCTATGAGGAAGTGGCGCCGGGCGGCCATTTTCTTGGCTCGGCGCATACGATGCGCAACTACCAGACCGCGTTCTATGAACCCGCCCTCAGCAACAGCGAGAATGTCGAAAGCTGGGAAGAGGCGGGCAGCAAGGATATGCGGGTACGCGCCCATGAACGCTGGAACGCCATGCTGGAGTCATATGTGCCACCGCCGATGGATGACAGTACCCGCGCGGCGTTGCAGGATTATGTGGCCCGCCGCAAGTCAGAACTGCCGGATGCCTGGTATTGATCAGGCATCCCGGCGCGACGCGCTGCTGTCATTTCAGTGAGTTCAAAATTTTCAGTGAAATGACTATTTCAGGGCTTTTTCCATTACCGCGACAATCCGCTCTGAAAACCCGCGCGGATCGGCAATCGGCTCACCCTCTGATACCAGCGCGCTGTCATGGATCAGGCTGGCAAAATGTTCCGAGCCATCAAAATCGCCCGTCTCCATTTTCGAATTGAAGGCCTTGATCAGCGGGTGCTTGGCATTCACCTCAAGGATTTTGGCACCGCCTTTGAAGTCTGGATTATGCATGCGCATCATCCGTTCCATCTGCGGGTCCATACCATTTTCGTCAGACACCAGTCGTGAAAGGCTGGTCTCAAGATTTGATGAGCCGCGCACATCGGCCACCGTTTCACCCAGTGCCTGGCGGATCTTTGCAACAAAGCTGTCGGACAGCACAATTTCAGGCTCTTTGTCGTCAGATGTGCTGTTGCCAACCTCGGAGATGTCAACTTCACCACGCGTGATCGACTGAAAGGCGCGGCCATCAAATTCGGTGGTGTTCGCGAGCCAGAAATCATCAATCGGGTCTGTCAGCAGCAGCACATCGATACCCTTGGCCTGGAAGGATTCCAGATGCGGGCTGCGCATGGCAAGTTCGGTACTTTCTGCCGACAGGTAATAGATAACGTCCTGCCCTTCGGCAAACCCTTCGACATATTCGGCAAGGGTGACCATGCCTTCAGACCTGGTTGACGCAAACAGGCTGATCTCGAGGATCTTGGCGCGATTGGTCTCGTCCTCATAGAGGCCTTCCTTGATGACCCGGCCAAGTGATGCCCACAGCGTTTCATATTCCTCGCGCCGTTTGTCCAGCGCCTTCTTCAGCTCGTTCAGCACGCGTTTCACAAGCGCCTTGCCGATCCGGGTGACAGCCGGGTTTTGTTGCAACATTTCACGGCTGACATTCAAATCAACATCCGGCGTGTCGATGATGCCGCGCAGGAAGCGCAGCCATTTTGGCACCAGACCGTCATACTGGTCGGTGATGAATACCCGGTTCACATAGAGCTGAAGGCGTGACTTGCGCTCCGGATCATACAGGTCGAACGGTGCGGTCGACGGAATGAACAGCAGATTGGTGAATTCCACCGTGCCTTCAGTGCGGTTGTGCAAGGTGGCGAACGGCGTGTCATAGGCCGAGGATACGCCGGCATAGAAGTTCTGATACTCCTCTTCGGTGATCTCCTTGGCGGGCCGTGTCCACAGGGCGGTAGAGCTGTTCAGCTTTTCGCGTTCATCATCTTTGCCAATCCAGAAAATCGGCTGCGTGATGTGATCGGAATATTTGCGAACCAGATGTGCGATCCGTGGCTGGTCGAGATATTCCTTTGCCTCTTTTCGCAGATGTATGGTGATATCTGTGCCAACCGCCTCGCGGGTTGCATCGCCAATGCTGAAGCCGTTCTGCCCGTCGCTTTCCCAACGCGCAGCTGTCTTCGCACCGTGACGGTGTGATACCACCTCGATCCGGTCAGCCACCATAAAGGCCGAATAAAAGCCGACACCGAACTGGCCGATCAGCGCATTGCCGAAATCATCTTTGCTGTCGCTGTTGGCAACACTCTCCATAAAGGCCTTGGTGCCCGAACTTGCGATGGTGCCGAGCGTGTCCTTCATCTCGTCGGCATCAAGCCCGATGCCATTGTCGGAAATGGTGATTGTTTTTGCCTTGGCATCGACCGCAATGGTGATTTCGCCGTCAAAATTGTCTGTCATGCCACCGGCAGAGGTGACTTCGAACTTGCGCTTGTTGATGGCATCTGACGCGTTCGAAACAAGCTCGCGCAGAAATATCTCTTTTTGCGAATAAAGTGAGTTGATCACGATATTCAGGATTTTTCCTGTATCAGCCTCAAAGGCGAAATTCTGGTCGGTCATCTTGGCTCCCCGTTTGTTCATCCCAAAAATTGGTCTGTCTGGTGATGTGATCGGGATTTATGTCTGTTCCCGATTGATTTCAAGACTGTAGGGGGTGGCGTGTGTCATTGTCTGGCCGCAGGCAGTCGCGGCATCATGACAGAGACAGGTGTTTGGCAATTCAGAATTTCAAACCGCCATTGGCGCGCGGCAGAACAGGGCCTAGCCGCCATCCAGCTGGCCGACGATATTTCCGAACAGCGCCTGAAAGGATTTTGACTGTTCGGCAAGACGGCTGGTGATGACCGACTGGTCCAGCTTGACCAAAGTCGTGGTCAGCGAGGCCACATAGGTATGCCGATAGGCCTGTCGCCGCAGAACATTGGTAATGCCCAGCATTTCATTTTCGGCATAGTCGCTGTCCTTGTCGTTGATATCGACACGGGTCAGGCGTCCATGCCGCACCAGAAAGAAATGATCGGCCTCGGTGCCGGCCATGACCGCCACTTCACCTTTATAGAGATGAACCTGTTCCATCAGGCAGGCGCTCCTTCCTGGGCAAGGGCAACGCGTACAGCGGACGCCTTCATTGTCATTGCCATGACGTTATCAGCTGCTTCCAGCATGCTGGTCAGGGCTTGTGTCGGTATCACCAGCAGCTCGACATCTTCCAGCGCACTGCAACTGCGTGAACATGTTGTGCCGGCAAGCGCATCGATCAGACACAGGACATCGCCGGCTTCGCGTTCAATGTCGGCTTTTCCCTCGGCCTGACATTTTACCCGCCCGGAGATGATCACATAGATATTCTGGCAAAGAGCGCCTGCCGAGAACAGGGTCTCGCCACTGCCAAGGCTGGCCGTCTCCCCAAGCGAGGAGAATGTCTCCATAAGCTCATTTGCGCTCACAGCTCTTCCTCGACAACGGTAAAGCCCGCTTTGCTGACCGCCCGGGAAAACCGGTTTCCATGGTCGATCATCTCGTCATCTTCAGGATCGGCCAGCCATTCGATGTTGTGCGCTGTGTCGCTGGCATCAATCATCTTGATGATCTCGAGAATCTTGCGCGATGAGCCGCTGTTGAAATATTGCAGCTGAAATTTTACCGTCATCGGCGTCTCGCCGGACTCGGCCAGCGTGGTGCTGATCGATGTCATGAGCGGTTCGAACGCGGCGGCAACATCTTCCGGATAAGCTTCGCCTTCCAGCAACACGGCATGGTTTTCGGCATCAAGGCTGACCCCCGGCATTCTGTTGGTCTTTTCATTCAGAACTTGCATATGTCTTTACTCGTCAGATGTCTGCCCGCATGACGAGCATGAAATCCTCGCCATCAGGTTCAAATTCAAAGCTAAGCGTCTTGACCTGACGCCGGATTTCAAACAGCCCCAGCCCGGCCCCTTTTTCCGAGCCGGTAATCTGGTTCATCAGCTGTTCTTCATAGGCGGCGTCGATATCCTCATCACTCATCGCTATCAGGCTGTTCAGGCGGCCTTCGAAATCATCTTTCTTGTCGGCCAGCACGATGGTTGAGGACAGCACCGAAAAAGCGTCCTTACCAGTGGACTGGATGAAGATGGCGCCATAGCCAGCTCCGTCACGCGTACCTTCAATGGCCATGCGGCGGCCAGAATAGAATATGATGTTCTGGGCCGACTCAACAAAGACCGAGAACACCTTGCGCGACTTGCGGGTTTTTGTCGGGCCGGATTCGAAGATGTCTTTGATGCCCTGGGAAATGCCTTCGAGCGTCTGGTCAGAGATATACCCGCTGTAGGAGATCAGGACATTCGCGTCCTGAAACCCGTGCATGGTGCCTTTGACATCCAGTTCAGCCGTCATGGCCGTCTACCTCTCTTCATATTATACATTGAGTTGGTTCATAAGGCTTTGTCGGTCAAGGGGCAAGCTGCGTAATCTTACACCTGATGCCCGTGCCACGGCATTGGCAAGTGCCGGTGCCACGATGCTTGTGGCTGGTTCACCCACGCCGCTTGGATATAACCCGTTCTCAACAAGATGAATGTCGAGCTTCGGCAGATTTGCATTTGTCTGCCAGCTATATGAGTCAAAGTTCCGTTCGGCAATGGCGCCGTCCTTGATGGTCATCTTCTCGCGCAGTGCGTTTGAGAGCCCCCATAGAAGCGAGCCTTCAACCTGTGATCTGACCCCGTCGGGATTGACGATCACGCCCACATCAATGGCCAATGTCAAGCGCCGCACATCAATCGCGGCTGATACCGGATCAACATGCACTTCGGCAACACATGCTGTAAAGGCGGGGTTTTGCCGTTCTTCGGCGCCGGAAATGGCAATCCCTTGCGCGGCATTTTCTGGTAAAACCTTGGACCCGTAATTGGCTACGCCCGACGCAATTCTCAGCACATTGGCAAGGCGTTTGGCGCCACCGACAGCAGAGCTCTTCTGATATGGTGAGTAATTCAGCCACTTTGGCCAAAGAGATTTTTCAATGTGGTTTGCGTCTGGGCCAGCATTATGGCCAAGCCCACGCATCATTGTCAGCCTGAACTCCAGTGGGTCGCGACCGATATCTTCAGCAATCTCGTCAATGAAGCTCTCGATCGCAAAGAGGGTGTAGTTGTTTGCTACGCTACGCACCGCCCTGACAGGAACCGTCTGTTCGATGGAATGCTGACGAAACGAACACACCCGCTGGTTGGGCACATCATACCAGTGATCTGCTCCCAAAACCGTAAAGGCTTCTACATCGCCAGGTGGCGACGGTTCTGGCTTGCCATCTACGACTGTCGGCATCATTCCAAAATCAAGGCCAATTTTATAAAACCCCATCCAGCCACCTACGATGTCATGGGTTGTGCCACTGAGATTGTTGTTTGCATCCAGATAACCACCCATCCGCTGCACGGTTGGAGTCCTTGGGTGGGCGAACGCCATATCGTCTTCGCGTGTAAATATGACCTTTACAGGCATTTCCATTTGCATAGCTGCAATCGAGGAAAGAATTAACGTCTCAAATTCTCCACGCTTGCCAAATCCTCCGCCAATGAGGTGTGGGTGAAACGTAATGTCTTTGGGATCCAATCCAGTGTAGCCAGCGATAAACATCGGTATCAGGGACGCATATTGATGGCCGCTATACAGATGCAACTTGCCATCAATAAAGTGTGCAAGTGCGCTCATGGGTTCCATTGGCACATGCGCGATCATGGAAGTTTCATAAAAGCGTTCGAAGCTCTTTTCTGCACCTTGTTCGGCTAGCTTCGGGTCGCCAATTCGAAAAACTTCATGCTCATCGGTCCGTTTGCTGAGCAAATCATGAGCTTCGGCAAGCAGATCCTCGCTACCAAGCGCACTTGTACCGTCCACTTCCCATTCAACCTTTATCGCTTCTGCTGCACGCATGGCGGCTGGAAAGCTTTTTGCTATTACCAATGGTGTATGAGTAACAACTCCAGATACGAGTCCAGCTTCGGGAAGATTAATTGGCAGCGTCGTCAGATAGCCATTGATTGACTTTGCATCGTCATCATTGATTGACACGATTTTGGCGCCAAGGCGACGCGGTGGTGCAATGATTTTTCCATACACCATGTTTGGAACATAGGCATCAATGCCGAAGCGGGCTGATCCGTTTACCTTCTCCGGAATGTCCAGCGCAGGCACGGAAGTGCCGATGATCCGATAATTTTCGCGCGCTTTTAGGGTGACCTCGCCGAGATCCTCTTCATATACCTCGTAATCAATCGTCGTTTCCGATAGGATGTCTGAATAGGAAATCTCGTCACCAAACACCTCGTCAATCACCAGACTGTTTCTAGCGATGCAATCTGCTGGGTCTGCGCCTAGCAGATCGGCTCCAGCCTCGATGAGAATGCCGCGGGCTGCTGCTCCTGTGCGCGCCAGCCAGTCAAACATCTCGTGAACAGAATAACTGCCACCAGTGATTTGCGCGCCGTAAGTCATTATCGTATTCGCGTCGATTTCTGGATAGTCGATGGTAACCCGGTCCCAGTCCAGCTCGAGCTCCTCGGCTACAATCTGCGCATAGGCGGTACCAATGTGCTGGCCAATCTCTGCACGAATGACATGCACGGTGGTGCGCCCATTGGCCTCCATGGTAAACCAGATTGAGGGCTTGAAGTTTTGCGGGATAACCAGCGGATTTCCCGGGTCCAGAAGATTGACAGCTTCCCGGCCCATAGCAGATGAAGCAAACGCTATGCTGGTTGCCCCTGCGCCGGACAGGATCAAAAATTTACGGCGGCTGAGCGTGCTTTCTTTATCCCTCGACATTACGCCCCTCCCTTTCCGGACCGTTTGATCTCGCCCGCCCGATGCACAGCGGTCTTGATGCGATTATAGGTCATGCAGCGGCACAGATTGCCGCGCATTGCCACCTCGATATCATCATCGGTCGGCATA
>ERZ802822.1398-NODE-1398-length-14962-cov-12.254216_pt1 | contig 14962 bp, 11 predicted proteins | sample MGYA00345649_ERZ802822 | MGnify/ENA primary metagenome ERZ802822 (study PRJEB30503, sample SAMEA104212359) | marine metagenome | biome: Westerlies Biome; feature: [SRF] surface water layer (ENVO:00010504) within the epipelagic zone...; material: water...
TTTGTTTCATACCCACAATTAGGATTAGGAGTCGAACTACAAGAATTATCCACAAGGTCTGTACAAGTGCCAGTAGCCGTCATTAAAGAAGAAGATACATTAGCAGCATATGTGTATCTATTTATTGTAACATTGGTACCATGTTCATGACATGTAGAAGCAATACCCTCATTATACACACCATCTGAGAAGTTACCATTAGCCAGACACAAGTTAGAGCAAGCAGTTTTATTGTAACAGTTCATATTCGAAGATTGAAGCAATATTTGATTCGAACCAATACATCCATAAGACTCATCTTTCTTCACCTTTACTTTGTAATAAGTAACTTGTGTACATTCATTGTTCGAACATGTAGCATTTCGTAAGTGATTCACAGTAGAATAACCATTACTACCATTATCAGTATACCCACTATTTCTGAAATATCGTACATCATAATCAGAATTACTGTCGCAAGCACACTTATAAGAATCATCATTTTCATTAGTTAATGTAACCACATTACTTGTCACTTCCGGATGTCTCGTACAATTGGGTGGATCAGTCATTTCTATTGGCTTCCACATATTACTATTCATCAAATTTGACTCATCAGTGTATCCACTGGGATTAGATACTACATCTTTACTCACGGACTCCAAGGTCCACCTATACTTCTTTCCATAATTCACATTCCCGCTACAATCTGTACCACCAATAGTTCCACTGAAATAGTTACTACCAGAAGAAGTATCCACAGTCATATAAGAACAATAAGGTAATGTGATACAACTATTTGGTGCAACACAATTACTACCATCAGTATCCACAGCACTTGGTCGATACTCATAATTAGTAGAAGAAGACCTATCAAAGAAGTTAGTGCTATTATTAGTATTATAAGAAGGTTGTAAATAACACTTATTGCTTTGTCCTTCACATACAGTACTTTGTGTACTACATTGACCTTCTCCCCTCTTTATACATTTTATGTAGTTGGAACCTTCGTCGTTGACTCTTGTATTATACTGTCCAAACCGTCCTCTCGAATCATACACGATCGACCAAGAGACCTGATCCCCAAATTGATTGCTCGATGCTTGACCCATCTCGTAACAATTCGATCGTACATCATTTGATTCGCAGTAAGCTGTTAAATTCGATATAGCACTTTGTCTTGTTTCGCAATTACTTGACATCTCCGAACAATTACTCTCAAAACTAGTCTTATTTACATAGTCATCACTCGTGGTATCGTCTATTACAGTGTAATGTTTGTTTTGGATCGTGTATATAGTTCCATATCTTTTCATACCATCAACATGTGGTGAAGTCGTAATAAACTCATTAAACTGCCAATCCAATTCATTATTTCCTCTATCATTAGAATTCCAATTCCTATTATAATTGCGTATTACATTGGAATTGTCGAGATTTGAAGTTCGCACTTTCCAACAATCATACTGGTTTGTGTTCAAACAATTTCTTTGAGCTTCTACATCCTCTTCTTTCCTACAATTGCTTGAAGTGGTTGAGACACCTATTCCTTGATTACTCTCTGTAATATCTCCAAACTCACCAATCCTCTCATAGTTCTTGTTCCACTCTTCTAAAGCATTCACTTCTCCATTTGAATAAGTATGACACTGCCAATTGTTAGAGTTTTTCCAAGCGACCTCTGTTTCCACATCAGGTTTTGTTCTACATTCGGAATAGTTAGAATGTGCTTGTCTACAAGAACCAGTAGACCATTCATTATCACTATTGAAAGAACCAAGTCTATATTTATTCCTGTAATTGGAATTGTCCACTTTTGAAATACCCGTGTTGGCACCAGTTGTCCCATAACAACGATAGTTGTTTCTGTAGTCGTTTAAATCAGTTTGACTCAAACATGTCGCCATGTTCGATGTCTCCGTTTCCGTACGACAACTATTATCCACCGAACACTGCCCAAAAGACCCATCATCATTCGATTGAGCAGACCATGTTTTAGACTGACCTCCAGAAGACTGTGAACTTACAGAAGGCATTTGTTCTGAACCGTTGTATGTTGCGTATCCATTGCTTTCATTAGTATTCTCGTTTGTATAACAAGCATAGGAAAGGACACCCCATTGACCACCATTACCTTCACAATTGGCTCGAGCACTCCCTTGAATATCTGATTCATTTTTACAGGCGCTAAGGTCGGAAATACTATTTGCATCTGGATAGTTCAATTCACACTTCCATTCATCATTAGATAGTTGTGTGCTTGTGTATCCGTATGAAGCAGAATTGTATGCTATTTGACCATCTTTAGTACCACCATTAAATAAGTCATAACAAGTGCTTTGTCTACCATCACAATTACTTGACGAAAGTATACCATCTTTGAATGCACAAAGATCCTCTGGATCCTTAATACAACTAAATTCAGAAGGCCATCGTTCGTTACAGAATGTATGTTCCATATTGCTAGTAAAATATCTAGTAACTTCACCATCAGTATTCGATTCAGCATAAATGCATGTTCTAGTTTGATCTCTAGCCAAACAGTTACTTTGAGCCTCCGTCATAATAGTAGAAGCTGTAGTAGCCCAATCACTAGTCTCTAGATTGGAGTTGGATGGTAAGTTTGACAAATCATTAAACAAGTTATTGTATCTTCTTTTAACATCATTGATCTTATCAATAACACCAGTTATCGTATCTACATCGATATCAAAATTATTGGAAAGAGGCACCTCATCATACTTGTCATGAACCAACATATTATTGATGCTTGTAATTAATTCGCTTATGTTCCTTTCCATAGTCGTCTTGTATGTACCTAGTGTATTCACATCGAAGATAGAATCACAATTAGAAATACCATACTTAGGATAATCATCTTGACAACCACTAACTCTGTTAATATGATCTATTAAATTACTATTCAAATCTTCTAGATTAGTAATGCTTACTGTTAAAGTGGCATTAGAAGATGTGTATTGACCAATCAAAATAGACACTTGTTCTAATTCATAATTTAAAGTTTCAATCTCACTTTGTAATACAGTATTCGAATTAACGAGGTTAGAATTGAGTCTTCTCCAGTATGCTGGACTATCCTCAATAGTGACTGTATCCGATAGAAGGGAATCAGCAACCAAATTCATATTCGCATCATAGGTGGTATCGAAATGTTCCTTCACTGACTTATCACTACTCTTTTTTTTACTTAAAGCATACACTACATACAAAACAGCTATAGCAATTAGAACCAAAAAAACATTATAATTCATATTTACTGTTAAAATATATTATAAAAAAAATTGATTGGGAAAATATATCGGATTGTGTAAAAACAAGTATGTCGCAATCGTGTGGTAACTCCAAGACTTACAAAATCAACAATGTGGATGATTCCTTTTTTGCGAACAGTAGCCCTGAGATTCGTAAGGTGATTGTAGAGATAGGTTGTAGTGTGTACACGAACTTGTCGAGCTTGACGAGTGTAACGAGTAAGCGAGACGAGGATGCTCTACGGATAGCGAAGGATACGCATCATAAGGAGATGGAAAGTCTACATGAATCACACGAAGCTGATAAGAAGCGTCATATGGATGAAGAGGAGCGACTGAAGTCAGAGTTAGAGCAGTTATCGACTCACTTACGAGAGTACTACGACGGGAGGTCTGAGTGTGAACTAAATCGCACGATGGATCAGAACCGACTATTGATAGATCAGTACAAAGAGACGATAGAAGGGCTAAGGGGTCATGTAAAGAGCTTAGAGGAAGTGAATACGCTACACGAGGAAAGCATACGGAGGTATGAACGAAAGGAAGGAATGAAGACAGTGGAGCGTGGGATAGAGGGAGAGACGAGCGTACTAGAGTACTTAGGGCGTACCTTCACAGAGGGTGAATTGGAGAACACCACGAAGCGTGGTTCGTACGGTGACATTCATTACAAATACCAAGGAGTGGAGATGTTACTAGAGGTGAAGAACAAGGACAGTATAAGTCTAGATGACATAAGCAAGTTCAAGAGGGATTTGTTAGAGACGAAGTGTGAAGGTGGAATCTTCGTGAGCGTAAAGAGAGGCGTAAAGATTCCGTGCCATTCGATATACGATATAGAATGGATAGGCGAAGGTGTTCCTGTGATGTATTTGACAAACTTCGAAGTATGCGAAAGCATGGTGTACACAGCAGTCAAGACAATCCACTATTATGTGAAGCACTGTAAGAAGCGTGAGGACGAAAGCGAAAAGAAAGTGGAAGACTTGCGTAAACTACTAGAGATAGTTAAATGTTTCAGCTACAGTCTAGATGACATAAGCAGTGATAGTAAGAGAATAAATGATCGTGTAGTGAAGCTACAGACGATGATAAAAGAGAAAGTAGATTTGCATCTACATGTAGAAGATCGGAGTTATGAGAGCAGCATCCACGACATCTTACGGAGTTACGAGTTGTCACATAACGAATTGCCGTCAGAGGATTATCTATTAAATCATGGTATCTCAAGGAAGACGATAAGAGAGTTTGGTGGATTGAAGGAATTGAAGAAACGCTACAATATGAATACACTGAATAAAAAAGATTAGTAGATGAAATATGTTAAACTATGTTAAATATTATTTATTTATTTTTATTTTTATTCTTCGTCAGCATCCGAGTCGTTTGATTCGTTAGAGGATTGTGATAGTGTGTCTTCGCTCACGAACTGAATTGCACATCCAACAGCATTATTCATTTTAGGTTGGATTTGTACTTGGATCGCTTTCCAAGAAACCCCAAACTTTCCCCCAGCGAACCATATTCCGTTACACTTGATGATAGAGATAGCTTTAGCTCCCTTTGTGTTCATTTGTAGTAACTCCATAGGTACAAGAGACTGAGAGTTGTAGTCGAAGAATTCGACTTGGAACTTGTTATTAGAGTAAGGTATTTTGAACTTGAATGTCGGAGGATATGCGTCTGTGATTTCTCCAGTGTCCTTGTCCTTCGCATACTTAATCATAGGTGTGTATAGTGCTTCCACAACTTCTTTAGAAGGGAATGATTTTTTGAACCAGTCTTTATGATTCTTGAAAGCTTCGTCGATAATGAGTTTGTCTAGAGACTGAATGACATTGAAGAACTTCAAAAGACCTAGTCGTGTGTCTTTGTCCTTGAACGAAATGTCCATAGTATACTTGAACGCAGTTTCATCATCCATGTTGTTGTTGTTGATACCATAAGGTAGAATGCACTCAGGTGTTTGAATGATGAGAGGGTTCTTGCTGTATGACATAAGCTTCATTTTAGCACCAGTATCCAAAGACTTAATTTTGTCATCGAAGACAACATTGTTGATGTTAAAATCCTTAGAAAGCAGAATGGAGTCCATGATACAAAGCGAGTGTGTACTGATAGTATGATATGTTCAAAACTTTAAATCAAAGTTTAATTCAAATTTTTATAAGGTGTCTCGAATACTAAGGTGTCTCGAATACTAAGGTGTCTCGAAGACTAGTCGTCTAGCCACCGGAAAGTGAAAGAGTGGTGAGACAGGTGTGTATGTAGGATGGTGGATGTTTGGTGTAGTGGGTGTGTACTCTGGAATGCTATGGATGTCAGCAGCTCTATTCGGAGTGAAGTCAATAAGAATGGGGTTGTGTAGTGCACTTCCAGGCGATCCAACTGTATGAACATTCTCTACATTCTCTACATTCTCTACCACACTCTGAGACCCTCCATGCACCTCTTGATACCCTCGAACATGAGGCATGTAAGTCGGATCGTCCTCATGGTCAGAAGTTATCTCGTCATCTAAAACCATTCTACAAAGGGGACAAGTGTTACGACCCGTGTTCAACCACCGAACGATACACCGATCATGAAAGCGGTGTCCACATGCTTGTCGAGGTTGAGTGTGCAGCATGTTGGTGTAGCAAATAGCGCACTCCTCCAGCATGCGCGGCACGCGTCTTGTTCTCGTCTTCTTGTTGACCGCATGGTACCCACAGTGCTTCGTGAAATCGATCACAGGTCGACAGCATGGAAGACCTGTATACTTCACGATGTCCGCACACAAAGTCGTCATGCTATTGGTTCTTCTGAATCTGTTTACTCAGACATGGTGTCTGTGTCTGTGTCTAAATACCACTTGAAAGAATGATTGATTCACTATGTCGCTCAATCATTCATTCCAAAAAGAATGAATACTCCCATCAAGTCTCGAACTTGAGACCTTGGCGTTATTAGCACCACGCTCTAACCAACTGAGCTATGAGAGGAGCTTCCAGTGGGGATCGAACCCACGATCTCACGCTTACAAAGCGTGCGCTTTACCACTAAGCTATAGAAGCATGGTGTAGTATCGGTGGGATTCGAACCCACGAGTACAATCGTACATTGGAACTTGAGTCCAACCCCTTAGACCGCTCGGGCACGATACCACCATATACACACTGTATCATTCTTTCTAAATACATTTACCACACATTTACATAAGAAAAATCCTAAACCCAAAATCTCCTAAACAGAAACAACTAACCTAAACATTGACCACTTTGAACATTTCTTCAAAAAGCCAGCGAAGCGAAGAGGGATGTTTATCAGGGTGTAATTGATACTTGAGTTGTTTGACAGAACCATCCGATTGTGCTGAAAGCAGAGCTTGTTTGGTGTTTGTCATGATTTTGCCATGACACGAATCCACATCTTTGGTGTCCGAAGATGTGTTTGTAGAGACAATTCGCCGAAGAGTGGATATGGTGGTGGATTGATTGGCAATCACTGAAGACTGATTACGCATTGTGGATTGAAGATTGTTGATGGTGATTTGCATTCTTTGAATCTCAAGACGATACTCTTTCTCTTTAGGAGTCTTCTGAGTCTCTTTAGGAGTCTTCTGAGTCTCTTTAGGAGTGTTAGGAGTGTTCGGAGTCTCTTTAGGAGTTTCCTTAGTAGACTGTGTAGACTGATGATTAGTCTTCTCCACAACACGCCATTTACCCTCTTTGTTTTTCTCTTGTGTAAAGTATGATTTTGTGTTATGAGTAAGTGTTTTCATATGAAGACCAATACCACACGAATACTTCACATCACAACTATAAACAAACCTATATCTAGCCTTGCGACTACATTGAGTAGCACCATATTGAGTTGTACACTGACAAAAGGAACTCTCTGTATGTTCAGGAATACAGTAAGTTGTCATTGTTTAGTGCTTTTTTTCACTGTAAGGTAATGTGGTTGCGTTGTTTTGTGTCCTAGATTTCATTTTTTAACCATCTCGCACATCCGTACCATTTGCAAAAAATTGAAAATTGGTTTGATAGTAAGGACAACCTAAAGCGACAATCAAGAGTTACCATTACATACATACAGTAAAAAAAGATGTCTTCTATCGTGTGCGGTCAGCCTATCAAGTCTCGCCCTGGAAAAACTTGTACGAACCTTGCTTCGCACTATGTTGTAGGTGGTCAATCTTGTGGAAAGCATATGAGCTTCTTAGTTGGTAAGGAGACTTCTAACTATCAATCGACACCTCCACCTCCACCACTAGTGGAGCCATTCATTCCGTATGAATGTGGGATATGTATGGGCGAATGCAGAAGCGTCAAAACGAGTCTGGTTACTTCCTGTAAACACAAGTTCCACAAGACTTGTATGTTAAAATGGGAGAAGTCATGTAATCGTGTTTTCAACTGTCCAATGTGTCGTAAGGAGTTGCCTCGTACCGTGCCTCGTCCTCCGTCCCAAATCTCAACGCAACTGGAACTGTTTATACGGTCTTTGAGGGAAAACCTAACAGATGGACAATCCTTACAAACCCTACAGAGGTTAGAAAATGTCATGCATTCTCAAGGTTCAGAGACGGTGGAGACGATTGTATATAATGTTATGAGAGAGTTGGAGAATCGTCGAGTTGTTGCTGGTTCTATTGTTGTGTAAGCCTGATTGTTTGTTTAACATAACGGTGTTTATGGACACCATCATATGATGAAAGAAGAAGAGGTACAACCTTTTCTTCTGATGAAAGAAAACCGTCATGTACATTCTTTTGCAAAAAATTGTTTTCATATTACGGGGGTTTCGTCATTATATGTCTTCGGATAAATGTCAGATAACAAAACAACACTTGTACATTTTGTAAAAACAGGTGGAACCGCTTTAGGATATTTCATAAAAAAAAATTGATTCTCCAGATCTTAACCAAACTATCTCGACAACGACAACATGTTCTTTATTCTATTCGTGGTGTTATTCCTTTTCGCAGACTGTCTCGGCCGTGCCGAGTACGATGCTCGATACCGTTACAATCAACACCAGCGCCAGATCTTCATGAAGGCATACAATGATGAAATGCAGAGTCAGCTGGCGCTCAATAGAACGAAGGTGGATCTTCTGGAGACGGAAAACAAGCTCGAGAAGCTAAGAGCGACTACCCATTGATCGGATGTTAAATTTCCCGAATAATTTCCGGATGATGTATCATTCTGAAAACTAATGCTATTTTCTCAAAGGAAAATTTACAAATGAATATAAGCTCAATAAAGTTGGACTTTCAAAAATGAATAAAAATTGAAATTTAACATGTACAGAAGACTGTAATCGTAATCGTAATCATAAAGCAATCGTAAAGATGACAACATTCATTGTTTGTGGACAAGTGTTGGCTCAGAGGTCAAAGGGTAAGGTTCCATCTTCTGTTTGTAAGAACAAGGCTTCATTCATTCGTATGGATGGGAGACAGTGTTGTGGAAAACATAAGAGTGCGAAGTTCGTTCGTAGTCAGTGTTTGTACAGCGCTAGCGACGACGATGAGAAGCTTAAGAAGATCATGAGTGGCCTGATCAAGGATTTGATCAACCACTGGGACTTGAAGCTGAGTTTGATTGACGAAGTGGTGTCGAATAAGTCGCTATCACTACGAGACAAGATTGATGAGTTTCAAGACACATGGAACTCTTTATATGATTAAGTGTAAATATAGGTACTGTAAATATAGGTTAGGGTGTACATATTTTTTGTTATGTGGTTATAGATCCTGATAATTGGTGACTATGATTTCGTTCGTTTTGGACTCTGGTTTTTTACTATGGATGGCCCGCTTACATCGGACGCTTTGGATGGTGTAAGACGCGTCCTTGAATGCCTCCCTCGTCAAAGGAACATCCGAATTGCTCATCATCATTTTTACACAGAGTTGGTCCAAAGCTGAATGTATCAACTCGAACATGGTTTGGTGTTCTTTCATACTGAAACCGCTACTGGTGTATCCGACGAACGAGGTTTCTTTTTCTGGTGCGTATGGAGGGTCAAGGTACACAAAGTCATCCTCCTTGGCTTGTTGGATGGAAGTGGAGAAATCCGCCACTTTGAAGACCACAGGTTGGATGAGTTCATGCACTATGAACAGTTGTTGAAAGTCGATGACTTTTGGATTTTTGTAATGACCAAAGGGAACATTGAAACCGCTAGGACCAATTCGAAACAACCCTCTGAAGCATGTTTTGTTCAAAAAGAGAAACAAGGCAGAACCGAAGGTTGTGTTTTTCTCTTCGTTAGATAGATTGTTGTATGTTTTTCGAACCCAGTAGTAGTAACTTTCTTGAGAGGATTTCGCCTCCTCGAGACAACTCGGTCGTCGTTTCGCTTTGGTGCTGTCTGAAGTTGATGCACATTCTTTGTACTCCTTCACAATCTGTTCGACTTCTTGAAACAGTTCGATAGGGAAGGATTGAATGTTCTTGTAAAGATGGATTAAGGGTTCGTTCAAATCGTACGCATGAACGGTACCGTGAATGGTGATGGCCTCAGCTTTCGCATATGACAGTAGCGCGAGTAGCACACTACCACCCCCAAGGAATATTTCATGATAGTGATTCATCTCTTTAGGGAATTGCTGCATTATATGGTGGATGATTTGTGTTTTTCCCCCAACCCATTTCAAGAAGGGCTTTTGTATCTTGATGTTCTGTGAAGTCGAAATCATTGTTTCTAGTCTATGTACAAACCATCGACCTCCTTATCTAAGTCAGTTTTTGAATGGGTGAAGTAGGTGTGTACAAAGCGAGAGAGCGAATACCGACGATAAAGTAAGATGCTCGAGGTAAAGAATAGAGACGGTTTGCACTTCTTATCGACGGTACAAAGCAATTCTGTGGATCTAATCCTAACAGACCCACCATACATCATCTCTAAACAATCCGGTATGAACGAACTATACAACTCTTTGAAGAGTGAAACAAAACCCAAACCATCTAAAACAGAGAAGGAGTGGGAAGTCTATAAAAAGGAGAACAGTATCAAAGAGACCAAAGAACACAAAAAGAACTACATGAAGTATGGGACCATCTATGGAACGAAGTACTGTGTTCGAACAGACTATGGGAAATGGGATTCATCCTTCACCATGGACAAGTTAGATCAGTTTATAAAGGAATATTATCGTACACTACGCCAAGGAGGCACCATAATAGTTTTCTTTGATTTGTGGAAGCTTAGTGAGTTGAAAGCACTACTAGAGAAGCATAAGTTCAAACAGATTCGTTTCATCGAATGGTTGAAAACCAATCCTCAACCGTTAAACTCCCGATTGAACTATCTAACAAACAGTAGAGAGATTGCGTTACTAGGTGTAAAGGGAAAGAACCCAACATTCAACAGTGAACATGATAATGGTGTGTATCGTTATCCAACCCAAGGAGAAGATCGCTGTCACCCCACTCAGAAGAGTTTGGCACTGTTTGAAGAGTTGATAAAAAAACACACAAAGGAAGGAGACTTAGTGATGGACACCTTTCTAGGAAGCGGAACGACCGCATTAGCGAGTAAAAACACAAAGAGAAGGTTTATAGGAACAGAGAAGTCGAAACATTACTATAAACACATCCAAATAAGATTACACAAATCCTAAAAAAACTAATTGACCATGTACTGTCCATTTTCCTTCTTTACATGTTTTGAAGCATACTCGTTGAGCTTAACCATGGACGCCTTATCGAACTTACGATGGTATGTTCTGACAGTTTGTTCTTTATCGTCAACACTGTGATCATCAATCTCTAATTCATCGTAGAGATCGTTGGGGACATCTCCTTGTAACGATAAAAGAATGTAACTCCACTTTTTGACGAATGCCCTTTCCCTACGATCACTCAACTTAATGTTCTTGTCATTCTTCACTATATTGTACATTTTCACATACTTAGTGATGGTATCGATTAGTGTAGAACGAATATCTGCGAACTCTCTATACTCCCATTTTGAATTGTCTCCTTTGATATATACACCATCTCCATAATCTAAAGGTTTAATGATCGTATTGTTTTGTGGTTGATCTTCATTACAATGAACCTCTTCTACAATATCAGCTAATCCATAAACTCCTTTTTTACTGTAGTCTTTCAATCGTTGAAGAATGTTTGCGTCATTGAGTAAGTAGTCTAGGTTTTCTTTACCAAAGACAGCAAAATGGATGCTTTGATTCGTCTTATTGAAGTTAGTTGTACAGTGTTGAGAGTGATTGTAGTTCGCTGCACATTCATTAGTACTTTGATTGGAATGATTATTCACCGTAGACACACTAGTCGGTTCACAAATCAATTCGTTTGTCAAAGTTGGTGGTGAACAAGACTGATGGTGTATATGATAATGTTTATTATATCTATTTGAAAACACCTTCATACATACAGGACATTGATTGGATTGAACTCCATTACATTTTTCAAAATGCTTCTTGAGTGTACGACTACATTTGAAATCCTTCGAACACTTCAAACAAGTATGTATTGACCCATCTTTTACAACATTTGAACCGTCTTTTACAACATTTTGTACATCTTTTACAACATTTGAACCGTCTTTTACAACATTTTGTGCGTCTTTTACAACATTTTGTGCATCGTTATTTATATCGTGATTCACACTATCGATGGTGTTCTTATGCCTATCACAAGGATATTTCCGTAATGTATGTCGCTCGAAATTGTAAAACGAATTTGTACGGTAGTCACACTTTTTACATTCATACTTCATATTTGGTGTTATATATTATTGTAATAAATTAACTTTTAAAATAAAAACGAGAAATAATGAGAAATATAAAGGAGCGCTGTGGGAGAGAATTTATGCGATGGAAAAGGTTCAAAAAAAATACTTCTGACAAATTGATGACTCTTCGATAAAAAAGTAATAATTTTAAGTTTGGTTTAGAATCCAATGTATGAAAAATATAATTCGGCAACCATAAGTTTACTAAGCATTCTTCTTTATGAACTGTCTAGCGGAAAAATAAAAAAATAAGTTTGGTTGTAAAGTGTGTTCGAAAAGTTTTAGTGAAATGAAAATATTTTATGTTCATCCAATTTCAAAATAGAAGGTTCATACATCTTTGTACACTTGACCATTAGGCAATCATAAGTTTGCCAAGCATTCTTCTTTATAAACATTCTGGTAGAAAATTGATTTATATATAACGAACTGACGGAGATAAGTAGACATATTAAAGACTAAGTCAACTATGTATGGGTATATCTATTTATTGCAAACGAGAGAATCAATTCGATTGGACGAAACAATCTACAAAGTTGGACGAACAACACAAGAGACACTTGGTCGCTTCAATCAGTATCCGAAGGGTTCGTTGTTATGGCTACATTTGCGATGTAACGATGAAGTGGAGACGGAAAGGCGTTTGTTAATAAAGTTTACAGAACGCTTTGAGAAAATCGAATTGTATGGGAATGAATACTTCAGCGGAGATATAAACGATATGATGGTTTTGATATGTTCAGAGATAGGACACTCATGCAACGCTCCAACAAGTGTCGTCAAAGGAACTAGAGAACAGAATATACTAATGCGTAGGATAAGAGAGTTAGAGGAAAAGAATCAAATTCTCACAAAAGTAAAAGAATATCTAGAGTGTGAGAATACGCGATTAAGAAATGAAGTTGACCATCAATCAGAAGGAGAAAGAGATGTAGGTTGTACTATCGATGTAAAAGAAGAGAACGATTTAGAATTGCCTACTAAAAAATCATTTGCGTGTACAAAATGCAATAGAATATTTTCGAAAAAATCAAACTGGAAACGACATGAGAAGAAATGTGATGGTTTAGATAAAAAACAGTGTAAAAACTGTCTCAAATATTTTACAACAAAGCAAGGCAAGTGGCAGCATATGAAATATGTGCAATGCGTACCACATGTTAGACATTTTCTAAATGATTCTAGTTACTCAATTTAAAAATAGAAGGTTCATACATCTTTGAACATGTTGATACATCTTTGTACACTCGACCATTAGGCAACCATAAGTTTGCCAAGCATTCTTCTTTATAAACTGTCTAGCGGAAAAATAAAAAATAAGTTTGGTTGTAAAGTGTGTTCGAAAAGTTTTTGCGAAATGAAAATATTTTCTGTTCATCCAATTTCAAAATAGAAGGTTCATACATCTTTGAACATGTTCATACATCTTTGAACACATGACCATTAGGCAACCATAAGTTTGCCAAGCATTCTTCTTTATAAACTGTCTAGCGGAAAATAAAAAAAATAAGTTTGGTTGTAAAGTATGTTCGAAAAGTTTTAGTGAAATGAAAATATTTTCTGTTCATCCAATTTCAAAATAGAAGGTTCGTACTTTTTTTACACATAACATAACCCCCAAATGACCACAAGGTAAGCAACTCATCTTCTTTATATACACTGTTTTTCGACAACCATTGCACTCTCTTTATAACCTACAGTCTTCTATATACATTACTATACAACCTATATCACACCATTTATACACCACAGGAATAAAAGCATGATTTTGCAAAAAATTGAAATCCATGTTAGAAATAAACACAAAGACATAAAACATACTAAAGAGCAATCACAGATACACAGTATCTATTCTACACTCTTTACAACAACCAACTTACAATCTACAATGGCTTCCGCTATGCACACTACTATGGTGAAGGGTATCATGTCCCAGCTGTCTGAAGCTGGACACATGTCCCCTGAACTGAAGATGTTCTTCGAGGAGAAGATTCTTGTTTCTATGGGAAAGCGTGGTCGCAAGACGAACTCTTCTACAGAAGACTCCATGAGCGACACCTCTTCTACATCGAAACCCAAGCGTAAGTACAATCGCAAGACTACAGTGTCTGGTGAGAAGAGGCCTATGTCTCCCCACAAGGCTTTGGTATCCAAGTGTATCGCGTATTTGTACCATACTTGCGACTACAAGAACAATCCTTGCAACAACTCTTCAATTGAGAAGACTAACTATCAGTGTGTAATGGGTTCTTCTCAGTACATGGCAACTGTAATGAAGACGAAAGGTATGAACGCCCGTGAGGCGATGCTCGAAGCGATGAAGATGATGCACGAGAAGCATGGAGTTGTAATATTCGACTTAGAAGACGCCAAGCAACGCCAAGCGAAGGTGGAATTGTCAATGGAACCAGTAATTGTTATGATTGAATCTGACACCATCACGGAGACCTCAGAGACCACCACGGAGACCACTACGGAGACCACCACAGAAGTCCAGAAAAAGACCCCCACCAAGCCAGTCAAGACCATGAAGAAGAAGCCTGAGCCTGAGCCTGAGCCTGAGCCTGAGCCTGAGCCTGAGGTTGAGGAGGAAGAGATTGAGTACGAAACAGACGAAGAAGAGAGCGACGAGGAAGAGGAAGACCTTGCCGAGAAGTGCATGTGGGGTTAAATACAAGATGACATACAGGGGTTTTTAGGGGGTTTTTTAGGATTTTTCCTATGGTGTACATATATTGTGTAATGTACAAAGAAATGTCAGACAAATATAGGGGGTATACATACATTTGACACCATGTTTGGTGTGGAAATGACTAACATCTACACTATTGTGGTCTACATAGGCATACATGAGGCGCGCAAGGTCACCACGAGGTCACCACGAGGTCACCATAGGGTACCATGATGATACAGTGTACACACCATATATGGTGTGATTGTCTAGGGACTTGGTACCACTA
>ERZ802822.1399-NODE-1399-length-14946-cov-11.261954_pt1 | contig 14946 bp, 15 predicted proteins | sample MGYA00345649_ERZ802822 | MGnify/ENA primary metagenome ERZ802822 (study PRJEB30503, sample SAMEA104212359) | marine metagenome | biome: Westerlies Biome; feature: [SRF] surface water layer (ENVO:00010504) within the epipelagic zone...; material: water...
ACCAACTCAGTCCAGAAACTTGGGATAGAACAACCTGCGCGCGGTATCACATCCAAGGTTGGCTGCGTTTTCTGACAAGTTGAAAGGCCGCTCATCAACACAGATTTTTGATCTGAGGGTTTGATAATTTGATAGTTTGATCCTTATTCAGGAATGGAAGAAAACAATATAGGACTAGTTCCTCATGTGAGCGCCACAACCACGTTCGCAGGCAAAGCTGCAATACAACCCGAAAACTCTCCTAAAAAGCGAGAAAGATATGGGGGGAACAGATCAAAGACTATTTAAGCATCTGCGGAAAAGAACAATCAGTCAGAAAAGACTGGCATTTTAGTATTTAAGAGAAGCGATTTTGAATTCCAGTCGATCTAGATGTTTTAAAAAATTGATTAGTTTTACACCTAAAACACGGTATAAACTCCGATAAAATCAATATTCCATTTTAAAATGGCTTTTTAGCTTGAAAATATGCTTTTTCTTTTGGCAACATTGTTAATATATTTAAAGTCGTATTTCTAAAACATCCTAGAGTCAGAACTAGAAAAAATTACTTCAACAAAGACCAGCGCGCGACTACAACTCTCGTAATTCGTTGAGTTTCCCCAAAAACCAGCAGAAATAAAATTGGAGGTAGTTAAAAATGCATAACAAAGATGATACCACCTCACCTCTGACACCGGATGAAAACCGTCAAACCATTGCAAAAATGGCCGCCACGATCGATAGAGAAGTTGCAGAGGGTGTCCCTCTTTCTCCGGTCGATGAGCGTATTTTAGCAATGCGGGAACGTCTTATAGAAGATGTAATGCTCACCACTGAAACTGATCCTAAGCTTAGCATAACAAAGCGCATAGAGATACTGACGGCCCAGAGCGTCTTTAACATTACAAATTTTAAAGACTTGACCGCTGGCGCACTTAAGCCATTGAAAGGAAGTTCAAATAAATTAGACAAGCAGCTCGAAGAGCTGCGCGCCGAATCTTTGCGCGGGCTGAGGCGCAAAGCATTTGACGTTGGTGCGAATGCTGTCGTTGGAGTACACTTGGATTTGTCTACCATTTCTATCGGTCAGATCAGTATGATGATGATGATGGCCTCTGGGACGTCAGTACTTATTGAAGAATAGACAGCGCTTCATCCAACCCTTGCTTGCCTTTCACATCAGCGGACACCGTGGGCATACATAACTGGCAACCCTTGGGGCACTGCAAGCAGGATGTTTTGCGCCAACCATATGCAAAGTATTATCAAAATCTGATCAGTCGCAAAGATATGTCTTTATCCGTGTCGTCCGCGCCGAGGTGCCCCAATGCGGAAATATTACAGACAATACTGTTATGACCTGAAAAACAACGAAATCTATAATGTTCGTTTTTATACGCATTTACAGATCGGCCGCTTGTCCGAGCGTTGAAACCGCGCACCATACATGGGATGCTCTTAAACGGCGCAAAGCAAAGAGGGCGGTGATGAAATTAGGATTTATTGGAACAGGAGTAATCACAGAGGCCATCATCACTGGGTTGGTGAAATCTGACTATCCAGTGTCAGATATCTTTATATCGCGGCGCAACCACAAGGTTTCAAAGCGCCTCGCAATGATGAGTTCGAAGATCCACGTGCTAGACGCCAATCAAGCGATTGTAGATCAGTCCGACATGATTTTTCTTGCGGTTCTGCCTCAGCAAGCCAAAGAGGTTTTAACCCCACTCACCTTTGGTGATCTGGCGCAAATCGTGAGCTTAATCGCTACAATTCCAATTGAAAAACTGCGCGAGTGGACATCACCCACAGCACCTCTGTCGCGCGCGGTACCATTACCGATCGTTGCAAATCACAACGGAATTACCACAGTATTCCCCCCCTCTCAGACTGTTCAGGAGCTGTTTGGCCATCTTGGAAATGTTGTGCCTATCGAGACGATAGAGACTTTTGATGCATTTGTGGTCGCGAGTGCAACAATGGGGCTTTATTTTGATACGCTCGAAACCATGGCCCAATGGCTCTGCACCAAAGGGGCAGACTACAAGGACGCAAGAACCTATCTCAGCGCCCTCAACAATGGTCTTGCGCAGACGGCCACCACACAAACCGAGCTTGGATTTGCACAATTGCGACAAGGCCATTCCACGCCGAACGGTCTTAACCAGCATGTTGTAGAGCAGTTTCGCGCCAATGGTGGGCATGACGCAGTGCTTGCAGCGTTTGAGAGCGTCAAAAACCATATGCAGAAACTAAGCGAGACTTAGACACTCATCCACCTGGCAAAAAGGCGCACGGCCCAAAAAGCGCGCCTAAATAACCTGTAAGGCCCGCCTCAGCAGCCCGGATTGCAAAGCGGTTAGCGCGAGCTGAAGTTTCCAGTTACTAAACGGCAGCCCTCGTCTTTGCGTTGGGCTTACGGGGGGTGTCAGGCGATTTAATTACGGAATAACCGAATGCTTATAGCCTCGCAATCTATCCCGTTATTATATATATTCTGAGCATGAAAAGCGTCGCTATAGACACCCGTGCTATGTTGAGATGGCTTGCAGACTTCGTGATGCTCTTAAAGGGGTCAGGCTAGATCAAGGTCTCAAACAAAGTTATTGTTGGGCTTTGAAACCCGGCCGTTAAAATAAGGACGTAAAAATGACCAAACCTAAAATCGGATTTATTGGATTGGGTCTTATGGGTGCCGCTATAGTAAGCCGCTTGCAAGACCTTCAATATTCAGTGACCGTATGCGCAAATAAATCACGGCCTAAAATAGACGCTGCAGTTGCACGTGGGGCGATTGAAGTTATGACAGCCCGCAACGTCGCTGAACAAAGTGATATTATCATGCTGTGCATGGATACCAGTGCCAGCGTAGAAGCGCGTGTGCGCGGTTCTGATGGCCTCATCTCTGGGCTGAAACCTCAAGCTGTGGTCATCGATTTTGGCACATCCCTACCTAATAGCACCCGTGCTCTTGGATCTGAAATCACAGCATCCGGTGGGTTTTATCTGGACGCACCCCTAGGGCGCACCCCAACGCATGCCTTAGAAGGAAAACTGAATATTATGGCCTCGGGCGACAAGTTGGCCTTTGACGCAGTCTTTGACGTTTTGCAAGACTTGGGCGAAAACGTTTTTCATCTTGGGGCACTTGGCTCTGGCCATACCATTAAATTGATCAATAACTTTTTTGGAATGACTGTTGCCAATGCGATGGCAGAAGCCTTCGCCATTGCGGATATTGCCGGTGTTGATCGCGCGCAGATGCACAGTGTAATGGCCGCAGGTCCGTTGCATTCGGGCATGATGGACTTTGTCAAAGCCTATGCGGTGGATGATGACCCAAATCAACTGGCTTTTGCGATCAAAAATGCGGCTAAAGACGTTGGATATTATACCCAGATGGCGCAGGACGCCGGTGTTGAAAGCTTTATGTCTCAAGAGGCTCTCACAGCTCTTACTGCCGCGATCAAGCAAGGGCGTGGTGACGAGATGGTTAGTCAAATGGTTGATTTTTATGTTGATGCGTTCAAAAGGTAATCTTCTAAACTTAATTGACCCCTAAAAATAATTGGTTGCGTCAATGGGCGTGGTGTATGGGTTAAGGCCTTTGGTCGTGGATTGGGTGCGATTGACCATGCATCGACTGAACCTACACGATTGCTCTTTAATCCGACCTACCTAATGCCAGACTGAAAAAACTCTCAAAACCAGACTTTGGAACTTCATAGATATAAAATAACGAAACGAATGCGGTTTCGTTTTTCAAAAGGCAAAGTTATTTCAGTTCTTGCATCAACTGTCCATCGCCACATAGAAATCAGAAGTTTTCTGCCGGCTCGCAAGCCACCAACCTGACTGGTTAGGCCATGTATCGAAGTCGACATCAAACCCCAGCGCTAGCGCTGCATGAGAGGCCCACATTGGATCGACTAAAGCTTCTCGACCAATTGCAATCAAGTCTGCACCCTCCTGCACCAAAATATCCTCAGCCTGTTTTGGGTGGGTGATCAACCCAACAGCCATAGTGGCCATTTCGACGTCTTGACGCACCCTTTGGGAATATCCCACTTGAAAGCCGGGTTGGCGCTTTTGCCCATTGGCGGCAGTTGCCGAACCGGCAATCCCGCCTGACGAACAATCCATGACGTCTACACCAGAGGCCTTCAAGGCATGTGCTAAAATAACTGTATCTTCAAGCGACCACCCTTCCGGCACGCCGTCAACGGCTGAAGTGCGAAAAAACAGTGGCAGATTTTCAGGCCAAACAGCGCGGACGGCTTGCGTTATTTCAAGCGCCAAACGCATCCGGCTCTCAAGGTTGCCACCATGGTCATCGTTGCGCTTATTAGACAGCGGTGACAGAAAACTGTGCACCAAATAACCATTAGCCCCGTGCATCTCAGCGATTTTATATCCAGCAGCCAGTGCCCGCTGTGCCGCAGCAACATAATCTTTAATCAGATTTTTAATTTCTGAGGTTGTCAGGGCATGCGGGAGCGGCCAACCTTCTGCCACAGGGATTTCCGAAGGTCCAACCGGGGTCCACGGCATATCGCCACGTTCAAAATCCGCCGTGTTCAGCGGACCATTGCCGTGCCATGGCCGCTGCATGCCGCCCTTGCGACCCGCATGACCCAGCTGTATCGCGGGAATGGCGCCATTACGCAAAGCAAACTGTGCCACCTTGGCATGAGACGGGATTTGACTATCGCACCAAAGGCCAGGACATCCATGAGTAATACGTCCGGCTTTCTGTACCGCTGTTGCTTCCGTAAAGACGATGCCAGCCCCTCCTATGGCAAACCGACCTAAATGGACCAAATGCCAGTCGTCCATATGGCCCTCATGCGCGGAATACTGACACATGGGCGAGATCACGACACGGTTGCGGGTCTGGATGCCGCGTAGGACCAGTGGGCGGAAAAGCTGAGGAATATCACGCATCAGGGATCCTGTATTTGCAGAAACATGCTTAAAGACCAAATAGCTTTGTAAAACAAGGGGAGTATACCTATTTCAATAGCTTGGCCGCTCGATATTTAAGTATCTTTCATCAGCCTTAACGCGTCATAGATCGCCGCGTGTGTATTGCGCGCTGACACGGCGTCACCGATACGGAATAATTGGAATTTACCGTTCGGATTGCTGCGGATACTCTGAGGTTTACCATCAATCAAGGCTTGGTAATCAACCGCGCCACCGTTCGATGCATATTTGCGCAGGTCTAAATACACATCACAAAGCGGCACCGTCCCATAGTTCAACACAATCTGGTCATATTCTGAATGCTTTACACGATCAGAGTAATCCGTCCCGATCGCAGCACGCAATCGGTTGCCTGCGCGTTCGACCCCCAATAGCCGTTTGGTCACCGTAAAAGTAACATTATCATGCTGCAATGTTTTCATGTACGGGACGAGGTTCATGGCCATAACCTCCGGCGCAAAGGTGCGGTCGGGTGTCATGATCTCGACGTGGGCACCAGCTTGAAGAGCAACCTCTGCAGCTTGAAGCCCTGCATGGTCTCCTGCCTCGTCATAGATCAACACGTTCCCTGATGGCACAATGTCACCGGACAAAATGTCCCAGGCGGTTACCAGATGAGGCTGATGTTCCTGCGTTTCGTAGAGTTGGTTCTGCGCAACGCCACCCGTAGCAATGATCACCAGATCAGGCGACAGTTTTAAAACGTCGTTTGGCCCAACCAGCGTATTAAAATGAAAGACAACAGACATGTCTTCGCACTGCATCATACGCCAGTCGATGACACCCATCATTTCTTTCCGGCGCGGTGTCCGCGCGGTTAGGCGGATTTGCCCGCCTGGGGCATCGGCCGCTTCGAACACAGTCACGTCATGACCGCGCGAGGCAGCAACACGCGCCGCCTCTAGCCCTGCGGGACCTGCGCCAACTATGACAACACGACGGGAAATTGCCGCGCGCGAGATCACATGCGGCATTGTTTCTTCGCGACCAGTCGCGGCATTGTGGATACACAAGGCCATACCGCCCTGATAAATACGGTCGAGGCAATAATTCGCCCCTGTGCAAGGCCGGATCGTTTCTTCGCGTCCCTGCTGGATTTTGCGTACGATATGCGGATCCGCCATATGTGCTCGGGTCATGCCGACCATGTCCAAATGACCGGCCGCAATGGCATATCGCGCGGTTGCCACGTCTTGGATGCGCGACGCGTGGAAGGTCGGCAATCCGGTTGCCCGGCGAATTTCGCCTGCAATGTCCAAATGCGGCGCACTGGGCATTCCCGCAACCGGGATCATTTCAGTCATTGCCGGATCTGTATGGATGCGACCACGATTAACGTTAAAAAAATCAATCATACCACTGTCGCGCAACTGTGCTGCAATCTCGATCCCTTCGTTGGCAGTAATGCCGCCTTTTTGCATCTCATCCACCGTCCCGCGCACACCAATAATAAAATCAGGTCCAGTCCGTTTACGAATAGCACCAAGCACGTCGAGGCTAAACCGCATGCGGTTTTCGAGCGTATCCGCGCCATAAGGGCCATCCAATGTGTTGGTTAATGGCGACCAAAATTGGTCCAGAAGATGCCCGCCCGCATACAACTCGATACCATCCATACCACCCGCTTGCATACGTTCAGCAGCATCAGCATAGTCGGTGATGATCCGGGCTATGTCCCAATCTTCTAGCACTTTCGGGAAGGCCCGATGGGCAGGTTCGCGATGTGGTCCTGGGCTGACAGACGGCAACCAGTCACCCTTATTCCAACTGGTACGTCGCCCCAGATGGGTAAGTTGAATCATCACGGCACAGCCGTGTTCATGACAGGCGTCTGTCAGGTCTTGAATCCATGGCACGACTTCATCTTTGTAGGCCAAAATATTATTAAAAACCGGTGGGCTATCACGGCTGACTGCAGCGGATCCGGCAGTCATAGTCAGAGCCACACCACCGCGCGCGCGCTCTGTATGATAAGCACAGTAGCGACTTTTAGGCATCCCGTCTTCCGGATAGGCAGGTTCATGGCTGGTCGTCATGATCCGATTTTTCAATAGCAGGTGCTTCAACTGGAATGGCTGCAAAAGTGGATCCGTCACGGTGCGGTCTTGCATTGGAGATGTCCTTGCAGTCGTCACGAGAGCTTGATCAGCCCGCTTTTAACAAAGCATGAACCGAGCAACTTTCTGTCTTTCAGTAACGCAAGCTCGCATACATACGCTGGGTCTAAGGCTTAATATACGCTGTTTTTAGATTGGGCGCAAAGGCGTTTTATAAGTTAAAAGGGCAGTCGCATCTTGTTAAGGCAGAGCCATCAATCCCCCATCCACAATCAGTTCAGTTCCGGAAATAAATGCCGCCCTGTCAGACAGTAAAAACAGGCAGGCTTCTGCCATATCCTCAACGCGGCCAAGCCGGCCAAGCGGGATAACATCGGCCACGGCTTTGGCGGCGCTCGGGTCACGCTCCCACCGAGCCTGCATGGGGGAGACAACAGGCCCCGGTAAAATTACATTTGAACGAATTCCCGCGCTCCCAAGTTGGATCGCCAGTGATTTTGAATAGGCTACGACACCGGCCTTTGAGGCTTGATAGGCATCTTGCGGCGCGGCATCACCGCGCAGGCACTGAATGGTCGAAAAGTGAACCATAGCACCGCCACCTGCAACCCGCATATGCGGCACGACATGGCGCGTTGTATGGACCATCGATTTAAGATTGATATCAAAGACCTGATCCCACACTGAGAGATCGATCTCCAAACCTGATTTATCTTTCTCAAACCAGAGTACGCCTGCCCCATTTACAAGATGATGAATCGCGCCGAAATGCTCAATCGTTGTCTGAACCGCAGCCTTTACCATTTCATCATTGGTGAGATCGCATTTGAGATAGAGAAACTGCCCGGGTCCCTCAGGAAGATCATCTGGTTGACCCTTTACGTCAATCATCGCCACAGAAGCATTTTGCCGGATCAAAGCCTGTGCGATCGCCAGCCCGATGCCGCCACCTGAGCCGGTTACAAAAACCACTTTATCTTGAAACTCCATCTACTTATCTGCCTAGCCCCATCTGATTGATCCAAGACGATGTTAGTGCATGATTGGCCATTGGTCCATCGGTATGATGGTTTCGGGTGCTGGTGGACGATAGCCCAATGCACTGTGTGGTCTCTTAGTATTGTAGTGACATCTCCATTGTTCGATGATGATTTGTGCTTCCCTTAAGGTGTAGAAGCTCTCTGCGTTAAGCAGTTCATCTCTGAACCTGCCATTGAAGCTTTCACAATATCCATTCTCCCAAGGAGAACCTGGCTCGATGTAGGCAGTCTTTGCGCCCACAGCTGCAATCCAATCTCTGACAGCCTGAGCAACGAACTCGGGTCCATTGTCTGACCGTATGAATGCTGGAAAGCCTCGCAAGATAAATTGATCTGTCAAAGTACTAATTACGTTCGTAGAGTTCAGTTTTCGATCTACCTTGATGGCCAAGCATTCCCGGCTGAACTCGTCGATAAGGTTCAGCGTTCGAAACGCCTTCCCGTCATCGGTGCGGCAATGAACAAAGTCATAACTCCAGACATGATTGCGATACTCAGGACGCAACCGAACGCATGAGCCGTCATTGAGCCATAACCGCCCTTTCTTTGGTTGCTTTTGTGGAACCTTAAGCCCCTCTCGTCGCCACAGCCTCTCGATACGGCCATCACTTACGGACCAACCAGCTTCTCTCAGCAAGGCAGCAATCCTACGATAGCCATATCTGCCAAACTGGCGCGCCAGCTCAATCATATCAGCGACCAGTCTGGCTTCATCATTACGTCCATGAGGTACATGTCTTTGTGTGGATCGATGTTGCCCCAAAACTCGACAAGCTCGACGTTCAGAAAGTTTAAAGTGACTGCGAACATGATCGATACAAGCTCTTCGACGAGCGGGGCTCAGAAGTTTCCCCGTGCAGCCTCCTTCAAGATCAACTTGTCCAGCGTAAGATCTGATACAGCTCGTCTTAAGCGCTCGTTTTCTTTCTGTAAGCGCTTTAGTTCCTTCAACTGATCTACACCCATTCCACCATACTGTTTACGCCAGCGGTAATAAGTTTGTTCAACAACTCCGATCTGCCTGATCGCATCAAGACGGGACATACCTTGCCCCATCAACACCTCAACTTGCCGTAACTTCGAGACAATCTCTTCTGGCTTTGGTCGTTTGTTTGTCATTCTAAGTCCTCCGTTTCCTAAATATAACAGTGGACCAATTCAGATGGGGAGGCTCAAGTCGTTGCTGTGTTCCTAGCGGGATCTGTTAACACATTTGCGATTTTGCTTGAACGGACTGGTTATGTCAGCGTGTTTGCGCAAGCAGGCAAAGGCTATGCTGCCTATTTTGCTCCAAGATATTTCCTCTTTATTAAGCTTATCGCGCTGCGCAACATTTAATATCGTTTGGTAAAACGCATTAGTTAAGTCTGATCGCGATCGCCTCTGCGGTGGTGAACCTTGTGTTCAATTATGTCTTCGCCTTCAGAGGGTTTGGGTTCTCTGAGTTGGGCTTGGTGGCATTGGCCTTGCAACGACAGTCGTCGATCTCATTCTTTTTGTACTCTTTGCTACATAAGCATTGGGAGTTCTGCGAGATCAGCGACCGACTGCCAATTAGGAGCCCACTGCAATGCTACCGGATTTCCTGCGAGTGGGTCCTCCGACGGCCGGAATATTTCTTATCGAGACCATGCTTTTTACCATATGATGTTTCTGTTGGGACGTAATAACACCAAGTTTTTGGCATCACTCGGCCTGATCTTTCAGTATGCAACCATGGCGATGATGATCCCGATCGGGTTGTCTCAAGCTACTGTCCAGCGTGTGCCTGTCTCAGTTGCTGGTTATGTTGGCAATAGTCCGGCCAATTTAAAGCAGGTGACCTAGGCATCGCTAGTGCTGGTCGGACTATATCTTGTCGTGTTGGCCGTGCTGCATTTAGGTTTTGAGATCAGATTTTCTGAGCTTTTTGTCGTTGGCGCGCCACTTGATACTCAGGTTCTGGACGACATTGATCGCGCCAAATTTCTCACCTTTGCGATCATCGCGTTCCACGCGCTGATCATAGTCATGGCTGGTATCCTGCGCGGCATCGGAGATGTTTAGTCCCGCCTTTGGATCGTGCTAATTTGCTATTGGGGCGCGGAGCTCGGGCTCGGTGTTTACCTCATCGAGGTCGCCGGTTATCTGGTCGAGAACAGTATCAAAGTCGTGGCCATCGCGAAGCTTCTGTCACTGATCTCCATCCTATTGAGATTTATCAAAACGCTCAGGTGCAGCTGTGGCAAACATTGGCCCAAAATGGTTCAACCAGAACCGGACCGTTTCATGGCTTACATCAAAACCCCGTTCATGCAGAAGGTCCTCCACATTACGAAACGAAAGCGGAAATCGAACCCACAGCATTACTGCAAGCCGGATGACTTCAGGGCTCTTTTAAAAGTAGCGAAATGGAGAGTGTTTGGTCGTCCAAAAATGCTATAAATTTGCTCGTCCAATCTCAAATAGTTTTGTTTGCCAGTGCCATCCAAAACTGGGAGTCAGCCCCCCAACATCCAGCCCACTGCAAAGCTCAATCCGATCGGCCACGCCGACACAAGCTTTAAGGTGTCTGGTGTTTCGACACAAATCTCGAACGTGTCGGGGCTATTCAGCGGCATCATGCGCTGCTTTCGCAGATTGAGTTTGCCCTAGCGTTCCAGCGACCGTGAGATCATTCGACAAAACCAAAATATCGCGCACGGGTCGATCGATCACCTGCGCGAGGTTCGCTTTTCCTACAATACGAGCGGGCACGGTAATCGCCATCCGCAAGGCCTGCGCCAGTGAAATTTTTATTTTATGCACAAGTCGAGCGACGCCTTCGGCCTGAGTAACATGGGCCCCTGCAAGTTTTCCTTCGACATTAATAAGACGCCCTTTTTTAAGGTGGACGTTCTGAGCATAAAGATCAAATTGCGCTGGCCCCCCAACGGTGGCCATCGCATCCGAGACCAGAAACATCAGACTGTCGTCAGGTCGCGCGCGTAGTGCCAATTTGATCATCCGATCATCCACATGAAAACCGTCACAAATAATGCTAGACCACACATGCGAATTGATGACAGCGCCAACAGCCCCCGGCGCACGGCCGACCATTGGTGACATTGCATTGAACAGATGAGTTGCACAGCTTGCCCCTGCTGAAATCGCGGCCTCGGTATCTTCGCACGTTGCATCAGTATGACCAATGGAAACCACGGCCCCCATTTGGGCCAGGGCCGCAATTTGATCGTGAGTGGTGGCTTCGGGGGCAACGGTGATCATCACGGCAATATCGTGGTGGCGCAGGCCTGCAACGACATTTAGCGTGCGATCGTCCATGGGGCGGATGTGACTCGCATTATGTGTCCCACGCCGGGCAACAGAAATATGGGGACCCTCGATATGCAGCCCGATGATGCCATCGTCCCCTTTGGCGGCGATGGCAGCATCGGCGGCTTGTTCCAGAACAGCCCAGTGGTCCGTAATGACGGTAGGCATGACGGCCACTGTTCCGAATGTGCGATGGGCCGCCGCAATGTCCGCCATACCGCTCCGCGTCGGCGTGGTGTTGAGCATCACACCCCCACCGCCGTTGACCTGTAAATCAACGAAGCCAGGTGTCAGACAACCTTTGATCCGCACCGCTGAGTCCGGTGTTTTTGCAATCTCGGTGATCCGCCCGTCAACGATCCGTACTGCCTGCCCGTGCACGATATCTTGCCCGTTGAACAAATACTCAGGGGCGACCCAGCAGTCGGTCATCGGATTTCCTCAAAGAAGTAGGGCTGCAATGCCATTTCGATCTGTGCATCTATCAACCGCTGAACTTGCGAGCCGTTCAAAATTTCAGCGCGTGTCAGAATGTCTGCGCTGAAAACTTTGGATAAGCTTGCATCGGGTATCGTATTCGAAAAGCTCTGTTTTAAATCAGCAACTGCGGCCTGCGCGTCAGCATGGGGCCAATAGTATCTGATCCGGTCGGCCAACCCGAAATGACGCTGCTGATAAAGCGCGGCGGCATCACCAGAATAGTGCCCCTGCCATTCCGCGGGGTCAGTTTGCATTACCTTTTCCATGACGGCTTGTAACCCGCCTGTTGGCTCGCGCAAACGGTCAAGCGCATATATCGCCTCGCGGTACACAAATGTTAGCGCGGGACCAACCTTCTGAAAGGCAAAACCAAGATCGGCCAGCCGAGGAAAAACGGCCGAGTCCTGATAGTCGGTTGAATGCGCCTCAAGGCAGACATGGGGATGATCGCGCAAAGCGTCTAACAGGTGGGGATCGCGCTCCATTGGCATTGGATGTACTGCTGTTGGGCTGAACTCGACCCCCGGCTGCACGACCAATCCACCAATCAGCGTCGCCATATCACCGAAGGCCGCATCGTGAGCCAACAATGTCGCGCGAGCCGCGTCGGGTTTCGTTGGGGGGATATCACCGTATTCATCCATGCGCGCGCCACCTGGTGGCGGGACTTCGGTGCCAACGACAAACAGCAGATCATCCCCCGCGTCACAACACACCCGTGCCAATTGCGCAGAACGCATCGCCGTAACGTCATCGCCCAGTTGCGCAGGATCCCCCGCACAGCCTTCCGAGCAATCAAGATGAATTTTGTGAAACCCCGCCGCGACGTAGTCACGCACCAAAACTTCGGCTTTGGCCATCGCAGCCTTAGCGTTCAGGCGGCGCCAAGCCTGTGGACCAAGGTGATCGCCACCAAAAATGATCCGCTCACGATCTGCAGCCACATCATCGGCGAGACCATGCACATACTCGATGAATTCAGATGGCGTAATGCCAGTATAGCCGCCGTCCTGATTGACCTGATTGGACGTTGCCTCGATTACGACTTGGCGGTCCAACCGCTGTGCCATAGCGATGGACGCGCGCAAAACATCTGGTTGCGCTGAACATACCGAGACAATCGCAACACGACGCCCAGCGCGGTTTCGCGCAATGATATTTCGCAATGCTTCAGTCATGGTGTGCCTGCCATGCGGCATAGGCGGCACCGCGTGCGCCGCTCGTGTCACCGCCTTGGGCCAATACAATTTCTGGAACGGCAAAATCACCGATCTGCGCGCGTCTGGCCGTCGCACTTAAATCGTCGACAAGACCTTCGATATGGGTCAACCCGCCGCCCAAAACGATCAGGTCCGGATCAGCAGTCAATGTCAGGGAATGCAGCAAGTCAGCGCCAAAGTCACACCAGACCTGCCAGACAGGGCCTGTATCGATGTCCCTGCGCGCGGCTATTTCAACGGTGGTCAGATCAGTGCCCAAAATGTGTTTGGCCAATCGTGCAAGCCCGGGTCCCGCAATGTAGGTTTCGATACAACCCATACGCCCGCAGCCACAACGCCAGATCGGAAGATCATGCTTTGCGACCAGATGCGCGGGCGCGGAAGTATGCCCGAACTCGCCTCCCGTATGGGTTGGCCCCTGCAATATCGAGCCATCAACAGCGATTCCTCCACCCACACCCGTGCCTAAAATCAAGGCCATAACGGTACGATGACCTTTGCCCTGCCCGAAAATAGCCTCAGACAATGCCAATGCGCGACAGTCATTCACGTAGGTCACAGGTCGCTCAACAGTGCGGGCAATATCGGCTGGAAACGGTTGGCCCGTCGCCACAAGATTGGCCGTTAGCGCAAGTCCGGTCTTGGGGTTCACAAGGCCAGCCGCGCCAATTCCGACGGGCACAGTTCCGCTTGTTTGGGCATCGGCCCAACGGATCAAATCAGCCAACTCGGTTACCAGTTCTGCATAGTCTTTTGGGGTATCACGCCGGCGGCGCGCGGCGACGGACCAAGCATCATCAAACACCTGTGCTTCCATCTTGGTTCCGCCAAGATCAATCCCGATCGCGTTCAAGATACCACCGGATATAATTTCACGCCCGACACGACGCGGCTGAGTGTCGACTGCCCGCTAAACGGGTCATCAACATTCAGACCAAGATTGTGAGACCAAACAACACCGCGCACCTGAGCGGACGCCACACATAAAGGTGCTGCCCAAGCTGCGCCAAAAGGCATGGCAATATTGATGTCACCACCTGCGCCGATTGTTTCTACACTTGCGCAAGGAAACTGGGTTCGCAACTCGGCTGCGAGGTCTGCGTCGTAGCGCGATGTTGGTGTATTGGGGCTGGTGAAAACAGTAATATCGGTTTTATCAGCAACAAATGCTTTTGGCCCATGGCGAAATCCCAACGTGCTGTCCCACAATGCGGGAATCTGCCCTGCGGACAATTCCATAACCTTCAGTGCCGCTTCGCGCGCCGCAAATGCCAAAGGGCCCGCGCCGACATACACAACCCGACCAGGGCGCGGGCCAGCGGCGAATTTCGGCAACAAATCGTCTAGCTGGTTTGCCAAAGTGGTCATACGGCTTGGCAAATCGCAAGGCGCATCGAACAACGCCAATGCTGTCAGTAACATGGTTGAAAAACTCGATGTCATCGCGAAACCGGCGTCGTGCGTCGCATCGGGAAGCAAAATAACTTGGGTCGGCGCACCTGACGTTCGTGTCGCCAAAGCACCATCTTTGTTGCAGGTGATGTTAATGCGTGGCGTGTGCGGGGCCAAGGCATCCAAAGCATCCAACGTGCCGACGCTTTCAGCGCTATTCCCAGAACGTCCAAAGTTGACGACCAAGGGCTTTGCTCCAGATAAAAAATGCGATGGATTGGCCACGATATCCGTTGTTGGAACCGAGCGTGTGCATTTGACCGCCGCTGCAATGATATCGCCAATATAGGCACTTGTTCCTGCGCCGCAGAACCAAACCTCATCAAATGATTGCGCTGCAATCCATGCCCTAAGACCCGCAACATCAAGGTGCGCGCCCCACCCGCGCCAAATCGCAGGTTGGCTGTGAATTTCGCACCATGTGGCCCATTGATC
>ERZ802822.1402-NODE-1402-length-14921-cov-6.624091_pt1 | contig 14921 bp, 11 predicted proteins | sample MGYA00345649_ERZ802822 | MGnify/ENA primary metagenome ERZ802822 (study PRJEB30503, sample SAMEA104212359) | marine metagenome | biome: Westerlies Biome; feature: [SRF] surface water layer (ENVO:00010504) within the epipelagic zone...; material: water...
CACACCTCCCGCTAAGCCCTGAGGCGTTACCGCGCCCAACCCCAATACTCCAAAGGCGACGGCTAACAGGCCAGTCCCCTTCAAGCCGGTGCACGGTCCACGGGCAGGGGGTTAAGAGTTGGGGTGACGGATTCATTTGAGGGTGGTTTTGTTTGGGGCGCGCACACTTTATTAAGTTAAAGGCTAAAACTGTAAGTGTTACTTTTTACCATTGTAATCTTTAAAATATTTACTAGCGTTAAAAATTTAGGGTCTTGAGTATCAAATTAAGAGGTTAAATCATGTCGAGAATTTCTAAGATGACTGTGGGATCAGTCGAAGTAACGGCTTTGCTGGATGGAGAAATAGTGGCGCCAGCCGAATTTCTTCTAAACCTAAAAGACCAAGACGAACAAACAATACGGGAGAATGAAAATAACAAACTTTCCTATTTAAATATGAATGCGTTCTTGGTTCAAAAAGGTGATCGTAACCTTCTAATTGATGCGGGTTGCAGGGAGTTATTTGGCCCGACTTGTGGGTTTATCCAAGACGCCCTTGCGGAAATAGAATTGAGTCCCGATGATATCACGGACCTATTTTTTACGCATCTCCATCCCGATCATATTGCGGGTGCGCTTAATACTGATGGTACAGCAGTTTTCAAAAATGCAAACTTACAGGTTGTAGAAGCGGAATATAATTTCTGGCAAGCCGACGATTTCGATGCAATAGAAGTAAATGGCGCTGATTGGGCTGGAGTGGCTAAGGGAGTGCTTAATGCTTACAAAGATAGACTTGAATTAACGACCTATGAAAAAGAGATTATTTCTGGAATTTCATTAGTTGACATCCCAGGCCATACTCCTGGTCACGCAGGTTTTAGGGTAGATAGCGATAATGAAAGTTTGCTACATCTTGGTGATATTATGCACTTTCAAAATTTACAATTAATCGATCCTAATGTCTCAACCATTTTTGACATCGACTATGAGACAGCCTTGACCTCGCGTAAAAGAATTTTGGATATGGTGAGTGCAGATGGTAACCTTTGCACAAGTGGACATTGGCTAAGCCCAAAATTTGGCCATATAGAAAGGCACGGTTCAGGTTACGCTATGGTCTCTTAAAAGAAAGGCGTTATTGAATACCTCCCAGCACGATCTTTGTCACTCTATAGCAGCGTTATTGCTGAACTGGGGGTGTATCTGGTTGTGACCGCCTATTCCGTTGCACCACGCACCATGATCCTGGGGTTACTGCGCCCAACCCCCACGCTCCAAGAGCAACGGCAGGCAGGCCAGCCCCCTTCAAGAGGGTGCACGGTCCATGCGCAGGGGGTTAAGAGTTGGGGTTGTGGATTCATTGGGAGGGAGTTTTGTTGGAATTAAAATTTTGGACGTTCAGCTATCCAACACATTTATTTAAGGTCATGGGCGACGTTGTTTTTTGGATGCCAGAGAGATGGTGAAGTGAGCCAGCACAAGAGTAATTTATCTCGGGAAGCACCGACGCTGTCTATTCGTGGGGTTGATCTGTGGGAGTCTTGGTTATCACCAGTTAAACAACGTCAGATCTTAGAGGATATACGAGCTATTGCAACCAAGGCACCGCTCCTTGAGCCGGTCACGCCATCAGGGAAGAAAATGAGCGTTCGCATGACTTCTGCTGGACGTTTAGGATGGATAACTGACAGTTCAGGCTATCGCTATGAAGCGAAGCACCCTGATGGAACAAATTGGCCGCCTATACCTCAATCAGTTTTGGAAGTTTGGGAGCTGTTGTCGGGATCAGTGCGCAGCCCGGATTGCTGCCTAGTCAATTTTTATCAACCCGATGCTCGTATGGGTATGCATCAAGACCGCGACGAGGTCGATTTTCAACAGCCGGTTATTTCGATCTCATTGGGAGATGAGGCGCTGTTCCGGATTGGACAGAAGACTAGAGGCGGTAAAACCGACAGCCTCTGGTTACGTTCTGGTGACGTACTGCGTCTAGGTGGAGAGGCACGACTAATTTATCATGGTATAGATCGAATAAATAGCGGTAGCTCACCACTTTTGAAGAATGGTGGTCGGATTAATCTTACGTTGAGGGTAGTTTCTTAGGCTTTGTACGAATTGAATGTGGCTAATTTTTGATTTAGATGTTGAAACTCCGCGTCGGAGCGCCCTCGGATCGCGGTTCCCGATCCACCAAACGCAATCCCAAAGGTATCTCAAGACAAGTTAGGCTTAGCAGTCGTTTCTACGCTGCCTGTTATCGCAACGCTTTGTGGTAATGACGACTAACTATCGAGGCAGCTTTCGTGGGCGTCTAAACGTTCCCCGGCCCCAAACTGTAAAAGCGGGAACATTCTCTTTTTGCCGTCAGCACTGCACTGTTATCCGTGCTAAAGCAAAGCAAAACCAGCCGGCCGCTTAACTTGCTGCGCAGGAATATGATGTAGATCGCAACATAGATGGAAAAAATGGCAAAAAAGTATTTCTGGCGGTTTGCACCATTTATTTTTTTGCTGTTTTGGTCTGGTGGATACACCTTTGCAAAACTTGGTTTGGAACATATCGAACCAATGACACTCCTGACAGTTCGGTATGGCATTGCAGTGTGTTTGCTATTACCATTTATTCTCTGGTTTTCTAAACCTTGGCCGGCCTCTGTTCGGCACTGGGTCGTCCTAGTGATAACTGGTTTCCTACTTCAGTGTGTATATTTTGGCTTGAGCTATCTTGCATTTAAAAAAGGTTTGAATGCTGGAACCGCTGCGGCCATCAATTCGCTTCAACCGATACTGGTTGCGACGCTGGGACCAATCTTCAATAGAGGTCGTGGTGGACTGCATCTCTGGGCCGGTCTAATTATTGGGTTTGTTGGCGTGGCTCTGGTGATTGTGTCAGGCAATTCACTCGGGCCAAGCCCTTGGGCAGCAGTTTTTCTCGCATTTAGTGCGCTGGCGGGTATCACGCTTGCAACACTTTTTGAGAAGTGGCACGGTATAAAAACCGATCCCATGATCGGTAGTTTTGTGCAGTACTTTGTGGGTTTCGTCTTTCTCATGCCAGTAGCCATCGCGACTGAGACCATGGTTATCGTTTGGCACCCGGAATTAATAATTTCTTTAGCATACCTTGTGATCGCTAACTCAATCATCTCTGTGGGTATTTATATGGTTCTTCTGCAGCGGGGGGATGCCACTAGTATATCGTCACTATTCTATCTCGTTCCTCCACTCGCAATGTTTATAGCATGGGCTATCCTAGGAGAGGCCGTTACTAAACTTGCGCTAGCTGGCTTTGCGCTTTCGGCCGCAGGTGTCTACATCGTCATTAAACGACCTTCATGAGGCGAGATAAAGGCTTTTTTTTAAGAATACCTTGAACCTGAGTCTCGCTTCAAGGTCCCCGCGTGTTGGCTCACGGGCTTTTATGATTTTTGCTGTAATTCATTTGGCCAGAGTTTTGTTGGGGTGTTCAAGCCTCGGATCGACTATCCCGCTGCATGGCCACCGCGCAACGCACCATAATCCGGGGGGTTACTGCGCCTAACCCCCACGACTCAAGAGCCGCGGCAAGCAGGCCAGCCCCCCTCAAGCAGTGGCAGGGTCTACGGGCCGGGGCTTAGGAGTTGAGGCGGTGGATTCATTTGAGGGTGGTTTTGTTGGGGTGCACTAATTGTCAAAAAAGGGATTGTCAGCACCTCTGTGATTGTAAGAAAGTCGATAGTTTCTATGGCGCTGTTGCAACAGTTATAAAACTAATGTTGGGTTCTTTAATTTACACGAAGAAAACTTGACACTCTGTCATCGATACCAGAGGTATATTCTTCTGATGGGCACAGAAACAGAATTTTTAGGAATTGAGGTAATTAGACACAATATAAACACGGCGTTGGAATGGGTCAGTTGACGCGCCCAAGTTTACTCTTCACTCTCATTCTGCTTGCGGCTGTACCATTACTTTCTCTCAATATGTTTCTTCCGTCTTTGAGCGTTATGGCGACGGATTTCCAAGTGGGTTATGATGAAATGGCATTTGCTGTTTCAGGTTATCTCGCCTTCACAGCGTTAATACAAATATTGACTGGTCCGTTGGCAGACAGACTTGGTCGCAGGCCCGTGCTCTTGGTAAGTCTGGGCGTCTTTACCTGCGCCTCGGTAGGCTGCGCTTTAGCACAAGATTATACCACATTTCTTTTTTTTCGCGTACTTCAAGGCGCAATAGCGACAGGAGCTGCGTTGTCGCGTGCTGTTGTAAATGATCTTGTGCCACCAAACCAAACAGCAAGTATGCTTGCTTATATTGCTATGGCGATGAGTATTGCCCCGATAATTGGTCCTGCTTTAGGCGGCCTTATTGGGGATGCAGTCGGATGGAGGTCAAACTTCTGGTTGTACACTGGCGCTGGTCTGGGTCTTTGGTTGCTCGTTTGGGCACAACTTCCTGAAACGGTAGAGCTTGAAAAGATAACATTAACAGACTTTGCAAAAACCTATCTGGAACTTTTACAAAGTCGATATTTTTGGTCTTATACTATTATTATGGCACTCGCTATTGGAGCTTTTTTTGTCTTTGTAAGTGGTTTACCTTTGGTTGCAGGTAAACAATTGGGAATGACGCAGGCTCAAATTGGATTGGGTATTGGCTCGATCACATTTGGCTTTCTGGTTGGAAGTTTCATTTCAGGCCGGTTTTCAGCTTTCTACAAATTAGATACTATGATCCTTTTGGGCCGCATATTGGCGAGCCTCGGCTTACTTTGTTGTCTTCTCTTACTTTGGTCAGAATGGTTAAACCCTGTCATCATTTTTGGTGGGACAATTTTTGTCGGAATTGGAAATGGACTTTCTACACCAAGCGCCAGTGCTGCTGTTATGCAGGTAAGAAAAGAACTCTCTGGAAGTGCATCAGGCTTATCAGGCGCCGTGATTGTTCTGAGTGGCGGAGTATTCAGTGCCTTCACTGGCGTAGCAATGAGTGCTCAACCAACTGCGCTTACATTGGTTAGCATAATGTTTGTCTTAACTCTTACCAGCCTTTTAATTGCAATCTTGATAAGATACTGGGCACCGGAAATAGAATGAGGCTATGGCTCAAAGGCCAAATAACAAATTAAAATACTGTTTGAGTGACACACTCTGGCGGTTACTGCGCCCAACCCCCACGCTCCAAGAGCCACGGCAAACAGGCCAGTCCCCCTTCAAACGGGGGAACGGTCCACGCGCAGGGGGTTAAGAGTTGGGGTGGTGGATTCATTTGGGGGGAATTTTATTTGTAGTTCTTAGTAATCGATGGCCGATTCCGTTGCACGGCCGGTATGCCTCCTGGTAAGCACGAAAGCTCGAAGCACTAAAAGACAGGTTAAGTTTGATTAGCCTCATTGCCATCATTAGGGGTCAGACCAAGCTTTTCAAAAGCAAAGATAGAAATAAGGACAACAAAAAAGCCGAGCCATTCTACTAAGGAAAGCTGTTGTCCAAGAAAGACAAGCGCAAGAAGCGCGGCAAAAAGTGGCTCAACACAAGCAAGAAGAGATGCTCGCGTTATTCCGATCAACCTTGATCCCTCAAAAAATAGCACCCAACTCAACACAAAAAAAAGTCCATTGGCACCAATCGCGATAACACCAGTGTTACTGATTGGAATACTCATGGTAAAGCCGAACGGGAATATTATCAGCATGAATACCAACCCGATTAGGCTGATATAAAGATTAAGTGCGGCACCCCCCATTTTCATGACCAATGTGCTTGATGTTTCGATGAAGAAAATAAAGCTTATCAAGCCAAGAATACTGATCAAAACGCCATAAAAATTGATATCCCCATGACCATCGTAAATCATAATTCCAAGCCCACTTAGCACCGCTATCATACAAAACCAGCGAGGTATTGAAAGTAGTTCGCCACGCTTGATACGAGCTAAAATTGCAACTCCAAAAGGAAAGGTATAGAGGATAAGTAGAACCAATCCAATATCGATAAACTCTACTGCGTGATACGTGGCCGCCAACATAAACAAAGCGGCAATGCTGGTAAGAAACAACAATGGAATACGCCTTCGCGGCAAATGAAAAGATATTCCGGTGATAATCATGTAAAGTGATAGAACCGCTGATCCAAGGATGAAGCGACTGATCAACAGAAAATACAGCGATGCTCCATCATCGAGAGCCAGTTTAGCTGAATTAGGAACAAACGCGAAACAGACTGATGAAATCAGAACAAGGATGATCCCTATCGCATTTTTAGATACCCTCAAACTCATGACCAAAATCATTTCCACTAACAAAACATTGACTATGTAATTTATAAAAGCACTAGGTTGTCCAGCCAAAAATGAGTGTACGGTCCCTAATTTGGGTGACTAGAAATTTTTGCACTTGGGTAGACACAAGGTCACATTGGGCCGGCAAATACGCTCCGAAAGGGCCGTGATTTATAAAAAGTTCTTGGGGCACGGATATTTGGACAAGAACTAGCAGAGTCAGTTCAAATAAAGCCCCGATTGCCCGGTTTTTTAAATACAACTGGGGCAGTAATTTATAAAATAAAAACAATGGCCAAAGGCCGAGTGCCCCAGTGCCCCAATAATATTAAAGACCTTTCTATATATTGGTTTTTTTATAAGAAGTATTTTTTTGGGGGGGTACCCTGTAGGAAACCGGGCACTGGGGCACTAAAACGGAATATCATCGCCTAGGAGCTCGGAAAATTTTGGTTTTGGGGGTTACTGCGCCCAACCCCCACGCTCCAAGAGCCACGGAAAACAGGCCAGCCCCCCTCAAGCAGTGGCAGGGTCTACGCGTTGGGGGTTAAGAGTTGGATTCATAGTTTCATTGGGATGGGGTTTTGTTTGGCGCCAACAACTGCGGTAGCAGATATTTTTGGGCAAAGCATTAACGACTGCTTTGCGGACTGAGCGAGCTTTCGCTGCATCAGGACCAATGGTGGATTTGTCACAATACCGTCACATGAAACAAGCATTTCTCGACGAGAATTAGTTCAAGAATGTACAAAGCTATTTTAGAAATCTTGATCATTATGCATCACCAACGTAGGCTGGACATCAATTGATTGCTGCTGAATTTCATTGTCATAGGTTATTTTAAAGCCTGCAATGTGTTAATTCTAGACTGCCACATGGTCAAAGTAAGAGACTATGGTCTTGATTGCTCCATACTCCTGAGAACTCCGTCTCACATGGACGCCTGCACTGCGAGGCTGCATTCGGTGCAGGACTGGTCGTATAATCAGGCCCTCTTTCTTTACGACACTAGCAAGCTGCAATGGCGCGGACATTACAAATCGCCCTGTCTTTACGAGTTGAACACCGGTGGCCAGCGATGTTGTTCGAATGTCGATCAGGGATTGTTTTGACCCTTTAGGCAGTGTGTACTCCTCAATCCTTTTCTCTGTCACCGGGTCAATTGTGAAGCTCACCCATCGGTATCCTACAAGGTCAGCGGGGTTTATCACGTTGGTTTGAGAAATGGGATCGTCTTGGCGAAGGACAATACCATGTTCGATGTCTGTAACGTGTTTAGTACAGATCGACGAATCCAATTCGTCTTCCGCGAGAATTCCCAGATAGACATCAATCGCTCCCGACCTCAGCAATTTTCCCATGCTTTCAGTATGTTCGGTCTTCAAGTCTAGCTTCAGGTCAGGATATCGTTCAGTGAGATTGGCAAACAGTCCGGCGACCCAGTTCAGGTGAAACACTGGGCCTGCCCCCACCTTCAATTCTGACAGACCAGCCGCGGAAATGACTGCGATCTCTTCCAGCCCGTATCGATACTCGTGTTCGATACGGGCTGCGCGGGCCAAAAAAACCTCGCCCGCTTCCGTCAACGACATGCCGCGGCGGTCGCGGTGGAAAAGTGGTATTCCTAGTTCGACTTCCAACGCGGCAATACGTTTCGTGACCGAGGATTGAGCAAGATTGATGGTCGAGGCCGCTGCTGTGATCGACCCGCCTCGCGCCACGGCGAGGAATGCGTTCAGGCCCTTATCCATTAATATTCCTTTTTAGAAATGATGCCTTACTTAAATTCACTTTACTGAATTCCTAGTGCTGTGGCAACGTACCCAAAACCGGTAGGGGAGCGCTGAACGATTTATGAAGACAGTCTTTGTCCTTTTTGATTCTCTTAACCGTCTGGCCCTTGGGGCCTACGGCGGATCGTCCATTGCGACGCCCAACTTTGATCGCTTCTCAAAAAAATCAGTCACCTTCGACAAACACTATGTCGGTTCGCTGCCGTGCATGCCTGCACGGCGGGATATGCATACAGGCCGGTTAAATTTTACGCATCGGAATTGGGGGCCACTGGAACCGTTTGACGAAAGCTTTGCTCGAATACTTAGCGACAACAGTGTCTATACGCATCTTATTTCGGACCATCTGCATTATTTCGAGAACGGTGGTTGGGGCTATGCCAACGCGTTTGATAGTTGGGATTTTGTGCGTGGCCAGGAATACGACGCGCTGAAAGTCATGGTTCGCCCGCCGGTCGAACGCTATCGCGAGCGCTTCGACGAGCGGCATTATCCATTGCACAAGTTGCCCGATACGGGCTCAATTACTCGAGGCAACACCGACAAGGCTGCCCTCAAAAGAATGCGTGCGGCGATTACCGAGGAAGCTCTGAATGAGGAAGACAAGTTTCCAACCGCGAAATGTTTTGGCAAAGCATTCGACTTTCTAGACACTAACCGGTGCGAAGACGATTGGTTCTTGCAGCTTGAGTGCTTCGATCCCCACGAGCCGTTCGTTGCTCCCGAGCGGTTCAAGGCGGCCTATGACACCGGCTATAACGGCAAGATTCTCGACTGGCCGCTATATGAGAAGAATACAAACTCGCCAGAAGAGATCGCGGCCATTCGCGGCAATTACGCAGCCCTTGTCGCGATGTGCGACGAATATTTTGGGCGGCTTTTGGACTATTTTGACGCGCATGATCTTTGGAAGGACACGGCACTGGTCCTGACCACAGATCATGGTTTTTTGTTGTCCGAGCACGATTGGTGGGCGAAGAACCGGATGCCCTATTATGAAGAGATCAGTCATATTCCCTTAATGGTTTGGCATCCTGAACAGGGCGCAGAATCTGGCGAACGTCGCCAGTCCCTGACCCAGACCGTGGACCTGATGCCGACTTTTCTTGACCTGCATGGATGCACGGTTCCAGAAACTGTCACAGGATACTCGATCCTCCCAATGCTGAAAGAAGATGTTCCCAATCGCAGCAGTCTGATTTTTGGCATGTTTGGCGGTCCAGTCGGTGTAACCGACGGAACCTACACCTATTATCGCTATCCCGAGGATTTGTCTGGCCAGGACCTGCATCTTTACACGCTGATGCCGGCCCATATGATTGATCTCTTTGACATTGGCGAGTTGCAATCAAGCGAGCTAGCCCCACCATTCAACTTCACCAAAGGCGCACCGACGCTCAGGATGAAGCTTGATCCGAAGAATACGCAAGTGGGTCAGGACGGTGACACTTTGGAAGATTGCGAGACCACGCTTTACAACGTTGCCGCAGATCCGCGTCAGGAAAGCCCCTTGGACAACGCCGCCTTGGAAGCGTGTCTTGGGGCAGAGATCGCCCATCATTTTGCGCTGCATGACGCACCGCCTGAACTGTTTACCCATTTCGATTTGGCGCAACCTGATGTCGCGCTAGCGGGAGAATAATTCGCAACCAATTCCAACACCTATGGGAGGAAAACATGGAACTTTTTGGAACACTTAAAGGCTTACTTCTGACTGGGGCCGTTGTGGCGGCATCTACAACAGCGGCGCTTGCAGAATTCCCCGAGCGCAACATTGAGATCTTTCACCCTTGGGGTCCCGGCAATGCGATGGCCATGAGCCAGGTCGTTGCCAAGGCTATGGGCGAAGAGCTAGGTACGGATATGCCTGTTATCTCGCTGCCGGGTGCGGCAGGAACCAAGGCGCAGACGACAGCCATGGGGAAACCTGCTGATGGTTATACCGTCTTTGATGGCTATGTTGCTCCGCTGGTACTGCAACCGATTTTGGGCAACGCGGATTGGAATTTCAAGGACTTCAAACCACTTAGTGCCGCTGTGGCAAATGCCTTTGCGATTGCCGGGCAAGTGGACGAAGGACGGTGGTCAAACTTCGAAGAGATGATGGCCTTTTGCAAAGAAAACCGCGGCGAATTGCGTTACTCATCGGGGTCGCGGAATAACCTACCGCATATGGTGATCGCGAAGGCATTGCAATCCTATGACTGTGTGGCGCAAAACGTGCCTTACACCCAAGACGGCAATGTTTTCAAAGACCTTGCCTCGAAGGTCTTGGATTTTGCATTCGTCAACGTCGGCAACTATCGGTCCAACCCAGACAAGGTGAAAATCCTGCTTGTTCTGTCTGAACTGGAAAGCTCAAAGAAAGCCTATGACGGAGCACCCACCATCGGCGAACTTGGCGTCGATCTTGGACTCTCGAACCTCGGACCGATGGGCTGGACTTGGTGGATCGTCAACCCGGACACTCCTGATGACGTGACCGAAAAACTGCGTGGTGCAATGGAGCGTGCCATGGCGCACCCAGAAGTGATCGAAGCGGTCGAGGCCATCGGGTTTGTGCCGCTCAACTGGGACCACACGATGTATGAAGAGATCGTAGGTGGTGTGGATTCACAGCTCAATTCTATGGGCAACGCTTTGTCCTGGGAAGAATCAGAGCTGAAAAAGCTCAATTAAAGGGGACTCACGATGGCATCGTCAAGAACGCTGAACTTCATTGCTCTTGGATTTCTTCTCGCTGTCATCGTGACCGTCTTCTGGCAAATCGGAACCGATCTTAAAGAGCAGGGGATCGCCAGTGGCGGTCCCTATGACAACGCGGCCTCGTATCCGCGTAGCATAGCGATATTTGTGGCCGTTCTCTTGGCTTTTCAATTCGGGATCGAAATTCTCAAAGGCAAAGCCGCGCCTGAGGCAAAAGGAGATCGGTTGATGGATATTAAACCGCCTGACCTTGGCCGCGCCGGAATGATGCTTGTAGTCTTTGCCATCTACCTAATGGTTCTGACCACCATCGGATACCATCTTGCGACTGCGCCCATGATCTTCGCCATCATGTGGAATTGTGGGATGCGCAGCGCCTCGAAAATGATGCTTTTATCTCTCGCAATTGCTACCGGCTTTGCGTTTGTCTTCGAAGTCTTCCTAAATGTAGTGCTGCCGCTCGGCATCTGGAACATCTTTATCCCCTGGTAGGACGCCTATGATCTTTGAATTTCTTAATGCCGGGCTGGATGTTTTTCTGTCCCCACTTGCCTTGGGCCTGACATTCGCTGGGATCATTGTTGGACTGGTCGTCGGCGCCATGCCTGGTCTTGGACCGTTAATGGGGATCATTCTCTTGCTGCCTATAGCCATCGGTTTGCCACCGGTCCCTGCAATGGGCTTTCTCATCGCAATCTTTGTCGGTGGTTCCTGCGGCGGTTCGATTTCCGCGATACTTTTGCGCATTCCCGGCACGCCGCTGGCCGCAGCAACGCTTTTCGATGGCTATCCAATGGCCCAAAAGGGTCGCGCGTCGGATGCCATAGGCATCGCCATAACTAGTTCAGCAATTGGCGGTTTAATAGGCGGCGTTGTTCTGGTCTTTTGCGCACCTATTTTGGCCAGCTTTGCTGCAAACTTTGCACCGCCCGAATATACAATGCTGGCGATCATGGGGTTATTCGCCATCGTAGTGATCTCAGGTGGGTCCATCATAAAGGGCCTTCTGGCGGGAAGTTTTGGTCTGCTTCTTGCGACCGTAGGAACAGACTCCTTCTCAACCGGTCTTCGCTTTACCTTTGGATCCAACAATCTGCTGAACGGGTTCCATATTGTGGCTGTCGTCGTCGGACTGTTCGCGATCTCTGAGATGGCCGCACAGATGATGAGCCGGGATCTTTTGAAGATACCCGATGTAAAAGTGGCGAGACCCGGATTGCACACAATCGTCCTGACTATGAAACACTACGTCAACCTGATCCGATCCTCGGCCATCGGCACGTTATTTGGTGCCATCCCTGGTGCTGGCGGCGTAATCAGTTCCTTTACCAGCTATGCGGTGGCCAAAGCAGCGGCCAAACCTGGCGAGGACTATGGCGAGGGCGCAGAGGGCGGCCTTGTTGCGACAGAAGCTGCAAACAACGCCACGGTTGGCGGTACATTGGTGCCGACATTGTCCTTGGGCATTCCGGGAGACGCTTCCTCTGCCATGCTCTTAGGCGCACTTCTCATTCTGGGATTCATTCCCGGACCGGCCATGTTCGAAAATAACCCGGACGTCGTCGGTGGGATATTCATGGTGTATCTTGCGGCAAACGTCTTCCTGCTCATCGCAGGCATTTTGGCGACGCCAATCTTCGTCTATGTCTTGCGCATCCCAAAAGTTTATCTGATCCCAAGCATTCTGTTACTCTGTTCCATCGGCACCTTCGCGCTTCAGGCTTCAGTCTTCGATCTACAGGTCATGCTGGTTTTTGGGTTGATCGGCATACTCTTCCGAGCGGCCAACTTCCCGTTGGCACCTGTTGTCATTGGCATGATACTTGGCCCCATCCTTGAAGCCAACCTGCGCCGCTCATTGTTGATCTCTCGCGACGGTTATTGGATATTCCTAGATCGTCCAGTCTCGGCAACACTGGTGGGCATCAATGCACTGCTTTTGGTAGCGATGGCCTATCTCATGATAAAACGGGCGCGAGGAGCGAAGCAGAGCGGAATGACGAAGGCGATAGCCTTGCACAAATAGTAGAAAAACTACGAACGGCCTAAATTCGAGGGAGGTGAGTTTGAAGTGTTCCATGCCTTCCAAGAGTGGCCTTATTCGTTTCAGCCTACGGCAGCTTGGCGTTCATCGCGTAAGTTTAGGCGCTGCGCAGAATTAGTCGAAGTGGGCTCTGAACTGCCATTCGCTACGATTTGAATGAATGACTGCTCTAGCTTAATACCTAAAGTTGAGCCGCAGGACCATAGATGGGGGACCACGAACCACGTGCCACTGACTATAGGGCAGCCACCTCACAAGCAGCCACTAGTTATGCATAGAACCAATTTGCGTTAGTAAGTTTGAAGCGGACCAAGGTACACGGACCAAGCCACGCATGCCTAGCCACACCGTCTAAAATGGGGTATAATAAAACCCCAAATGAGGTGGAGGTTTTAGCATGACAAATAGCAACCTTGAGAAGGGTATCCCGTGGCGCTTTGGCCCCGATTGGCCCGGCCAACGGTGCGGAGCTAAGACCCGTAAGGGCACGCCCTGCCAGAGGCCGGCGTACAAGCGAAATGGACGCTGTTCCCTGCACGTCGGCAGATCTTACAGGGCCCAAGACAGAGGATGGCCTAGCGCGGCTTACAGCGGCCCGCACGACCCATGGCAAGTACACCAAGGAGAAGCGTGCAGCGGCAGCGTTTTGCAGAGCAGGGCCGGCAGATGCGGGCGGAGCTGGCTGAGATTGAGGAATGGTTCGTGGACCACGGTCATCTGGACAAGAACTGGCGGGATTGGTTCAAATTACGGTACAATAAAATTAATTTACGGTGATTGATGATATCGAAAAAACTTGCATTATCTTTCAATCTGAAAACTCGAAATGGATAAATAAATGACGAATGATTATTGGGACAATAGCGTTGAGCTAGATAAGTTGGCAGAACTGTCCATTAAAACGGGCGTAGCTTTGCAGCCTGGTCAAGACCTTATAATCACTTCGCCCCTAGAGGCCGCACCTCTAGTTCGCCGCCTAGCCTTTCATGCATACAAACAAGGCTGCGGCATTGTAACGCCTCTCTATACCGACCCAAAAGTTACGCTCCTTCGCTACGAAAATGCTCAGAAAAATTCTTTTGATAAGGCCACGGACTGGTTATTTGAGGGTATTGGCGCAGCGTTCGATAACAACACTGCACGACTAGCGATAGTCGGCGAAGATCCTATGCTATTGTCGGAGCAGGATCCGGAAGACATTAGTCGCGCTAACCAAGCTGTTTCAAAAGCGTCATCACCTGTGCGAGAGAGAATTACGCGCTTCGATGTAAACTGGAACATCATTGCCTGGCCAGGCACTCAGTGGGCCAAACGCGTATTTCCAAACTTGGCAGCCGAAGATGCACAAAAAGAATTAGCTAATGCTATTTTTAAAGCCTCACGTGCAGACGGGCATGATCCAAGGGTGGCGTGGCGCGCGCACAACGCAAACCTTCGAAAGCGCACTGATTGGCTAAACAGTAACGGCTTTGCGGCTCTTCATTTTTATGGTGAGGGTACTGATTTGACCGTCGGTCTTGCAGATGGTCATGAGTGGATGGGTGGCGCATCTGTGGCAAGAAACGGAGTTACATGTAACCCTAACATACCCTCAGAGGAAGTTTTTACCACGCCACATGCTTTGAAAGTAAACGGTTATGTGAGATCCACCAAGCCGTTATCGCATCAAGGTAGCTTGATCGAAGACATATCTGTAACTTTCAAAGATGGCAGCATAACAAATGCCAGTGCCTCGAAGGGGCAAGAAGTCTTCTTGAAGTTAATTGACACCGATGAAGGTGCCCGGCGGCTTGGAGAAGTTGCTCTTGTTCCGCATAGCTCCCCTATTTCTCAGAGCAATCTTCTATTCTACAATACTCTGTTTGATGAAAATGCAGCCTGCCATATTGCTTTAGGGCAATGCTACTCAAATTGCTTCAAGAATGGAGATACACTTTCAAAAGGTGAGGTTGTTCAGCGCGGTGGCAACAGCAGTATGATCCATGTTGATTGGATGATTGGATCTCAATCGATCAATATTGATGGTCTTGATGAGGCAGGCAGCGCTACAGCAGTATTTAGAAACGGAGAATGGGCCTGAGAACCGTATGAGAAGTTTAAATTGTAGAACCTGCAAAGGATTACTTGGACTTTTCT
>ERZ802822.1406-NODE-1406-length-14857-cov-7.468606_pt1 | contig 14857 bp, 16 predicted proteins | sample MGYA00345649_ERZ802822 | MGnify/ENA primary metagenome ERZ802822 (study PRJEB30503, sample SAMEA104212359) | marine metagenome | biome: Westerlies Biome; feature: [SRF] surface water layer (ENVO:00010504) within the epipelagic zone...; material: water...
TGAAACGAGATGGTGTCTCAGAAGAATGGGACGCCAAGAAACTGCGCGAGTATAAGAAATGCATGAAAGACCCCGCATACTTCTGTCGCAAGTATGTGAAAGTCGTGCATCTTGATAAAGGTCTGGTGCCGTTCAAACTCTATCCGTATCAGGAAAAGATGTTTGAACACTTCAATGATAACCGATTCAACATCGTGTTGGCATGTCGACAGTCAGGCAAGTCAATCAGTTCAGTTGGATACCTACTTTGGTATGCGTTGTTTCATCCAGAGAAAACGATCGCCATTCTTGCAAACAAAGGTATGACCGCAAGAGAGATGTTAGCGCGGGTCACTCTTATGCTAGAGAACCTGCCCTTCTTCCTACAGCCAGGATGTAAGGCGCTTAACAAGGGTTCTATAGAACTATCGAATAACTCTCGTATTATTGCCGCAGCGACATCCGGATCTTCGATTCGTGGTATGTCGGTCAACCTTCTATTTCTAGATGAGTTTGCGTTTGTAGAGAATGCCGCAGAGTTCTACACCTCAACCTATCCGGTGATCTCGTCAGGTAAGGATACAAAAGTTATTATAACAAGTACTGCTAATGGCATCGGTAATACCTATCACAAGATTTGGGAAGGTGCAGTACAAGGCGTGAACGAATACAAACCATTCCGCGTAGACTGGTGGGATGTCCCTGGCCGAGATGAGAAATGGAAAGAACAGACGATCGCGAATACGTCTACTCTACAGTTCGATCAAGAGTTTGGCAATACATTCTTCGGTACGGGAAACACGTTGATCGAAGGTCAGGTGCTATTAGATCTAAGGTCAAGGAACCCTATATCGCATCACGAAGGCGGTAGTCTGTTGATATACGAAGAACCTGTAGAAGATCACATGTACATTATGACTGTGGATGTAAGTAAGGGTAGAGGACAGGATTACTCGACATTTACGGTAATCGATGTATCACAAAGGCCATTCAAACAAGTATGTGTATATCGAAACAATTCTATTTCTCCAATACTCTACCCTAATGTTATCTATAAGTATGCGGATCTTTATAACGAAGCATACGTTATTATCGAGAATAATGATGCGGGTATGCTCGTGTGTCAGGGACTCTATCAAGACCTAGAGTATGAGAATATACATCTAGAGTCTGCGGTTAAAGCAGACGCTATCGGTGTCACTATGAATAGGAAGACGAAAAGGATCGGGTGCTCTGGGATCAAAGACATTTTAGAAACAAACAAACTAGAAATCGTCGATGAAAATACCATCATGGAGATCTCAACATTTGTGTCCAAGGGGCAGTCATACGAAGCGTCAGATGGTAACCACGACGATTTGATGATGAACCTTGTTATGTTCGGGTATTACCTGAGTACGCAATCGTTCGGTGACCTTTATGACGTAGACCTAAAGTCGATGTTATTTGAACAACGCATGAAAGAAATTGAAGATGATATTTTACCTTTTGGTATAATCGATGATGGTCGAGACTTCGTGCCTCAGTCTGAAATATTTCACCCAGGCTCTGGATGGCAGTTGCCCGATCGAAGCGCAGAAGACGATCTCTGGTGAAAAACTTTATATTATAAATAGTTACATTGATAGAATTATAACGTATTATGATAACTTATTATACCTTAACAAAAGGACACTATTATGGCTCTCAAATTTTCCGAGTCACCTGCGGTAACTGTTCGCGAGATTGACCTGACTGGAGTTGTTCCAGCAGTCACATCCACTACAGGCGCATTTGTCGGTGACTTTAACTGGGGCCCTGTAAACACGCCTGTTCTCGTTGGAACGGAAACAGAATTGGCGTCAACTTTCGGGACTCCTCTAGCGGGGGAAGCATACGCAGGCGACTTTTTGTCTGTCGCGCATTTCCTAAAATACTCTTCAAGCGCATTCGTTGTTCGCGCATCTAAGTCAGGTTCTGCCACATCAGCAGCTGGCATATTTTCTGCAAAATATCCAGGCAAACTAGGCGATACAATCGTTGTAGATGTTTGTGATGAACTATCTTGGTCAGTAACAGACTCTGACGGAACTGTTGACTGGGAATATCAGACTTTGTTTTCTTCAGCACCAGAAGGTGATGAACTACACGTTGTTGTTCTTGTAGACGGCGAAGTTGTTGATACCTTCCCATATGTGTCGGAGTCTTCATCTGCAAAACTAGACAACGGGTCTACCAACTATTTCGTAGATGTCATTAATGAATCTTCGTCTTGGGTCACTATCCCGTCACCGGCTGGAATTCCATCTACAGGCACTTTTAGTCTAACAGGCGGATCAGACGGAACCACTGTTGATTATACTTCTGCATACGGAGTCTTTGGTGACAAAGATACTATCCAGATTGATTTCTTGGTTCCACCAGCAGGCGGTCAAGGTGATGCTGTTGCAGTTCAAAACGAATTGGTAAGCATCGCAGAAGCACGTAAAGATTGTATTGCAGTTGTTTCTCCATCGTTTACCGGCACACTAACCGTAGACGCCATGTTGGCACACGCTTTGTTACTAACAAAATCTTCATACCTAGTCGTCGACGGCAACTGGTTGAAAGTCTATGACAAGTACAACGATAAGTACGAGAACATTCCGGCGGCATCATCAACTGCAGGTATTATGGCTGCAGGTGACGTAACAGCTGCCCCTTGGTTCTCGCCAGCAGGTGCACGTCGTGGTCAATACTTGGGTGTTACTGATATTCTAGTTAACCCTTCTAAGACAGACCGTGATCGTCTATACAAAGCAGGTATCAACCCAATCGTCAGTTTCCCTGGCCAAGGTGTCATGCTTTATGGTGATAAGACTCACATGGCTCGTCCATCTGCGTTCGACCGTATCAACGTGCGTCGTTTGTTCTTAGTTCTAGAACGCGCAATCTCTGCTGCTGCAGAAAACGTTATGTTTGAGTTCAACGACGAGTTTACTCGCGCGGAATTCGTAAATATTGTAGAACCCTTCCTACGTGAAGTTCAGGGTCGTCGTGGTATCACAGACTTCCGTGTTGTGTGTGATGACACAAACAATACGCCAGAAGTTATTGACCGCAACGAATTCATTGCATCTTGCTTCATCAAGCCAGCACGTTCAATCAACTACGTAACTCTAAACTTCGTAGCGGTTCGAACTGGTGTTGACTTCGAAGAAGTCGTCGGAACATCGGGAGTATAATCATGTCACTAAGAGTAGACGATTTTAAAGCAAAAATTCGAGGGGGCGGTGCACGTCCTAATTTATTCCGTGCGACAGTTAACTTCCCAGCATATGCTGGTGGCGATGCAGAACTAACTTCATTCATGTGTAAGGGCGCGCAGTTGCCTGCATCTGTAATGAACGTTATCGAAGTGCCTTTCCGTGGACGTCAGTTGAAGATTGCGGGCGACCGCACTTTCGAGCCATGGACTGTTACAGTAATCAATGACGTAGGTTTTGAAGTTCGCAACGCGATGGAACGATGGATGAATGGTATCAACTCGCACAGCGCAAACGTAGGTATCACCAATCCAGTCGCATATCAGGCAGACCTAATTGTAGATCAACTAGATAAAGATGGGGACGTTGTAAAGACATACAACTTCCGTGGTTGTTTTCCAACTAACATCTCTGCGATCGACCTGAGTTATGAGACTAACGACGCTATCGAAGAGTTCACTGTAGAATTCCAAGTTCAATATTGGGAGTCAAATACCACTAGTTAATGGTATAATAAGTAATGTGATGGGGCGGGGTTTCTCGCCCCCGTTTTTGTTTAGAGGATTATATGGCAGAACCAAATAACAGCATTTTATCTGCGTTCGGTTTCGAACTAAAGAAAGTATCAAAGGAACAGGAAGAAAACCCAAAGGCACCTTCTATCGTCCCTCGCGTAGACGAGGATGGCGCTGGCTATGTGACTGCCTCTGGTTCATACTTCGGTCAGTATGTTGACCTCGAAGGAACTGCTGCAAAAGATACCGCAGAGTTAATCAGAAAATATCGTGGTATGGCAGAACACCCAGAATGTGATGCTGCTATCGAAGATATTGTTAACGAATCTATTGTTTCTGGAGAACTTGAATCTGCAGTTTCTATCAACCTTGACAAAGTTAAAGTCAGCGATAAAATTAAAAAGGTTTTGACCGAAGAGTTCGACGGCATTCTTTCTATGTTGAATTTTGAAGAACATGGTCATGATATCTTCAGGTCTTGGTATATCGACGGTAGACTTTATCACCACCTAGTGGTAAACGAATCCAACTTAAAACTAGGCGTCTTAGAAATTCGACCTATTGATGCTACGAAAATCCGCAAAGTAAAAGAAGTAGAATACAAAAAAGACCCCAAGACGGGCGCTAAACTTATAGACAAAATAAATGAGTTCTATTTGTTTCAAGAAAAAGCAGGTGCGACAAATAACGGCATCAAATTAACACCCGAGTCTGTTTCGTATGTTACTTCGGGTCTGCTTGACCCCAGTAAGAAAAGAGTTTTGTCTTACTTACAAAAAGCAATTAAACCTGTTAATCAACTACGCATGATGGAAGACTCGTTAGTTATCTATCGTCTTGCGCGTGCACCTGAACGTCGTATCTTTTACATCGACGTGGGTAACTTACCGAAGGGTAAATCAGAACAACACATCAAAGATATCATGGCGCGTTACCGTAACAAGGTCGTCTATGATGCGAACACCGGAGAGATTAAAGACGACCGCAAGCACATGTCTATGCTAGAAGACTTCTGGTTGCCGCGCCGAGAAGGTGGTCGGGGAACAGAGATCAGTACGCTACCTGGCGGCGAAAACCTAGGTCAGATCGACGACATCATCTATTTTCAAAAGAAGTTATACCGATCTTTGAATGTTCCGATTAATAGGTTGGAACAAGAAGCACAGTTCTCCCTAGGTCGTTCGACAGAAATAACAAGGGACGAAGTTAAGTTTCAGAAGTTCATTGACAGATTACGTCAAAAGTTTTCTAATCTATTCTTGGGCATCCTTAAAAAGCAATGCTTGTTAAAGGGTATCTGTACCGAGCAAGACTGGGAAACTTGGAGAACAGAAATACAAGTTGACTTCAACCGCGATAATCACTTTACGGAACTGAAGGATGCTGAGTTGTTGCGTGAGCGACTACAGACAATGGACCAGATTTCTCAATATGTGGGTGAATACTTCTCGCGCACATGGATTATGAAAAACGTAATGATGTTTGACGAGAAAGACATCGAAGAAATGATTAAACAAATAAACACCGAGACAGAAGCCTCGGGTGGTGAAAATGAAAATGAAGAGTGAGGAAATCATGAGTGAAGTAGAAAATCTAGAAGTCGAATCTAACCCTACGCTTGACCTAATCAACGCATTACAGAGGGGAGACTTTAATGCTGCAGATGAGTTGTTTAAGGATGCACTGGGCACTAAAGTACAGGACACCCTTGACGCAGAAAAGGTTGCGGTAGCAGGTCAAATCTTTAATGGAGAAGAACCATACGATGATGTCGATGAAGATGAAGAAGAAGGCATTGAAGACGACGAATTAGAGTCTTCATTAGAAGAAATTGAAGACGTAAATCTTGATGAGATAGACGACTTTCTTGAAGTAGATTAGTAAGATATAATAAAAGTTTAATTAAAAAATCTTTTTGTATAAATAATACAAAAGAGAGGTGGTATGAAAAGTTTTCGACAATTAAGAGAATCATCTAAAACCGTCTTTAAAAAGAAAATGGGCGGTTATCCTGTTGTCATTTCAAAAACCTCAAACGGGTTTGAATTGACCATAGACGGTGACAGAGTCGATGCCTTTAAATCACAGAAAGAAGCGGAGTCAACCGCGAAGCAGGTCTTAAAAGATCTAGGAAAAATAAAATGAAACTGATTAGCGAATACGTAGAAAACGATGTCCAGTGCATCGTAGAAGCTAAAGAGAATGGTGAAAAAAGTTTCGTCATTGAAGGTGTATTTGCACAAGCAGACAAAAAGAATCGTAACGGACGTGTTTACCCTAAACCTATTATGGAGAACGCAGTAAACAAGTACGTTGATGAACAAGTTAGCAAGAAACGTGCCGTCGGTGAATTGAATCACCCTGAAGGTCCGACTGTTAACTTGGATAAAGTTTCTCACCTCATCACAGACCTAAAATTAGAAGGTACTGATGTGGTAGGAAAGGCACAAATTTTGGATACTCCAATGGGCAAGATTGTGAAAGGTCTCTTAGAGGGTGGTGTTCAACTAGGCGTGTCAACTCGTGGAATGGGAAGTCTTGAGCAGAGAAATGGCGTCATGTACGTCAAAGAAGACTTTATTCTTAATACGGTAGATATCGTACAAGATCCAAGCGCACCAGAAGCATTTGTTAATGGGATTATGGAAGGTGTGGATTGGGTTTGGAATAATGGAGTACTTCAACCTCAAGTCATTGAAGATATAGAGACTGAAATTAAGCAAGCACCGACTGCATATCGACCTGAAGTGCAGATTCGTGAGTTTAAGAATTTCCTCTCGTTAATCAAATCTAAACTATAAGGAGTCACTATGACTGATCTAAATCAAGTAGAAAGTGAAATCCTCGATATCGATATTGATACTAACGAAATCGTGGAGGAAACTCTCGAAGAAGCACAAGCTCCTGCAGCGAAAGGCAAGCCAGACGCGGCCGCAACGACTGAACCAGAGTCAATTGCAACCGTTGATAAGGCTGCCAACGCAACCTCAAAAGTCGCCCCACCAAAGACAAAAGCAGGCATGGTTAACGCTATGTACAAAGCTGCGTCTAAAATGAAGAAAGCAGACCTAATGGCTGCTTACTCTAAAATGATGGGTGAGTCTGTTGAACTAGAAGATGAGGCTGAACTAAACACGACGGCAGAACTATCTGCAATCGTTGATGGTGAAGCAACTCTATCAGAAGAGTTCAAGGAAAAGACTGCGATTATTTTTGAAACTGCAGTTAAGACAAAGCTATCTGAAGAAGTTACTCGACTAGAGGAACAGTACGCAGAAGAGCTTGCTGAAGAAGTCGAAACGATTAAGACCGACCTAGTCGGTAAAGTCGATTCTTACCTAAACTATGTTGTTGAGACTTGGATGGAAGAAAACAAGTTGGCAATCGAAGCAGGACTACGTACCGAAATCGCTGAAGGTTTCATGAACGGTATGCGTGACCTATTCGTTGAGTCATACGTTGAAGTTCCAGAAACCAAGGTAGACCTAGTTGATGATCTAGCAGAACAAGTAAGCGAATTAGAAGAAAAACTAAACGCAACTACTGGTGATGCGATCTCACTTGCTGAGGAACTAGAGACGTACAAGCGTAATACTATTATCGCAGAAGCATCTCGAGGCCTAGCAGACACACAAGCAGAGAAGTTAGCTGAACTTTTAAGCAACGTTGATTTTGAGACTGAAGAAACCTTCATCAATAAAGTTAACACTGTTAAAGAGTCATACTTCTCAAAAGAAATCCCAGAGCAACTTGAAGAATCTGTATCCACACTAACAGAAGATACTGAACAAGAAGAAGTAGAAGTTTCGTCGTCGATGGAAGTTTACTTGAATGCTCTTCGTAAAACCTCTAAGAAATAAGGAATTAGAAAAATGAACAATTCATACGATCAGTTGATCGAGAAGTGGTCACCAGTACTAAACGAAGAATCTGCTGGCGCCATCACCGATCACCACAAGAAGGCGGTAACTGCTGCTATCCTAGAAAACCAAGAACGTGCAATGATGGAAGAACGCGCTGCTTCAGCAGGGTTCCTAACAGAAGCTGCACCAACTAACGCAACTCAAGTTGGCGTTTCTCCACTAGCAAACTGGGATCCAGTATTGATCTCACTAGTACGTCGGGCAATGCCAAACCTAATGGCATATGACCTATGTGGCGTACAGCCAATGGCAGGCCCAACTGGACTAATCTTCGCGATGAAGTCACGTTACAACGGCATGACAGGTCAAGAAACATTCTTCAACGAAGTTGAAACTCGTTTCTCAGGACTAGACGGAACTTTAGATCAACCAACAGACGGTTCAGGTATTTCTGGATTCGACGGTATTGATCCAGCAACACGCGAACTAGACCTTGCAGGTCGTCCAATGTCTACTCAAGAAGCTGAGACTCTAGGTCGTGGCGGAGTCGGCGATAAAGAGTTCCAAGAGATGGGATTCTCAATCGACAAGGCGACTGTTACTGCTAAGTCACGTGCGCTGAAGGCAGAGTACTCTCTAGAACTAGCACAAGACTTGAAAGCAATTCACGGTCTTGACGCTGAGACAGAACTAGCAAACATTCTGTCTACAGAGATTCTTGCTGAAATCAACCGCGAAATCATTCGTACAATCAACTCTCAAGCAAAACTAGGTGCGCAGACATCTAACGTAACTGCTCCAGGCATCTTCGATCTATCGACAGACGCTGACGGTCGTTGGTCTGCAGAGAAGTTCAAGGGTCTTGTAGTACAACTAGACCGCGAAGCAAACGTAATCGCGAAAGAAACACGTCGCGGTAAGGGTAACATCGTTGTATGTTCATCTGACGTTGCTACTGCACTTGCTGCTTCTGGCATGCTAGATTACACTCCAGCAATGAACACTTCATTGTCAATCGACGATACAGGTAACACATTCGCAGGTACTCTAAACGGTCGCCTACGTGTATTCATCGATCCATATGCAACTACCAACTACGTAACAGTAGGTTATAAGGGTACTAACCCATATGACGCAGGTATGTTCTACTGCCCATACGTACCACTACAGATGGTCAAGGCAGTCGGCGAGAATGACTTCCAACCACGTATCGGGTTTAAGACTCGTTATGGAATGGTTGCAAACCCATTCGTAACTGACAACCCAACTAGCGATATCGATACAACTAAAGGTCTCAACCAGTACTACCGTATCTTCCGTGTAGACAATATCCTAGATAAAGCATAATAAAAAGAACTAGTTCACTAGTCATTTTGGGGAGTCTTCGGACTCCCTTTTTTTATGCGTATAAATAAAGTGACTAAGAGGATATATTATGGACTTAACTCCTAACAAAAACTTTCTACAGCCTACTGGGTTCTGTGTTATCATAGAGCGGTCTTTTGGCAACCTAAAGTTTTTTGCGCATACAGTATCGCATCCAGGCGCAACAGGGACTGCCGCAGAGATGGCAGTGCCTCGTGTTCAGCGATTACCCCTACCACCAGATACCATCAACTATGGCGAACTAACAATCAGCCTCATCTTAGACGAAGACCTTACATGTTATAAAGAAGTCCTAGACTGGATGGAAGGTATCACATATGGAACAAGAGAGACAACGTATCACGATATCCAAGTGATCATTCTCACGAGTCATAATAACTCTAATGTAACTATCAAATATAAAAACTGCATCCCCACGCAAGTGGGCAATATTGAATTGACCTCTACTGCGGGCGATGTTACATACTTAAACTTTGACGCTACATTCAGGTTTACTGAATACGAAATCATTTAAAGGAGACTATTATGGCGCAATATAGTGTAAGCAGAGGAAGACACTTAAACAAGCGAAACGATATTCACGAAGTGATGATGGTTGCTGATAAAGACGGCAACATTCTAAACACCGCAGGCGCAGCAAGTAACATCCCAATCGCTGCCGGAGACGTTTCTGGTTATAGTCACATCAATAAGTTTGGTGCGACAGACGGTGATGTAACAGAAGGCACCGTATGGGACGGTAATGACGGCAGTGTCGCATATCCATACCCAGACGCTGGTTTGGTTTCTATTGCATCTTTGACAGAAGTCGGAGAGACTGTAATAGTCGATGGACTAGATGCAGACTACAACCTACAGAGCGAGACCATCGCGATTGGTAGCACAGGCACCTTGACGTTCTCTCGTATATTCCGCGCTAAGATGTCGACGGTTACAAATGCAAGTGAAATCACTATCAACCAAGGCGGAGGCCTTTCTGCAAAGATCCTTGCTGGATTAGGACAGACTTTGATGGCAACATACACGGTTCCTGCCGGAAAGACTGGTTATATCTTGGGAATCCATTTGGGTTCTGATAAGGCGTCTGTCAATTCGCGTATGATATACCGTTTGTTCTGTCGTGAGATTCTAAACGGCGGTGTGTTCCGAATCAAGGCAAATTTAAATGCCGCTGGTGGTCAGAGTCTAGATATCGAGTATCCAGTGCCGTTAGTTGTGCCAGAGAAAAATGACATTAAGATTGATGTTATCGCTGGTCAGGCAACACAAGTATCTGCAACATTTGATATTATTCTGGTAGACAACGACTAATATGTCTCTACAAAAATATGAGATCAAGAATCGTAGGGTTCTTGATCTTCTTGAGAAGTTTAGGTATACTTACCGCGAAGTCTATTGCCCCGAAGAGACAAACGATTCTTTATCGCTCGACCAAAAAGATATGGCAGATCGCTACACTAGTGACGAAGAGATGACCCGAATCATCGCAATGGGCGAAGGTCATGACGGCGCAGCTTCTAACGCATACTCGTTTGCCTTAAAACCAGAGTTTTATAAAGGCGAAGATGCATTAACATACAAAAGGGTTTGGTCTTCACTCGACGAAGAGATGAAGACAGAACTCGGACTAAGGCATAGTGCGCTATCACAACTCTACCCACCGAAAGGATTTATAGGTTGGCATAATAATGCGAACGCAGCTGCACACAATTTGATTTTTACTTGGTCGGAGACCGGAGACGGTTGGTTCAAGTATGTAGATCCTAAGACGTCCGAAGTGATCACAATACAGGATGAAAAGGGTTGGAATTTAAAGGCAGGATACTTTGGCGCATATGGATCAGGTGATGTGGTTTACCACGCGGCCCGCACCGATTGTTATCGCATGACGTTGAGTTACGTGATGGCGCATGATGAAAATTATTGGAAAGATTGTGTTGATTACGTCACTCAAATGTGATATAATATACCTTTACCGATATAACTATAGGATTATATGATGACTTTAAATTTAGAAGGCATTCACAAAGAATGGCGTGAAGACTCTACGATACCTGTCCACCAGCTGGATGAGACTTCGCGACAAACACCTCTTTTGCACTCTAAGTACCGTGAATATTTAGACGTAACTAAACAGTCGTTGCGTCGAGCAGAAAACTCTCAGAAGATCCTGCTAAAAGAAAAATGGTTGTATTACAACGGAAAGATGGATCAGAAAGAGATCATGGAGAAAGGGTGGGAACCCGATCCATTCAATGGACTCAAGATCCTCAAGGGCGAGATGGACTACTACTACGAGTCTGACCCAGAGATTCAGAAGTCTGAAGACCGAATAGTCGCACTTAAAACTCAGATAGATACTCTAGAAGATATACTAAACGTTCTTCGTTGGAGACATTCAACCATAAAGAACATGATTGATTATAGAAAGTTTGAGTCTGGTGGATAATAAAATACGCATACGCATGAAGGATCACTCCCACTTTATGGTGGAAGCACATCCTGCCCAAGAGAATGAGTTAAGAGAGTACTTCTCGTTTTTCGTTCCTGGGTATAAATTCATGCCTGCATATAAAAGAAAGGTGTGGGACGGCAGAGTAAAACTTTACAACACCGTAAGCAAACAGATGAATGTAGGTCTCTATTCGCACCTACGTCGGTTTTGCGCAGAAAGATTCTACCCACTAGAAATACTCGAACACGAAACTTATGGTATCCCTTCGTTCAAGGATGACATCGACCACCCTGCTTTGGTAGAGTTTTTATCTTTACTTGATGCGCCTTACAAACCAAGAGACTACCAGTACAAAGCAATTGCTCATGGAGTAGAGAACCTCAGATGTATACTCCTCAGTCCTACTGGTAGTGGCAAATCATTTATCATCTATAATCTACTACGGTACTGCTACGAAGTAACTGAGGGCAAAATTCTCATTATTGTACCGACCACATCTTTGGTCGAGCAGATGTACAAAGACTTCGAAGATTACGGGTATGACGTAAATGAATTCTGTCATCGAATCTATTCCGGCAAAGAAAAGGTTACGGACAAACGCGTCATTATATCCACGTGGCAGTCTATCTATAAATTCGGTAAAGAATGGTTCGAGCAATTCGATACTGTCTTTGGTGACGAAGTACACCTATTCAAAGCGAAGTCCCTTACTACCATGATGGACAAATGCGTTAATGCCAAATACAGGTTTGGTCTTACAGGTACTCTTGACGGCACCGAAACCAATAAACTTGTCTTAGAAGGTTTATTCGGTCCAACGTTTACTGTCACACGCACAGTAGAACTTCAAGAATCTAAGCAACTTGCTGACTTAGATATCTCGGTATTATTACTCAGATACCACAGTGATATATGTAACATGATGCGAGACAAAAAATATCAAGATGAACTTGATTATATTGTCACCTATGAACCTCGTAATAAATTTATAAGCAAGCTTGCTTTAGATCAAAAGGGCAATACCCTAGTAATGTTTCAGTTCGTGGAGAAACACGGAAAGGTATTGTATGAAATGATTAAGGGTATGTCAGGTCCAAATAGAAAAATATTCTATGTTTCTGGCGAAGTAGACGCTCATGATCGTGAACAAATACGAGGTATAGTAGAAAAAGAAAATGATGCAATTATCGTTGCTTCTCTTGGTACTTTTAGTACTGGTATTAACATCCGCAATCTCCATAATATTGTATTTGCGACTCCGTCCAAATCACAAGTTAAAGTTCTCCAATCAGTTGGTCGTGGCCTTCGTCAGTCTGATGATGGTCGGACTACTCGACTTTTTGATATTGCTGATGATCTTCATGTCAAGTCTCATAAAAACTTTACACTGAAACATAGCGCTGAAAGAATTAAGATATATACTAAAGAAGGGTTTAAATATAAAGTTTACCCTATAAACCTAAAACCAATAAAGTCAGAAAGGGACGAAGATGAATTCTTCTATTAAGCATTTAAAATTGATTACCGGAGAGGAGCTTATCTGTAATCTTCTAGATGAATCTCCTGATCACTTAGTTGTAAATAATGCACTGAGTTTAATGGAGAAAACTTTAGATAATGGTACTAAGTTCTATGCATTTAAAACTTATATGGTATATCAGGACACCCCACAAAACGTCATCATGGTTTTCACAGATAAGATCGTTTCTCTTGCACTACCTACTCAAGATATGATTGAGCAGTATGGTAGCGCGATTAAAGAAATGGAATCGTTTGTTGCTAAATCAGAATTAGTAGATGACTTTGAAAACGACCCTCTTTCGTTAGATGACTTCTTACGAGATATGGAAAATGAATCTTCAGAAATAGATTCTGATACTGACGGAATGACCATAAATTAGGAGTATACTATTCTCCCCTTTCGGTTAAAGGAATTATATACCATAAACCGAATTTCGTCAAGCTCATTGACAAACAGTGTAAAATTTAGTATAATGTGTTCTATTAAATTGAGTGGTATATTTTATGAAACCTAAAGAAAAACCCCATTACGTAAGTAATAAAGATTTCTCAACCGCAGTAGTAGAGTACTGCACCAAGGCTCAAAAATCAAAATCAGAAGGCAACCCATTGCCTGTTGTTCCTGATTATATTGCCACTTGTTTTCTAAAGATCGCCGAAGGTCTTTCACACAAAGCAAATTTCGTTCGTTACACTTATCGTGAAGAGATGGTAATGGATGCGGTAGAGAACTGTTTGAAAGCGATCGAGAATTATAATATAGAAGCTGCGACCCGATCGGGTAAACCAAACGCATTTGCTTACTTCACGCAGATATCTTGGTATGCGTTCCTCCGTCGTATCCAGAAAGAGAAGAAACAACAAGATATTAAATTGAAGTTTATATCAGAAGCAGACGTGAGTGAGTTTTTAGATGAGGAAGGATATGGTTCTGTATTATCTCAACCATCGCCTTTCGTCGACACTCTTCGTATGCGTATTGATGCGGTAAAGTCTGCAGATGATGAGTTTAAAGAGTACAGAAAAGAATCAAAGAAAAGAAAACGCAGAGCGGTAAACGTTGATTCTGACCTATCAGATTACCTAGAATAGCTTGACAAAACAGCATAACTGTAGTACAATTACCGGTATAAGTTGAGTTGAGCACATATGAAAATAGCAATATTAAATGACACTCATTGCGGGTGTCGTAATTCTTCTGACATCTTCATGCAGTATCAAGAGCGTTTCTATGGTGAAGTGTTCTTTCCCTATTTAAAAGAGAATAATATAACTCAGGTTTTACATCTGGGCGATTACTATGATAATCGTAAAACCATAAACCTCAAAGCATTGAACCACAACCGACAGATATTCTTGGATAAACTCCGTGAGTATAATATTCACATGGACATCATTCCAGGAAACCACGACGTTTATTTTAAAAACACCATAGAACTTAATTCACTTAAAGAGCTGATGGGTCATTATATCAACGAGGTCGATATCCTTATGGACCCCGTCGTTCGTGAGTATGGGTCTGTCAAGTTCGGTCTAGTCCCTTGGATCTGCCCAGAGAATGAAAAAGAGGTTTTGTCTTTCATTGATAACTGCGGTGCTGATGTTCTTGCAGGTCACTTTGAACTCGCAGGGTTTGAGATGGATAAGGGTATCGTCTGTAAAGATGGTATGGACGCTAAACCCTTGCAGAGGTTCGAGACAGTACTTTCTGGGCACTTTCACACTAAGTCCACGCAGGGCAATATCTTTTATCTTGGGGCGCAGATGGAGTTCTTCTGGAACGATGCGCATGATCCAAAGTACTTTCATATTCTAGATACTGAAACACGCAAATTAGAAAGAATACAAAATAATTATAGGTTATTCGAAAAAATTGTGTACAATGCCACTAAAACCAATTATAATACATAAAGA
>ERZ802822.1408-NODE-1408-length-14844-cov-7.547031_pt1 | contig 14844 bp, 13 predicted proteins | sample MGYA00345649_ERZ802822 | MGnify/ENA primary metagenome ERZ802822 (study PRJEB30503, sample SAMEA104212359) | marine metagenome | biome: Westerlies Biome; feature: [SRF] surface water layer (ENVO:00010504) within the epipelagic zone...; material: water...
CTGGTGTCCCTCAGCGTAATCGTGTCAAATATTGCGATTAATGAATTGGATAATGAAGTTACAAAACTAGCTTTTGCTGTTTTCTGTGTTACAGAAACAATAGCAGTGCTAATGTCGCTACTTGTAATAGTGCCAAGACTTGGACCAAAAGTGCAAAATGGTTTTTTATCTAAGACGCACAATCCATTGTATTTTATGCATTTTTTAAGTATGGACAAGGAAGATTTCAACACGATTATGCTTGAAAACATGGAGAAGCCTGAACTAGTTTACAAATTGATTTTAAATGATATCTACGAGATTGGATTTGCTTTAAAGAATAAATATATAATGCTTCAGCGCGCCTATTTCACAGCCGCAGCCGGGCTTCTTCCCGTTCCGATAATTTTATTTTCTAATATTTTTTGATTGATGTAAATGTGGCGACAGAAGCTGGAACTGCTAGGGACTACTTCTGTCACCAGTAGAAGATTTCATGAACTAAATCATATAAAGAAAGTAGCATAGTTTCTTTACAAATTTATGACAAAACCAAACTTTTTACTGAGCAAGCTTCTTTATTTGTAGCAAGGACTTCAAAGTTTTAATCGCTGTAGTAAAAGTTTTACATTTGTAAGCTAGGCGAACGGTGAGGTAAGGTCGGCCTTGATGGATGCTGTAAAATGGAGTTCTAATTTTCACCTTTTAAACTCCTTACCTCACCACTAAAATCAACATTTTGCAATAATTAGAATGCCAAGCCCACAACCTCAAAGAAGAGTAACAAATCTGTTACGTAAAATAGTTATTGAGTAGTTAGTAATTTGTTGGGGAAAAATATGCTTACTGATAAATATACCGATACTGTTTTAGTAAAAAATAATGAGAGTGGAGTCATTGCTCAAGCTGTTCTTACTGGCAAAACTTCGGCAACACTTAATGTGAATTTAAAAGGTGTCCCACTTATTTTTGCACTGAGTAAGAATAACAAATACATTGCAGCCTGCTCAGGTTTAAGTTTTGAGTTGGTTAGTGACTAAGAGTTAAGGCGACCTTCTGCAATAAACTAACATGAGCGTTAGTAACGCAGACCTCGCTTGCGGTTTTGAGTCCTCTTCGCATTTTCAAAATCGTACAGGCTGAAATATAGAGTTTCGCCTTTTGATGAGCGAAGAGCCCGAAGGTGAGTTAAGTTCAAATTTGCTCCTGAATCCTACTTTCTACCCCCAATGATAGGAATAAAAAAGTCTCCTTTACCAGGCGTAGGAGGAGGTATCGCATCTATAGACAGGACGGTGGATTGTTTCGTCTGAACAGTGTTCCACTTTCTTCGTCCTATACAATAAAGACAGTAGCCTAACTTTCGATCAGGTTTGGTAATATTCGCTGGTGAGTTCTGCTATTCTCGGCCACTGCGCAACCGATACGTCAAGCGCAGTTTTGGATTACGAGCCTGCCAATCCAGCTTAATACCCAAATTTGGTTGACGCAGAACTCGAGCATACTTTTGGCATTTCGTACCGTTGCCACTTAGGCGTAAAACCCTGTCACAAAAGTGTCATAGGCGGGTCACAAAAGTGTAACAGGCGGGTGTTTAAATGTGATTGTTTTTTAATTGCTTTTCTATGAAAGGGCTTTCTTCATGTTTAAACTTTTTTCAATGCTTAAACTTTTTCCAGCAATGCTCGCCGTTGCGCTCACCGCTGGCGTATCCTCTACCGCTGGCGCCAAAGATTACAAAATCGCTGTTACCGATATTCAAGGCATGGATGCGCTGATCTCCGAGTGGGGACCATTCAAGGAAGCCCTCGAAAAGGCCACAGGACACAGCTTCGAGTTTTTCCCGGTCACCAGCCAGACTGCAACCGCTGAAGCGCTTCGCTCCAAGAAGCTAGACTTCGCCATCACTGGTCCGGCTGAATATGTTGCCATCAACAAGCTTACCAACGCTGAAGCCATGATTGGTCTTGCGCGCCCGGACTACTATTGCGGCATCATTGTGAAGAACGCTGACGGTATTAACCGCGTATCCGACCTCAAGGGTAAGGCCGTTTCCTTCGCCAACCCGGGATCGACCTCCGGTCATTTCTGCCCGATGCAGGTGCTGATGGATCACGGCCTCGACCCGATGAAGGACATCAAGGTTGTTCATACAAAGAAGAACCTTCAGCATACCGGCCTTGTTCGCGGTGATACAGCTGCGATTGGTGTGAAAGTCTCCTCCTGGATCAAGTATGACCGTAGCAAGGAGGAGAACGGCAACGGCGATTACAAGGTTCTTGCACGTTCCGGTGACTTGCCTTACGACATGATCATGGGTGCCGGTCACCTGACCACAACAGAGCGTGACGAAATCATGAATGCCATCGTTGCCAATGAAGCCATGATGGTTGCTGGCATCCTGGCCGGGCTGGACGACAAGGGCGAGATGGCCAACGACAAGTACGAAGGCACCCGTCTTCTTCCAGTCGACGACTCCGATTACGACATGGTCCGCGACATGTACATCACCGCTGGCTTGCCTGAATTTGGCATTCAGGAGTAAACCCTCTCCGCAAACAAAGCGCGGGCACGGCAACTGCTGTGCTTGCAGCGCATTTGGAGATCCAGATGGCAGCCATCGTCACCGCTGAAGACATAGCCATGAGCTACGGCAGCACGCCTATTCTGAAAGGCGTGTCTTTTGCGCTGGAAGCTGGGGAATCGCTGTCTCTGATCGGCTCGAACGGGGCTGGCAAGTCAACATTGATCCGCTGCCTCTTGCGTCTCGAACCGATTACAGCCGGGCGGATATCGCTGTTCGGTCGCGAAATACAGAACCTGAAGCCATCCGAGTTGCGGTCGACCCGCTGCCGCGTTGGTGTTGTCTTTCAGCGGCACAATCTGGTGCCACGCCTGTCAGTGTTGTCCAACGTTGTTCAAGGCGCACTTGGCCGAAACACCCAGTCATTCGGCAGCATAATCTCCGGGATCACCCTTTGGTCTCATATCACCGCTGGCAGTGCCCACCGTGATCGCGCTATGGAATGCCTCGAGCGGGTCAATCTCGCAGATCTGGCCCATCGCCGTGCAGACTCGTTGTCTGGTGGACAGTCACAGCGTGTGGCCATCGCCCGTGCCTTGATGCAGGACCCTGACCTGATTATCGCCGATGAGCCTGCGGCCAGTCTTGATCCGATTGCCGGCGAAGAGGTCATGGGACTGTTTTCCGAGTTGTGTCGGGAGGCCGGCGTCAGCCTGATTTTTTCAACACACAATATTTCGCATGCAGTGGACTTTGCAGACCGGATGATGGCGATGAAATCCGGCAGGATCAGCCTTGACGGTCGTACTGGCAGTGTTGATCTGCAAGCGCTGAAAGCTGAATATGCATAGAGCCAATGTACCTCCACGTTTTGGCAACAAACCGATCGCTGGATTTTTGGCGGTAATCCTGTTTCTCCTTGTGTCTGCCTGGTGTTTCGATGGGTCTGGCTTCTCGATCGCACAGCTTCTTGGGTCGTCGGAATATCTGCTGCGTTTCCTGCGCGAGGCGTTTCCGCCGATCGATGAGCACCGTCTGACCTTCGAGCAATTTCATCGGTACTGGCTGGCCCTGATTGAAACCTTCCAGATGGCTTTTGCGGGAACACTTCTCGGCCTCGTCATCGGCTTCATTCTGGCGCTGTTTGCGTCACGCGGACTGATGTTTGAGTCGCGCCGGTCAAATTTTCTGCAATGGTCAGTGAAAATGCTGATCTCGCTGTTTCGCACCGTTCCTGATCTGGTGTGGGCCATCATCTTTGTGATGGTCGTCGGGCTTGGAGCCTTCGCGGGAACGCTGACCATCATGGTGGATACCATCGGCTTCTGCGGGCGCTTTTTTGCCGAGGAAATGGAAGATGTCGATCGCAGTTCCGCAGAAGCGCTGTCTGCAAGCGGTGCGCGCCGATTCGACACCGTGTTCGCGGCTGTTGTTCCGGCAGCGACACCGGGTCTGATAACAACTTCGCTGTTTGCCTTTGAAAAGGCGATCCGATCCTCGGTCGTTCTTGGTCTCGTCGGGGCCGGGGGAATCGGCCTTGAGCTACAAAGCCTGATGAACTGGATGGCCTACGACCGGGCCATGGTGATCATTGGGATGATCTTTGCACTTGTCCTGATGGTTGAGCAGTTGAGCTCCTACTTACGCAAACTGGTTATGAAAAATGAACGATAATACTGAGTTAAAGACAGATACCGCAGATCAACATTGGAATAAAATTTGGGACAATATTGAGGAAGGTTCAAAATGGCTCACGCCTGAACCGGACGTTAAACGCTGGGCTAACAGTTTGAAGGCAGGCTCAGCCATACTTGATCTCGGTTCCGGGGTTGGTAGACATGCTTTAGCATTGAGTTCTGCAGGATTTGACGTAACGGCTCTCGACGCAGCACCGGGAGGCCTGTCTGAAATAAATAATGCTGACCCGAAGATTGAAACTAAGTTAGGTCGCATGGATCGATTGCCGTTTGCTGATGCTTGTTTTGACCATGTACTGAGTTGGAACGTAATTTATCATGGTGACGAGACAGTAGTTTTAAATACGATAAGCGAGGTCCGCCGTGTGCTTAAACGAGGCGGCACGTTTTTGCTCACAATGTTGTCCAAACGTAGACTAAGGATCGATCAAAAAAACCTCAATGGACCTCGTGAAATTTCGCGTAACACCTGGGTTTTCGACGAAAACAGTTCTGACAAAATCCATCCCCACTACTACTGTGGAGCCATTGAAATGCTTTGCCTATTTCAGGGTTTTGAAGTGCTCTGGATGGAGGATAGAGAGCATGAAAAGCCGGGTTCGTGGCATTGGCATCTAATTTTGGAGCGTCAAGCATGACGCAGACTTTTGTTGGGGCGGAAGTATATCTCCCCGGAGAAATTGTGAACACAACCGTTACAGTGGCCGATGGATTAATTGTTGAAATTGGTGGGGCGGTGCAAGGCTTAGAAATAAGTGCACATGGCAAAATCGTTGCGCCTGCAATAATCGATGTGCATGGCGATGCATTCGAGCGTCAACTTATGCCACGTCCAGGGGTCTTTTTTCCGATAGAGGTCGCGCTAATTGATACCGACCGCCAATTGGCGGCAAACGGAATCACTACAGCCTATCATGCGATTACACTTGGTTGGGAACCCGGGTTGCGCAATGTGGCGCGTGGACGAGAGCTAATACAGTCAATACAGGACCTTGCGCTACGATTAACCGTTGAAAATCGAGTTCAATTACGGTGGGAAACCTTCGCTTTTGAAGCTCTGGATGTCATCAAGTTGGCGCTTAAGGGGCCGTTGCTACCCTCTGTTGGATTCAACGACCATACATCAATGACAATGCGCGCTTATGATGTTCCTGTTCAGGAAAGAGAATTCGAACTTTCGCCTGAATTTTCGATCGCTTCCCTCGACGACGACCGAATGAAGCAGCGGATCTTGTCTAAGGCTCAACGCGCTGGCCTAAGCCAAGAAGACTATATCACCATGTTAGGAAAGGTTTGGGATCGTAGGAGTGAGGTGCCTAATAAAATTTCAGAAGTTGCAATCATGGCATCTGCTGTTGGAGCACCAATGCTCAGTCACGACGACACCCGGTCAGACACAAGGGCATATTTTCGTAATCTAGGTGCGTCAGTTGCGGAGTTTCCAATGGTGATGGAAGCTGTGGAAGCTGCACGAAATCATGAGGACTTGATTATCCTTGGTGCTCCAAATGCTGCGCGAGGTGGCAGTCATATTGGGTCTATCGGTGCTGCTGACATGGTTGAAGCAGGTCTATGCGATGCGCTTGCTTCTGATTATTTTTATCCAGCCATGTTAGCAGCGATTGACCGGCTAGATCGCGAAAAGCGTGCTGACAGAGCTACCCTTTGGTCCTTACTGTCCAGCGGCCCAGCTCGTGCAATGAGACTTAACGATCGTGGGAGTATAACAATTGGAAGCCGGGCAGATCTAGTTTTAGTGGATTGGACGAAGGGTCAAGCACCAGTAATCGAGGGTACTTGGATTGCTGGTAGGGCAGCATATCGCATTAAAAATCACTTAAATTGACTACTACAGTTTCGCATTAAAACTCTTTACCCCACTAATATCTGTCTCTGGACATGGTTATATTGGGTCTGCTAAGGACGCCGTTGCAGTTGAGAAAGATTAAGCCATCGTGATATAAGTATGCTTTTAGTTGATTTAAAGATAACAAAATACTTAAACCTTACCCCAATAGTAAGGTAAAGAAAAAATATATAATATTTTTTGAAAAAAGTTCCTCAAGCTCATAACCTGCCATTAACTTAAGCATATCTAAACAACTGTCTCACTGTTTTATGACCACTAATTGACGCAACCTCTGGTACATTCAATCCTTTTTCAAACATTCTTGATATTGCCTCATGTCTTAGATCATGTAAAAAATTTCTAGCAGAATGACACCTAACAATGTCTATCAAATTCTAAGATAGTAAAATGAATCTAATATTCATATCTATCAACCACAAAACTTTCTCCAAAAACATGGCCCAAGGCCTACGACATGTGAAGTACTACCCGCAACCCGCAGAGCATACACTATCAAAACAGATGAATTACTTCCAAATATGTGTCGGGCCCCTGAGATATTTTACACTGGTAGGGTATAAACGCCACTGCAGTTGGTCTGCGATACGGTTAAGGCTTACACACGAATTCTTAGAGTTCAACTGTCGTCATAGATGCAAGAAAAGTAATCAGGGCTTTAACTAGCGTGACCAAAAGCACGTTTTATGCATCTTGTTGGCAAGGTCTGTTTTGATCTGAGATTTTGTGGTGGGTAGAGTGGTGGGTAAGTGTATTTAACTATTATTAATATCAATTAAATCAATAACTTATGAGTATTTAATGGCGGATGGGGTGGGATTCGAACCCACGGAAGGCTTTCACCTTCGCCGGTTTTCAAGACCGGTACTTTCAACCGCTCAGTCACCCATCCAGTTAACGATTTTTTAAACTAGCTTTATTCTGATAGCAAGTAATTTTTATAATAAGTGATGAACTTATATTACTAAATTTCTTAATTAAATTTTGAGATTTTATAAATTTTTTTTCCTTGTATTTTAAAATTAATATATAATCAATAATAGTTGGGGGGTAGGTTAATGATAACTATTAGAATGTTTAAAGTTTATATATTTATAATTACATTTTTAAACTCATTATCTTCACAGGCTTTGTCAAATGATACATTTAATAACTTTGTAAAAGGAATATCAAAAGAGGCTGAAAAAAAAGGTGTCTCTGTAAAAGTTATTAAAGATTATAAGAGTAAAGTTTCATTCATTCCTAGAGTTATTGAATTAGATAGGTCTCAACCTGAGTTTAAATTAACCCTAGATCAATATCTTGCCAGAGTAGTAACTTCATCTAGAATAAAAAAAGCAAATAGTAGGTATAAGAAAAATAAAGAATTATTAAATGTAATTAGCAAACATTATGGAGTTCAACCTCGTTTTTTAGTCGCTTTATGGGGAATCGAAACAGATTTTGGAAGATTGACAGGTGGTTTTTCAGTTGTTTCTGCATTGTCAACATTAGCATTTGATGGAAGAAGGCACGAGTATTTTAAAAAAGAATTGTTTAATGCTCTTAAAATTATAAATGATGGTCATATAACATTAAGTAAAATGACTGGATCATGGGCGGGTGCAATGGGACAATGCCAATTTATGCCATCTAGTTTTATTAATTATGCAAATGACTGGGATAAGGACGGTAGTAAAAATATTTGGACATCTAAACCGGATGTTTTTGCTTCTGCAGCTAATTATTTAAATAAGGTTGGATGGTCTGATAAAATTACCTGGGGTAGGAAAGTTTATATTGGTAATTACAATAAAAAATTAAAAGAAAATAAATATTATTTATTAGATAAATGGTCTTTAAATGGTATTTTAAACAAAAATAAAGATGAATTGCCGAAGGTTAAAATAAAAGCTCGTCTTATTATTCCTGATAATTATGGAAATTACGGATATTTAGTTTATAACAATTTTGATTCTCTTTTGAATTGGAATAGATCAAATTATTTTGCAATAGCTGTTGGTAAATTATCGGACTCTATAAATGAAAATTAATTTATGTTTTACTGAACAATTTTTTTTACAAAAAAACTATATTCTAAAATTAAAAAAAATCTTTTTTTTATTTTTATTTTTTATTATTCAAGGCTGCACATCTGGAGTAGAAGTGGCCGCAAATTTAGGTAAAAAGTATTTAATTCCTAAAGAAAAAGAAAATATAGCAGCAAAGCCAATATATAAAATTGGTAATAAGTATAACGTAAAAGGGAAATTTTATTTTCCAAAGAAAAATTTATCCTACAATAAAACTGGTATTGCATCATGGTACGGGCCAAAATTTCATGGAAAGCTTACAGCTAATGGTGAAATTTATAATCAATATGCACTAACTGCTGCGCATAAAACTTTACCTTTACCTAGTGCAGTAAAAGTAACTAATTTACAAAATAACAAATCAATTGTTTTGAGAATTAATGATAGGGGACCTTTTGTTAACGATAGAATTATTGATTTATCTTCTAAAGCCGCAGATATATTAGATCTAAAAAGAAATGGAACGGGCCTTGTTAGAGTTATGATACTTAAAGAAAAAAGTATACTTCTTGAAAAATTAGCCAAAAAAGGCTCTTTTCCAGAAATTATAGACTTACCTAAAGCAGAAGTTCCTAAAGTTAATACTCCCAAAATAACTAATGTTAAAATTGATGGAACAAACAAAAAATATAAGACTATTAAAAAAACAATAAAATATGATCTTAATAATTTAAAAAAAGAATATAAAATATATATAAAATTAGCATCATTTAGTTCAGCTAAAAATGCTAAAATTATGAAAGAAAAAGTTTCATATTTAGAAAAAGTAAAAATATATAAAAAATTAAAAATGAATAAAACTATTTATCAAGTAAAAGCTGGGCCTTTTACAAGTGTTGAAAAAGTTGACGAACTTCATTCTTTGTTATTACAAAAAGGTATGCAAGGTGCTAAAATTGTTATTGAATAGGTTAATAGAGGTAATTAATGTTTAAGTTATTTAATAGATATTTTCTTTTATTTAATGTTTTTTTATGTTTTGTGATAATTAAATCTAACCCTTCATTTTCAAACATCCTGGATATTACAACACCTGCTAAACAAGTTATAATTTATGATCATGAAGCTAATGAGGTTTTGTTTGAAAAGAATTCAGACGATCTTATGAAGCCAGCTTCTATGGCTAAAGTGATGACAGCCTACATCGTGTTTGACAGAATTAAAGATAATTCATTAAATATGTTAGACACCTTTTTAGTATCAGATAAGGCTTGGAGAATGGGAGGATCAAGGTCATTTCTAGAACTAAATAGTAACGTTTCAATTAAAGATTTATTACTAGGTTTAATTGTTCAATCTGGAAATGATGCAGCAGTTGTATTAGCGGAAGGTATATCTGGTGATGAGGAAGCTTTTGCAAGAGAAATGAATAGTTATGCTAAAATAATGGGAATGACTAATACTTATTTTACAAATTCAACTGGCTGGCCTCATCCGGATCTGCAAACTTCATCAAGAGATCTTATTATTCTTACCAAAAAAATTATTGAAGATTTTCCAACATTATACAAATTATTTGAAGAAAAAATTTTTACTTATAATAACATAAAACAATCTAACAGAAACCCACTTTTATATACCATGAACGGAGCAGATGGTTTGAAAACTGGTCATACAAATGAATCAGGTTATGGTTTAATTGGTTCTGTAAAAAGGAATGATAGAAGAGTAACTATTGTAATTAATGGTCTTAATAGTAAAAAAAAGAGAACCTTTGAAAGTAAAAGACTTTTTAATATAGTTTTTAGAGAAACAGCATTATTGTCTTTATTTAATAAAAAGAATACTCTTGTAAAAGCGAATGTTTGGCTTGGAAAACAATCAGAAGTAAAATTAGTAGCTCTTAAACCATTTACAAAAATTGTTTCACCACTAGAGTTTAATAAAACAAAAATTAAAGTTGAATGGATGGATCCAATAGCCGCTCCAATACGTAGAGGTGATATTGTTGGAAATATATATATTACAATTCCAGGTAAAAAAACTATCAAACAGGATATGATTTCTTCTGAAGATATCAAAAAAATGTCTTCGTTAATTAGAGTTAAATCAATCTTAAAGTTTTTGCTCTATGGAGACATTGTTGATTAGTAATAACAACTTCAATGCAAGTATGAAGAAAGGTTTATTTATTTCTTTTGAAGGTGGAGAAGGCGTTGGAAAAAGCACTCAAATAAACTTACTTAAACAATTTCTTGTAAAAAAAAAAAATAAAGTGATATCTACCAGGGAACCCGGTGGCACTAAAGAAGGTGAGTATATTAGAAAGTTTTTAGTTTCTGGAGATAAAAATGCATGGGACGCTTATTCTGAGGCATTAATATTTAATGCTCTTAGAAGAGAACATATAAATAAATTAATTGACCCTGCAATACGAAATGGAGAAATTGTATTATGTGATAGATATGTAGATTCAACAATTGTCTATCAAGGATTAGTTGGACAAATTAATAGAAAAAAACTACTTAATTTACATGAAACTTATTGCTATAACTTATATCCAGATTTAACATTATTTTTACATCTAAATCCAATGGTTGGACTAGAAAGAACAAAAAATAGAAATAATAAAAATGAAAATAGATTTGAAAAATTAGGTTTAGATTATCACCAAAAAATACTTGATGGGTTCAATTTTTTGTATAATAAATTTCCAAAAAGAATAATAAAAATTGATGCTAGTCAAACTAAAGAAGTTATATCAGATAATATTAATTATCACGTTTCAGAATTACTTAACATAAATGATTAAAAGCTTTGAAAATGAAAATTTCGTAAATGATGTAACAAAAAAACAAATAATTACAACAATTTCCTCAAATACAATAAATGCTTTCATAATTGGAGGATCAAAAGGTCTAGGTAAAAAAAACTTCATATTTAAATTATGTAAATTTATGTTATGTCATTTTGAAAAAAATGATAAAATTATTTTTGAAATATTTCAAAATAATAAATTTTGTTTAGATAAGATAAATATTAATAAATCTTATCATTTATTTGAAAATAATTCACACCCGGATTTTTTTTATTTAAGTAAAGAAGAGAATAATGATGGGAAAAAAATACCAATAGAAAATGTAAGAAATTTAAAATCTTTTTTTTATAGTACATTTTCAATTTCAAAAGTTAAGATTGCTGTTATTAACACTATTGAAGATTTAAGTTTAAATTCATTAAACTTATTATTAAAAACCATAGAAGAATTACCAAAAAATTCATATATTTTTATTATTTCTGATACTCCTGTTAATATACTTGAAACTATAAAATCTAGATGTGCTTTTTTTTATATAAATTCATTGTCTAAAAAAGAATTTGATAATTTTATCTGTCAAAATTATGAAGATAAATCTGAACAAGAAATTTTGTTTTTAAAAAATGTTTCTTTTGGTTCTCCCAAAAATGCATATAAAATTATCAAAAATGGTATATACAATTTATATGAAAATATTCTTGATGATTTAATTAAAACTAAATCTTTTTTAAACTTAAGTGAACCTGTTCTGGTTGCATTAAATTCAAAAGATAATGACTTTACGTTAAGTGTTTTAAATTTAATTATAAATGATCTAATTAAAAAAACAGTTTTTTTTCTTCAATATCAACAATATTTAGATTCTACATTAAACAAAGAAAAAGAATTAATTAATAAAATTTCTAAACTTAGTAACTCTTATAAACTCTTAGACTTAAACTCACAAATATACAAAAATATGCACTTTGCTAATTTGTTAAATTTAAATAAATCAGATATTTTAATTGATTCATTTAAAGATTTTTGTGGTATATAGTTTTTTTTAAGGTTGTTTTATGGTTCCTAATTATTATATCACTACTCCAATTTACTATGTTAATGACGTACCACATATTGGTCATGCTTATACAACATTAGCTTGTGATGTTATTGCTAGATTTAAGAGATTAGACGGTTTTGATGTTTTTTTCTTAACTGGTACTGATGAACATGGGCAAAAAGTGGAATTAGCAGCCAAAAGTAAAGGTGTTATGCCTAAGGCATTTGTTGACGATGTATCTAAGAATTTTCAAAACCTTCTAGAATGCATGAATTTTTCAAATGATGATTTTATAAGGACCACAGAAAAAAGACATTTGGATTCCTGTAAAAAAATATGGAATACATTACTTGAAAATGGTTCGATATACCTAGATAAATATTCAGGTTGGTATTCAGTAAGAGATGAAGCATTTTATTCAGAATCTGAAATTATAGATGGGAAAGCGCCATCAGGCTCTCCAGTTGAATGGGTTGAAGAGCCCTCTTATTTCTTTAATTTATCAAAATGGGAAGATAAACTTCTTACTTTTTATGAACAAAATAAGAGTTTTATTTCACCAAATTCTAGAAGAAATGAAGTTATAAGCTTTGTAAAAGGAGGTTTAAAAGATCTTTCAGTTAGTAGGACAAGTTTTACTTGGGGTGTAAAAGTTCCAAACGATGATGATCATATTATGTATGTATGGCTTGATGCTTTAACTAATTATTTGTCTGCCTGTAATTATTCAAATACAAACAATGAAACTATTTCAAGATTTTGGCCAGCGGATCTTCATATGGTTGGTAAAGACATAATCAGATTTCATGCAGTTTATTGGCCTGCTTTTTTAATGGCTGCTAACTTACCAATACCAAAGAAAATTTTTGCACATGGATGGTGGACTAATGAAGGAAATAAAATATCAAAATCTTTAGGTAACGTAATCGATCCATTTGACTTAGTAAAAAAATATGGAGTTGATCAAATCAGATACTTTTTAATGAGGGAAGTTCCTTTTGGTAATGATGGTGATTTTTCTCATTCTCAACTTATTAACCGAATTAATAGTGATTTAGCAAATAGCTTTGGCAATTTATTTCAAAGAGTTACTTCTATGATATTTAAAAATTGTCATGAGGTTGTACCAATTAAACCAGATATTTTTAAAGATGAAGATTTAAAATTAATTAATTCAATTAAAAATTCTTTGCATGATTATAGAAATTTAATGGATGAACAAAAGTTTGATCAATTTTTAAAAAATATTTGGATGGTTATATCAGATGCAAATAAATATGTTGATGAACAAGCGCCTTGGTCACTCAAAAAAAATGATTATCAAAGAATGGAGGTTGTTTTATATACACTTACAGAGACTATAAGGCAGATTTCTATAATGCTTCAACCATTCATACCAAATACTTCAAAAGCTATTTTGGATCATATTGATATTCCACTAGTGGAAAGAGATATAAAATCTATTGAATTATTTTTTAGTGGAGGAATTAAAATTTCTACACCCAATCCTTTGTTTCCAAGAATTTAAGTGGCTCGATTATAAAGAATGACTGATTATTTAATAGATACACACGCACACTTGGATTTTCCTGAGCTTTATGACAGATTAGACGAAGTTTTAGACAACGCAAAGAAGAATAATGTTAAGAGAATTATTTCAATTTCAACAAACTTAAACAAAATAGATAAAATAATAGATTTATCTAATAATAACGATGAGGTTTTTTTTACTGTTGGAGTACACCCAAACGAAGTTTTGAAGGATAGTAATAATTCTAATTATGATTTAATTCATAATATATCAAAAAAAAATAAATGTGTTGGAATAGGGGAGTGTGGTTTAGATTATCATTATGGGAAAGAAAGTATAAATAAACAAAAAAATTCTTTTATTACACAGATTAATGTTGCTAGGGATATAGGCTTGCCTCTTATTATTCATTCCAGAGACGCTGATGAAGATATGATAAAAATATTAACAAGTGAATATAAAAAGGGTTCTTTTAAGGCTATACTTCATTGCTTTAGCTCAGGAAAAAAACTAGCTTTATGTGGCGTTGAATTAGGTTTTTATATTTCATTTTCAGGGATCGTTACTTTTAATTCTGCTAAATTAATTCAAGAAGTGGCAATGTTAGTTCCAAAAGATAAAATATTAGTTGAAACTGATGCACCTTACCTTTCACCAACCCCGTTGAGAGGAACAATAAATGAACCAAAGAATTGTCAAATAACAGCTAAATTCTTGTCAGATATTAGAAAAATTGATTTTAACAAATTTGTTGGTCAATTAAATATGAACTCCTATAAAATTTTTGATAAGATGTTTTAATGAATAAAAATATTAAAATTACTGTCCTAGGTACAGGGACATCTGTTGGTATTCCAGCTTTAGGAAAATTAGGTTGGGGTAATTGTGATCCTTCAAATCCCAAAAATAAAAGACAACGATGTTCCATTTTAATTCAAAATGATAATACAACTATTTTAGTTGATGCTGGTCCTGATATTAAAAATCAACTTATTGAACACAATATAAAAAAATTAGATGCTGTTTTTATCACTCATCAACATTCTGATCACATATCGGGATTGGATGAATTAAGACCATTTTATTTTTATAATAGAGAAAAAATAAAGATCTATACTAATGCAGAAACATCCAAGTTTTTATTAACAAGATTTAACTATTTATTTGAAAAATCAGTATCTTCTCAATCTTATTTTAATCCGCCATTAGAATTAAAACATATTGAATATTTTGAAGAACTTAATATCAACGATATTAATATAAAATCAATTAAACAAAATCATGGTGTCATAGACACACTTGGTTTCATATTTAATAATAAATTTGGATATTGCACTGATGTTGTTGATTTTCCTGATAATAGTTTCAATTGCTTAT
>ERZ802822.1409-NODE-1409-length-14842-cov-7.819844_pt1 | contig 14842 bp, 8 predicted proteins | sample MGYA00345649_ERZ802822 | MGnify/ENA primary metagenome ERZ802822 (study PRJEB30503, sample SAMEA104212359) | marine metagenome | biome: Westerlies Biome; feature: [SRF] surface water layer (ENVO:00010504) within the epipelagic zone...; material: water...
GCAGCGGCAAGATCTGATCGTCGTTCACATGCTTCATCGGCACCATGTTGATCTTTACCGCCAGACCACCCGCCTGCATCAGTTCGATGCCGTGCAGCACGGTGTTCAGATCACCCGAGCGAGCGATCTCTCGAAAGCGCTCCCGATCCAGCGTATCCAGACTGACATTGATGCGACGCATACCCGAGTCGATGATCGCCTCGGCATACCTTGGGAGTAATTGGGCATTGGTCGTCAGCGACACATCGCTTAAGCCCAAGTCCATGATGCCTTGCAAGGTCGCCGGAAACTTTGGCGACAACAACGGTTCACCGCCGGTAATACGCACTTTGTCGATTCCGGCGGTGTCGATCAACAAACGAGTTGCGCGAACGATCTCCTCGCCACTGAGTTCGTAGGCTGCTGCCTGCAGACGTTTTCCGTCCGGCACGCAATACGTGCAGGCATAGTTGCAGGCAGCGGTCAGGCTAAGGCGCAGGTTGCGAAATCGGCGGCCTAGGCGATCAACAATCAGATGCTGCTTGTCGTTATTGATTTCCTGCATTGTTTCTTTTTATTCCAAAGCCTGTGATTTAAAAAGCCCCACCCTCTGTGTCGCCAATCAAGCCGGTATGTGTTCGATTAGCTGCTCAACAAAATCGACATGCCAAAACATTCGATTAGAGCCTTTCACCAGTACGCGATCGCCATCAGATAGCGCAAGCGCCAAACCACGCAGCCATTGTTGACTAACGCTCTCGTGGTGAGCCAACCAGCGGCCCTGAGACAACGCATTTTTTTCGTCTAAGCCCAGCCACCGACAGGCATCACCCATGGCCGCGCCAACGGCAACGATACCATGCAATGCGGGCTCATTAATGACGGTCTTGAGCAGCTGCCGATGTGCATCCTCGCTGTCCTCACCTAACTCCCGCATGTCGCCAAGCACGGCGTACCGCCTACCGTGGCAAGGATCAGCAACAAATGCGGTGAGCGCCGCCTGCATGCTGGCAGGGTTGGCGTTATAGCTGTCGTCAACGATCTCGATGCCGGTTTTGTTGCGGATATTGCCTCTGCCCGCTGGCACTAAATCATGGGGAAGCTCTGCCGCCGCCGTTACGTCTGCGTCCAGTAACTTAGCCGCTAGCAGGCAGGCAGCAAGCGTTAGTGCTCGATGTGCGCCACCGCCGGGTACCCGAGCGCTGAACGCTTCGCCAAACAACAGCAAGCGCAGCCTGTCACCCTCAAGCGCCGTGATACGGGCATGAGAGGCAGCTCCTTCGCCGAAGCAGTATCCCGGTAGATTGAGTTCATCGTGCACCACGCGCATCTCGTCTGACTCTAGCGTTGAAAATATCGCAGACTTTTCTTCAATCAGCGCTGCTCGTGATGGGAAGTTCTCGATATGCGCGTTATGCACATTGAGCAAAATCGCCAAATCTGGCTGAACCATCCGAGTCAGTGGTTCGATCTCGCCCGGATGACTGGTACCGATTTCGAACACCCATGAGGGTGCGTCTTGGCTGGCGTTCGCGAGGGACAATGGCACCCCAATATGATTATTGAAACTCCCCGGCGGGGCATAGGCCCCAAGCGCTGCGGACAAAAATGTTTTCGCAGTAGTTTTGCCGCTGCTGCCAGTGACCGCAATCACAGGCCCCTTGATCCGTCCTCTTGCGGCAGCGCCGAGCATCCACAGACCATCGTAGGTGTCTTTTACCCGAAATTGCGTGATGGCCGTGCTTTGAGGTCGCGAGACTAGGACAGCGCTCGCACCCTTGGATGCGGCGTCAGCCACATAATCATGGCCGTCAGCCGTTGTCCGCAGGCTCGGAGTGAAGCGCTCACCCGGATCCCCGGCGAGAGCTACAAATAAGTCGCCGGATTCTACCAACCGGCTATCGATGGTGACCCGTTGAATACCGCCCTGCGCCTTGGCAAGGCCACCGCTTTCGTCATCAGTTCCTCCCGCAAACACAGCCTCAAGCTCCTGCAAGGTCCAAAGAACATGTTGTGGATGCGTCGCCTGACTCATCGTCACATGTTAGCCCGAAACCGACTGTATCGGCGATCTATGCATCTGCCCCCAAAAAATCGTCATTGTGTAACCGGCTACTGCATGACGTGGCGGTGGTGTGCTGAACTTGTAGGCTGAACTTATAGGCATGTGGCGGACGAGTCGCTAAGCTAACTTCTAGATGTATTTTGGAATCAAAAATGAGTGATACAGCAACCCAAGACGGCTTTTTCTCTCGCTGGGGACGCAGGCTGACCAAGGCGAGGAACTTCGCCCTAAACACAGCCTTCGTGCTGTTTTTTATTGTCCTGCTCGGTGCGCTATTTAGTCAGCCTGAAATGCCGACCGTTGAACAGGACAGCGCATTGATCATTGCGCCCTCTGGCACCTTGGTCGAAGAAATCACGCCACCCAGCGACTGGCGCGAAGTGATTTTCAATACTGCCGACTCAGGTTTGATTGCGGTGAAAGACCTCATGGAGAGCATCGATCTCGCCGCGGAGGATGAGCGTATCACCCTACTGGTGTTGAATTTTGATGAGCTTGACGGCCTGACACCCAGCCGCGCCATCGCCATTGGCGAGCGCTTGGCGGCGTTTCGTGCCGCGGGCAAACAGGTCATGGCCTACACCGAGTACAGTGGGCAAACCCAATATCTGGCGAGCAGTTTTGCGGATGAGATCTACCTACATCCCATGGGCAGCGTCATGCTCACGGGTCTTGGCGGTGATCGACTTTACTTTGCCGACTTACTAGAAAAACTCAAAGTCACCATGCATATCTTTCGCGTTGGCGAATATAAATCCGCTGTGGAGCCCTTTTCACGCAACAATATGTCGGATGCTGCGCGCGAGGATAGTCAGCGCCTGCTCGATGGCATTTGGCAGGACATGACCTCTGCCATTGCGCAAAACCGCGACATCGCCGTTGACAGCGTGCTGAGGTTTGCCAACGACTTTGACCAGCTGTTGGAAAACGCTGGGGGAGACGGGGCTCTGGCGACCCTCGACAGTCAGTTGGTGGATGGTCTGCTGACAAAGAATGCGTTTCGCGAAAAGGTTGGTGAGATCGTTGGCTGGCAGGACACAGCGCTCAACGGCATTGGCTTCCAATCCTACTTAGCCGTGCACTCAGACCCTTCCGCAGGGAGCGATGCACAGGATCAACTGATCGGTGTTCTCACAGTACAAGGCGGCATCGTCGAATCCGGTGCCGGCGGTGTAGATGTGGCAAACGCTGAAATGCTTGTTGATCAAATCCGCATGGCGAAGGATGACGATCAAATCAAGGCCTTAGTCATGCGCGTTGATTCGCCCGGGGGCAGTGCCTTCGCCTCAGAGCTGATTCGAGAGGAGTTAGCGGCGTTACAGGCGGTCGGTAAGCCCGTGGTGGCGTCCTTCGGGCCAGTAGCGGCCTCGGGGGGTTACTGGATTTCTGCGGACGCTGATGCCATTTACGCCGAACCTACCACGATCACCGGTTCCATCGGCATTTTTGGTTTGGTACCCAACGTTTCGCGCAGTTTAGATGCCATTGGTATCAATGCCGATGGCGTCTCCAGCGCGCCGCTAGCACGAGGCTTGAGCGTGGTTGGCGAGCTAAGTGAGCAAGCGAAGAAGATTCTGCAGTTGTCAATCGAGCACGGTTACGATGAATTCATCGACCTCGTCGCTACGGGTCGTAACATGCCCAAGGCCTCCGTCGAGGCCATTGCCCAGGGCCGGGTATGGAGCGGTACTGCAGCGCTCGAGATCGGTTTGGTCGATGAGCTAGGCGATTTAGAGGACGCCATTGCTCGAGCAGCGGAATTGGCCGAACTGGACAATTGGCGGTCCGTTGATGTTCGTCCGCCAATGGATCCGCAGAGTTTGATCATGATGGAACTGATGAATGCGACAGTGGGCTCTGCCGCGCCAGGTGAGAGCGCTCTAGCCCAGTGGCTAGGCCATCTGCCTTGGCTGCACAGCGCCGAAGAGGGTTTGTCCATGTTGTCTGTGTTCTCTGACCCAAGGCATATGTACGCCATGTGCGTGAGCTGCAAGGCTCTCTAAGTCAGATCAAGCAACACCGCTAACCGACCCGACTTAGCCATCTTCCGAGGCGTTTGTTCGGGTCGTCTGCACTTTCTGCCAGTACTCTTCGGTCATCTGCTTAACCTCTTTGTGCATAAGCAGCATGCCAATGAGGTTGGGTAGCGTCATGAGGGCAACGGTTACCGCCGAGATCAGCCAGATCAGTGACGTATCGGCAATGGTCGCTACGAAGAATCCCAATACGTAGAGAAAGCGGTAAGGCAGCACCCAGAAAGTACCGAACAGGTAGGTGACCGCGCGGTCACCATAATATGACCAAGCAATGGCGGTGGAGAACGCGAACAGCGTCAGGCCAATGGTTACCAGCAAGCCACCATAGTCGCCCAAGAAACTCTGCTCAAAGGCCTTTGCGGTAAGCGGTACCGAATGCAGCAGTGAATCACCGGTGAGGGCCAAACTTGCATCGGACACCTGTCCATTGTCGACAGCCATCAGACCGCTAAACGGCTGATCTGCCTGCATGACTCGAACGTTCTCCGCCACCGAGCGATTGTGAATGAAGGTAATGTTGCTGGCATCGGGCCGCCCTGCCTGCACTGAAATGGTTCCGCTAAAGGCACGCACGGGATCATTCTGTGGCGGCACTAGGTCTAGGTGGGCCGACAACTGGCCCACATGGGTCATATTCTGATCGTCGTACACGCCAGCCAAAATCTCTGTATCCGTTTGGCTAAACGTCGTAGGGAACTTTTGCTGCCAAACTCCCGACGACAGGATAACTAAACCCGTCAACGTGCAGATCACCAACGTATCGATAAAGGGTTCGAGGATAGACACCATGCCCTCAGCAACGGGCTCCTTGGTTTTCGCCGAGGCGTGAGCAATCGGCGCAGAACCTTGTCCTGCCTCATTGGAATACAGACCACGGGTTACTCCGCGGTTAAAGGCGTAGGCGAAGGATGCCCCCAAAAAGCCGCCTGCTGCTGCGGAACCCGTGAAGGCATATTGGAAAACCGAGAGAAAGGACGGTATTACTTGATCCATGTTAGAAAAGATCACAGCAAAGGCGCCCAGCGCGTACAGCACGCCCATGGTGGGTACCAAGGCAGCTGCAACCGCTGCAATGCGACGCACGCCGCCTAAAATCACAAAGGCCATAAGCGCTGCGAACAGCAAACCGGACACATAGGGTGCGATGCCAAACGAAGTCTCGATACCGGAAGCCATATTATTGGCCTGAGGCATATTGCCGGACCCAAAGGAGCTGATCACCGTAGCCACGGCAAAAAAGACCGCCAGCCACTTCATGCCTAGGCCATACTCCATGTAGTACATCGGGCCGCCGGCCATATGCCCTTTATCGTCCTGCTTGCGATATTTGTGGCTGATGGAGACTTCGACAAACTTGGTGGTCATGCCCAAAAAAGCCGTTGCCCACATCCAAAACAGTGCCGCTGGCCCACCCAAGAAAATTGCAAAGGCGACTCCACCGATGTTGCCTGTGCCAACGGTGCCGGATAGCGCTGTCGACAAGGCTTGAAAGTGCGAGGTATCGCCGGGGTCTGAGCTAGACGTATGTTTACCGGTTAGCACAGACCAGGCATGTGCAAAGAAGCGTAACTGGGGAAAACCCAGATAGATCGTAAAAATCAGTCCCACACCCAGCAGCGCAATGGGAAAATAAGCGGCGCTTCCGAGCAAGCTGTCGAGCAGCGAGAAAAAATCAGCGATTACGGACATATGGTTTTCCTAGCATTCATTTAGATCGGTTCCTCTCCATACCCTGTTCATCGGCACACATCTAAAGGCGCGTATTCGATGAGGCATTGGCTAACAGCATTGCATCTAAGAGTGGGTAGCGGCCCGCTATGCCCCTTGGCTAAGGCGCGATAAGCACGTCATACATCACGTCGTAAAGCCGATTCTGCTCCATCACCCCGCGAACAGCAGCGGCATTTTGGCCGACCGCAAAGGCGGCCACGTCCTCACCCGCGTGGGTCTCGGATTGGGTGGGAACGGTACCTAACTGCTGATAGTCCGGATCTTGCGTATTGATTTTGCTCAAATTGGGCCGCTGTTTTTTATAGCCAGGACCGTTGGCATAACTCAGCGTTGTATACGGTACGCCAGTCGCGTCCAAAATAGGTTTGCCCGGCTCGGTCTCAACGGTTCCCAATATGGGGTTGCCGCGTCGGGGGTAGCCGCTGATGGTCATGGTGTGGCTGTGATCAGCAGTCACGACAATCAAGGTGTCCGCCAAGTCCACATTCTCGACCGCCCACTGAACCGCATCGGACAGGGCTACGGTGTCGGTTAGGGCGCGATAGGCGTTAGAAAAGTGATGAGCATGATCAATGCGCCCTGCTTCGACCAACAAAAAGTAACCTTGATCGTTTTCGGCCAACTGCTTGACCGCCAACGCGGTCATGTCTTGCAGCGACGGCTCCTTGCCCGGATCTCGCTGGCGGTCTGCCTCGTATTTCATATGAGACGGCTCAAACAGCCCCATAAGCTGACCGTCTACCGGCGTATCGGATGCGAGCCACTGAGCAAACTCATCACCTCGCCAGGTAAACTGACGTTTGCTATCCGCCGCCAGCCATTCATCGATCAGATTTCGGCTGTCGTCACGCAGGCCAGGACGGCTGGGATATTCGGGATCATCCGCCTCGATGGGTAAAAACTCTCGGCGGCCACCGCCGAGAATGACATCCAAACCATCGCCGTGGGACATCTCAACTAACTGTAGAGCAATATCCTTACACCCCAGTGCTTCGGCCTCATCTGGTGTCGACGCGCTACTTTCCCAATTTCGATTTGGACTGTGGGCATAGGCGCCAGCAGGCGTGGCGTGGGTAATCCGCGCGGTCGATACGATACCCGTCGACATGCCCTTTTGCTCCGCAAGTTCTGCCAGAGTCGGCAGCGTATTGGTCAGTGCTGCCGCGCAGTCATCGCGTTCGACGCTGCCGTTCACACCAAGAACCCCGATGCGGGTTTTCTCACCGGTAGTGATTGCGGTGATGGTGCCGGCGCTGTCTGGCACTTGAGCATTGGTGTTATAGGTTTTAATCAGCGCTAAGTGCGGAAATCGATCAAAGGCGAGGTCGTATTCCTCGCCGGTGGCGCCAGCACTTTGTCCGGCGAATATGCGCGCAGCGGTCACCGTACTGATGCCCATGCCATCGCCGAGAAAAAAGATGACATTCTTGGCGTGACTGGCGCCGCTGGCGAGTACTAGCGAGCACATCAGTAACACGCGTATCGCCGCGGCTGACGGCGATGATTTCAAACTGGAGGTACTTCCCATGTGGTGTATTTTCCTTTTTGTGTTTGTCGATCTCATGCTTGGCGGCTAACGCTGCGTAAGGTGACGAACTCCTCTGCCGCTGTGGGATGAATACCCACGGTGGCATCGAACTGGGCCTTAGTCGCCCCAGCCACCAAGGCCACCGCTAAACCCTGCACGATCTCACCAGAGTCTGGCCCAACCATATGAATGCCGAGCACCTGATCCGTACTGCGACAGACGATCATTTTCAGCAGCGTGCGCTCATCGCGGCCCGAAATCGTATGTTTCATGGGCTTGAACTGAGACTCGTAGATATCCAGATCACCGGCATGATCGGTTAGCGCCTCGGCTTCGGTAAGGCCAACCGTGCCGATATTGGGCTGGCAAAATACCGCAGTAGCAATGTTCTGGTAATCCATGCGCCGTTTAGGCTGATCGGTAAAGAGGTTGGATGACAGACACATGGCTTCCTCGATAGCCACAGGGGTGAGCTGAATGCGGTCGGTGACATCGCCGATGGCGAATATGTTGGGCACATTGGTTTGATAATCCTCATTGACCAGCACCTCGCCCCTATCTCCCAAGGCTACCCCTGCTGCCTCCAGACCAATGCCCTGGGTTTTGGGACTACGCCCAGTCGCGCATAGGATCGTATCGGCGGTTAACGTGGCGCCATTGGTTAGATCCAAACGCATCGAGCCGTCATCGAGTTTGTGAATATGGCTGGCCTGGGTTTCGAAAACGAGATCCACCCCTTTCTTTGCAATTTCGTCTTTGACGAAAGCACGAATGGAATCATCGAAACCACGCAGGAACATCTCGCCCCGATACAGCAATGTCGTTTTAGCGCCAAGGCCTGCAAAGATGCCGGCGAATTCCACCGCAATGTAGCCGCCGCCAATGACCGTAACTTCGCGCGGAAACTCCGGCAGATAAAAGGCCTCGTTCGAACTGATCGCATGCTCAATGCCCGGGATATCCGGCATAACCGGCCAGCCGCCAGTGGCGATGAGAATGTAGCGAGCGGTGACCGTTGCGCTGCCTACCTGAACGGTATGTGGATCCAGCAAGCAAGCGTGTTCGTTGTATAAAGTGACGCCTGCATTATCAAGTAAATTTTGATAAATGCCATTTAAGCGATTGATTTCTAGTGTTTTATTGTCTCGGAGGGTTGGCCAATCGAAGCTACTAGACGGCACATCCCAACCGTAATTTTTGGCGTCTTGGAACTCCTCGTGAAAGTGCGAGCCATAGACAAAGAGCTTCTTCGGAACACAGCCAACATTGACGCAGGTACCGCCCAAAAACATAGATTCCGCCACAGCGACTTTGGCGCCATAGCTGGCTGACATACGGCTGGCGCGAACACCCCCTGAACCTGCTCCTAAAACAAACAAGTCGTAATCAAATTCCATGTTTTTATACCTGCAGGCTTGTGTACTGACGTGAGTCTGAACAAGGCTCGGGCAAATGACCAGTACGCAAGGCAGATCTAGGCTCTATCGAGGTCTTGATAGAAGAAAACACGACAAGTCCAAGGTGACATTGCATCGCTTTACCTTGTTCACCACATCAAGTACTGTATAAATAAACAGTATTACACATTCGCATGTCAACAAAGTCGAAAAACCAAGACGCATTCGATATCCCCACACACCCAATGCTTTGGCGTGGCAAAGACCTGTTGTCACAGGTGGCGTCCAGCTCGGCCAATGGCGCCGCTTTATCCAGCGGTTACCAAGAACTGGATCGCCACCTGCATCGCGGAGGCTGGCCACAACAAGGGTTGATGGAGCTACTGCTGCCGCAGGCTGGTATTGGCGAACTGCGTTTGCTGCTGCCGGCACTGCAACAACTGACACAAAACGCCTATGTCGCTTGGATCAATCCGCCCTTTATTCCTTACGCTACTGCGCTGAAAGCGTGCGGGGTTAACACCGATAATCTGTTGGTCGTGCGCACACGTACCCATGAAGAGACGCTGTGGAGTATGGAGCGCTGCTGTCTGTCTAATGGCTGCGCTGGGGTTATGGCTTGGCCAGAAGAGCGCAAGCTCAACATCAAGGAAACCCGGCGCATACAGCTCGCAGCGCGCAGCGGTAACACCCTAGCCATGCTATTTCGTCCCATTACCGCCATAGAGCGCTCTAGCCTGGCAGAGCTGAGACTGGCTTTGCGACCGACGACCTGTGTCGATCACTTAGCGCTGGACATCATTAAACGCAAGGGCGGATGGCCGGTTCAGGGCATTGAATTGTCGTTAGCACAGGCCTCACAGACGCCCTACGACATGATGCACCGCCTGCATCAGCAACTAGCCGTATGGGAAAAAGAACAGCAACTACCCATGCCCGCAGAGCGTGCTGACGAGATAGGCCCAAAGACAGCCCCAAAGACAGCCCTAGAAGACCCAGAAACCAACACACAGAACCTACGACATACCACAGGTCATGGCGACGCAGTTGGCACCCTACTGCACTAAGCCATGCTGCATTCTTCTACCACACCAAGGTCCACAAAGAGGAAAACGTCCTCGATCCAGCCATCTAGCGACAATTCAGGCCACAGCCTAGGTCAGGCCTCAAACGATGACTGGTTGGCGCTGTATTTTCCGGCATTAGCCTTGGAGGTATTTCAATCACAAGGCCTGCAGCAAACCCAGGCGTTGACTCAAACACCGACACAGACGCCAACACAGGTGCAGGTGGTGATTGAAGAGCAAAAACGGGTTAGCCATATGAATGCGGCAGCTAACGCCGCCGGAATTTTGCCTGGCTGCACTCTGGCCACCGCCCATAGCATCAGTCCCGATCTCACCTATTTCCAGCGTGATGCAAGCCGCGAGCAGGCCTGCCTAATGGATTTGGCACAGGCCCTGTATCGCTACAGCAGCATGGTCAGTTTGGAGCCGCCGGACTGTATCGTGCTGGAGATCAAGGGCAGCCTAAAGCTGTGGGGCGATGCGCAGATGATTGGCCGCGATGCCTTAGCGCTATGCGCTGATATGGGCTACCACGGCGTCGCACGGCATGCCGACACCCCCCAAGCGGCCATCGCCCTAGCTCGCGCTCAAACTCATCGTCTGTTCAATGTGCCGTTACATGTACTGGAACTGCTCAATCAAGGCTTTAGTCAGCGCAATCTGGAACGACTGAGCAATATGGGTATTTATACTCTAGGCCAGCTTATCCAACTGCCGCTAGCAGGTCTGGGCAAACGGTTTGGCCAATGCCTGACTCGATATCTAGGCCGGCTGCAGGGGCAGCTACCAGATCCACGACAAGGCATACGACCGACAGAGCAGTTTTGCCGCCAGCAGCATCTGCTCAAACCCATCCGCAACAAGGACGTGCTGCTACGCGGCCCCATGCCTTATTTGGCCAAACAACTAGAGCACTGGCTGATCGCGCATCAACAAGGCTGTATCGCCTTAAGCTGGCGCTTTGCACCTTTCAAGGGCGAGGCCACCAAGCTGCCGATACGCTTTGGTAAGGGCAAACAGCGCCACCAAGACATGCTGAAACTCAGTGCACTAAAACTGGATAACATCGAGTTGCCTTCAGAGGTCCTGACCGTGGGACTGGACATGACCTCGAGCCAGCCCTGGCTGGGTAACAATCAAGACTTGTTTGGCAGTACGGCAAGCGCCACCTTGGCAGTGAGCGAACTGGTGGATGAGCTAAGAGCCCGTTTAGGCCAACGCGCCTGTTACAGCATACGCACCCAACCACAACACAACCCAGAACATGCTTGGCAAGGGGTGACCGGCCTGTCTGCCAAGTCGGCCAACGAGCCGCCACCAGACCCTGCAGCCACCGACCATCGTAGCGCTGGCCTACTAAGGGGTAAGCGTCCACTGTGGTTATTTCACCAACCCCAAGCCATCGCCCGAGACCATTTGCTACTGCTGCAGGGGCCAGAGCGTTTGGCTGACCCGATGACGGAAGCTGGCGGCAATACCACCGCGGCAGAACACCGGGACTACTACATCGCCCGACATACTCAAGGAGCACTGTGCTGGGTCTATACCCATCAAGGGACCGTATCCACAGACACGCATGGCCGCTGGTTTCTGCATGGTTACTTTGGGTAAACGGCGGGCATGAGTTCAGACACCACATCGTTCGGCAAGACTCCTGAAGCCTTGCAGGGCACATCGGTGCCCACGCGAATACGCGATCAGGTGCCACTGTACTTGGGGCAGAGGGGAAATCACTTCACGCACAGACCCTTTGCTGAACTGCACTGCGTGAGTAACTACAGTTTTCTTCGTGGCGCTTCACACCCTGAAGAGTTGGTGCAACAAGCCTACGAGTTAGGCTATGAAGCCATCGCCATTACCGATGAATGCAGCTATTCGGGCTTAGTCAAAGCCCATAAAACTGCCAAGGCCTGCGGCATTAAGCTGATTTGCGGGGCTGAATTTGTGCTCGATGAAGCCCCTCTGCTCACCGATACACCAGGCAGTCGATGTCGACTGATATTACTGGCGCCCAATCGGCAAGCATATGGTCAAATATCTAGCTTAATCAGTAAGTTACGAAAGCGATCTGACAAAGGCACTTACTATCTAACGCGACATGATTTACAGGTCGGTCTAAGTGAATGTTTGGGCATCTGGATCTGTGAAGGCCAAGGAGTTGAGCAGCTGTCGGCCATTGGTGCTCACTTACAAAGTCTGATACCGCGCCTGTGGATCGGTTTAGGACTGTTTCACGACGGCCAAGATCTGCACAAAACCGCCAGCGCCCTCACCCTGTCCTCGGCGTTAAAGCTGCCAATCGTGGCGGTCAATGATGTGCATACCCACTGCCCAGAGCGCCAAGGCCTGCAGAACATTGTGAGCGCTATTCGCCTGAAAACCGATATACACAGTCTTGGCTATCAGGGCTTTTGTAACGCCGAGCGCACATTGCGCCCGATCACTGCCCTGCAGCAGCTGTATCCCGATGAAATGCTCGCTCAAACCATGGTGATTGCCGACCTGTGTCAGTTCAATATGGATGAGCTGCGTTACGAATACCCTGAAGATTTGGTGCCGCCTCATCTAACCCCTAGCGCCTATCTACGTCAGCTCACCTACGATGGTGCGAACCAACGCTGGCCCGACGGCATACCCGACGACACCGTTACGCTCATTGAAAAAGAACTCGATCTCATTGCCCAGCTGCGTTACGAACACTATTTCCTCACCGTACAAGACATTGTGCAATTTGCGCGCAGCCAACAGATTCTTTGTCAGGGTCGGGGTTCGGCGGCCAATTCTGCGGTCTGTTACTGCCTGTTCATCACCGAAGTTGATCCGGCACGCATGCACTTGTTGTTTGAGCGCTTTGTATCCATGGAGCGCCAAGAGCCACCTGATATCGACGTAGATTTTGAGCACGAGCGTCGCGAAGAGGTCATCCAATACATCTACAAACGCTATGGCCGTGATCGAGCCGCACTGGCGGCCACGCTAATTACCTACCGCCCTCGTAGTGCCATTCGCGATGTGGGCAAAGCTGTGGGACTAGACCAAGGCGTGCTGGACCTGCTGTCTAAATCTCTGGCTTGGTGGGATAAAAAAGAGGTGCTGGATGAGCGCTTGCGCAGCATTGGTTTGGACCCTGAAAGCTCCAAAGTTCAGCAATTTCTGCATTTCTTTGATGCCATCTTAGGGTTCCCGCGTCATCTCTCTCAGCATGTCGGTGGCTTTGTGATTTCTGCCGGCCCGCTGGCTCAGCTGGTGCCCATTGAAAATGCCAGCATGCCCGAACGCACGGTCATTCAATGGGACAAAGAAGACCTAGAAACGCTTGGGTTACTCAAAATTGATGTACTAGCACTGGGTATGCTGACGGCCATCCGCAAAGCATTGGCGCTGGTAAATTTCGATAGGCCAGATGCCGAACCTTTGACCATTCAACAGATTCCAGCGGAAGACCCAGACACCTACGCCATGCTCCAGCGCGGCGACAGTGTGGGTGTTTTTCAGGTGGAATCCCGCGCCCAAATGGCCATGCTGCCGCGGCTAAAACCACATAATTTTTACGATTTGGTGATCGAAGTCGCCATCGTTCGACCTGGCCCCATTCAAGGCGACATGGTGCATCCCTACCTGCGACGACGGCAGGGTTTAGAACCCGTCAGCTATGCCAGCCCCGGCGTGCGCAAAGTACTAGAACGCACCCTGGGCATTCCTATTTTTCAAGAGCAAGTGATTGAACTAGCCATGGTCGCGGCAGGCTTCAGCGCTGGCGAAGCAGATCAACTTAGACGCGCCATGGCCGCATGGAAAAAACGCGGCGGTCTCGATCATTTCGAAGCCAAATTGGTTAACGGCATGCTCGAGCGTGGCCACGATGAAGAATTTGCCCAACGTATCTTCAACCAAATGAAGGGCTTTGGTGACTACGGTTTCCCTGAATCTCATGCTGCCAGTTTTGCCCTACTGGTATACATCTCGGCTTGGCTGAAATGTCATCAGCCGGGAGCCTTTTATTGTGGTTTGCTGAACTCGTTACCCATGGGGTTTTATTCGCCCTCTCAATTGATCCAAGACGCTCAACGCCATCACATCGAAGTTCGACCCTTAGATGTTGGCATCAGCCAATGGGATCACACGCTAGAGTCGCCAACCTCAACGGCAGCCCAGCCAGCACTGCGTTTAGGGCTGCGCATGATCAAGGGACTATCCTTGGACGCCGCAGACCGCATCATGCAGGCCCAGCCGCAGGGTTTTCGCAGTGCCCAAGAACTTGCACGCATGGCGAACTTAGATGATCAGCAGCTAGGTTTTCTGGCCCGTTCAGGGGCGTTGTATCAACTGGCGGGACACCGGCACCAAGCCCATTGGGATGTCACTGGTATTGCTGCGCCACTGCCACTGGAGCGTTCACAAACCGACGGCAGAAGCTGTGACTTGGCAATGATGGTGAAAGATCCAGCACAGCAAGACACCATCAGTCTGCACGCCCCTTCTGTAACGGAAGACATGTTTAACGACTATCGCTATACCGGCCTAACCCTAGGACCACACCCCATGACCTTGCTGCGCGAACACCCAGAGCTAAGAGGCTTTCGGCGCGCGGTTGATCTCGAGGAGTGTCGCACCGGGCAGATGATCCGCATTGCCGGCGTGGTTACCGGAAGGCAGCGCCCTGGTACCGCCAGCGGCGTCGTATTCCTAACGCTGGAAGACGAAACCGGCAACACCAACATGGTGATTTGGGCGACGGTGATGGAGCGTTTTCGGGCGGTACTGTTGCAGGGCCAGCTACTGAAGTTCAAAGGCGTAGTCGAACGCGAAGGACGTGTCATTCACGTCGTGGCCGGTCATGTGGAAGACGCCGGCCATTTGCTCGAAGACTCGGTCACGACCGAACACACCTTCAAGTCTCGCGACTTTCATTAACGGCGCCCTCAGCAATAGACTCGGCGGATCGGCACCTTCCTGTGCTCGAGAGCGGCTTACTCCCCGCCGCCAGCACCCTCACTGCCAGAGTTCGTGTCGTTCTTCGCCGCTACTTGTGCCTTAGG
>ERZ802822.1412-NODE-1412-length-14792-cov-6.381855_pt1 | contig 14792 bp, 16 predicted proteins | sample MGYA00345649_ERZ802822 | MGnify/ENA primary metagenome ERZ802822 (study PRJEB30503, sample SAMEA104212359) | marine metagenome | biome: Westerlies Biome; feature: [SRF] surface water layer (ENVO:00010504) within the epipelagic zone...; material: water...
GCTCGTCAGATCTTCATGCCACCCAAACGCGCATGATTACGGATGAGGGTGGCAATGTGATTGATGATGAAGGCACTGGAAAGCTGGAGCTTGTTGATATATGGACCTTTGAGCGTGATTTGACGCTTTCTGATCCCAACTGGAAACTAGCTGAAACCGAGAGCCCAGAAGATGAGGCCTAGGGTTCGGGATGCGGAACAACCATGCGCAAAAAGGATCACGGCAAGCCTGAGAATGACGAGCAGCTTTGGGAAATTGTTACCCGTCAAGTTAATCCTCTGAAATCAGCTCGTTATGCTGGGGCGACTGAAAAAGCCGCACACAGCCACAAGCCTGTCGCACCACGCAAAATTGTTGGCAGGGCCAGTGCGCCGGTGATGGGGAGTAGCCCGACACCGTCTCCAAAAGCCACGCCAATTGATTTGCGTGACGGCGACCATGCTGGCCTTGACAGAACAACAAGGCGAAAACTTTCCAGAGGAAATCTGCCGGTTGAGGCACGGCTCGATTTACATGGGCATAATGCGCAGCAGGCCGAAACCCGACTCCGTTCCTTTATTCAGCAATCCATAATTCTTGGATATCGCTGTGTCCTTGTGATCACTGGCAAGGGTGTTCGTGGTGAGGGTGTCCTGCGCCGTCATGTTCCCCTTTGGTTGAAGCAGCCACCACTTGACAATGTTGTTCTGGCCATTTCGGACGCCACACCAAAGGATGGTGGTGCCGGCGCCATCTATGTCATGTTACGCCGCACCCGGTCACCAAAATGACACCCTTTGGCCTGAAAATGCGAGATCTGCGCGCGGAAAGAGGATTAACGCAGCAACAGCAGGCAGATTATCTCGGAGTGTCAAAGGCGTATATTTCAGCTCTTGAAACTGGCTCACGTGGTCGCCCCTCCGGGCCTTTTGTTGATCAGATATGTGCCTGGCTTGGCCTCATTTGGGATGACGCTGAGGTCTTGAAAATGTTGGCAGCCATGTCCCATCCAAAACCGACAATCGACGCCAGCAAATGTAGTGCTGATGCCGTATATCTGGCAAATTTGCTCGCTCAGAACATTCACCGCCTCAGCGTAGGTCAATGTGGAGAGGTGACGGCCATGGTAGAGCGCCACTTGCAGATACGAGAATCCGGGGATATGTCCGGGTAAACAAATGACAGACAGATCTTTTTCCGATATTTGATCATGTGATAGAAATGGGAAGCGGCTGTTGTAGTCTTTTAGATGCGGTGCTGCTGTCATGGAGATGAGACCAATGTCGCCAGAAATAATGAAGGGCCACGTTCCCAAACTTTCGATTGAGTCAGTCGAACGTCTGTCGACGGGTGATTTGCATGAATTATGTGACGCAGCAGAGGCGGGCATCATGTCTGGCGGTGGTTTTGGCTGGTTGTCGCCACCGCCGAAATCCGTCATGGAGGATTACTGGCGCGGTGTTTTGATGATCCCCGAGCGCCATCTTATCGTGGCGCGCCTGGACAAGGTTATTGCCGGTAGCTGCCAAATTCTGCGACCACCCCGGAACAACGAAGCGCAGGCTTTCACCTGTCAGCTGACGACTTTTTTTATCGCGCCCTGGGCACGTGGCCATGGCCTTGCCCAGATGATTGTCGCCGAAGCTGAGGCGTTGGCAAAGTCTGAGGGTTTTTCAATGATCAATCTTGATGTTCGGTCAACGCAGGATCGGGCCATCCAGTCTTTTGAGGCGCGCGGCTTTACCCGCTATGCCACCAATGATGTGTATGCACGTGTCGACGGTGATTTTGTCCCCGGGTTCTATTACCGCAAGGAGTTGAAGTAATGTCCTATGATCCATCGAACATCTTTGCGCGCATCCTGCTTGGTGAATTGCCGTGCAAAAAGATTGCTGAGGATGAGCACACATTGGCCTTTGAGGATATCAACCCACAGGCCCCCGTTCATATTCTGGTGATCCCAAAGGGTAGCTATGTTGACTGGTCTGATTTCACCCGCAACGCCTCCGACGTGGAGCAGAGCGCCTTTACGAAAATGATTGGTCATGTGGCTAATATTGCGGGCATCACCGATAGTGGCTACCGGGTTATCTCCAACAGTGGCAATGACGGCCATCAGGAGGTGCCGCACCTTCATATGCATGTTCTGGGGGGCGCGGCAATCGGCCCGATGGTCAGCAAACGCTGAATCCTAACATATTGAAAATGCTACTATTCTAATATACTTGCAACTTCACATATCCCTGCCCATCATGACAGTCTGATCGCAAGGGAGTGTGAAGAGAAAGTGCATTCACGAATAGCTACAGTTGCATTTCGTGGCATTGAAACCATCGATGTTGAAGTTCAAGTTCATATTACAAATGGTTTGCCATCAATGGCCATTGTTGGTCTTGCCGACAAATCTGTCGCCGAGTCCAAGGAACGGGTAAGGGCGGCGCTTTCCTCGCTTGGGTTGGCACTACCCTCCAAAAGGATAGCCATCAATCTGTCGCCTGCCGATGTTTTGAAAGAAGGTGCACATTTTGACTTGCCCATTGCGGTGGCGTTGCTGGTGGCAATGGGCGTGATGCCCGAGGACAGTGTCATTGATTGCCTGATTTTGGGTGAGTTGTCGCTCAACGGGTCCCTACAACCTGTGTCTGGTGTTCTGTCCGCAGCTCTTGCCGCCTCAGCAAGTGACCGTCGTTTGATTTGTCCGGCGGCCTGTGGTGGTGAGGCGGCATGGGCTGGGTCGATTGACGTGATTGCGCCGAGTGATCTGACCTCGTTGCTCAACCATCTCCGCGGGGCGCAGACTCTCACCCCACCAAGCCCGCATGTTGAACCTGACCAAAGCACGCCTCTTGATATGGCGGATCTCAAAGGACAGGAGACTGCCCGCCGGGCGCTCGAAATTGCCGCAGCCGGTCGTCACAACTTTTTGATGATCGGTCCGCCCGGTGCTGGCAAATCCATGTTGGCGGCGCGTCTTCCGGGTCTTTTGCCGGCGCTTGACGCAAGAGAGGCGCTTGAGGTGACGATGCTGCATTCTGTGGCTGGTCAGTTGAGTGCGGGCGGCCTTATACAGCAGCGTCCCTTTCGTGAACCCCATCATTCGGCATCCATGGCGGCGCTGGTTGGTGGTGGTGCGCGGGCAAAACCAGGAGAAATCTCGCTGGCCCATAACGGGGTTCTATTTCTTGATGAATTAGCGGAATTTTCAAGGCCTGTTCTTGATGCCCTTCGACAACCGCTGGAAACAGGACAGGTGGTGGTGGCCCGGGCCAATCATCATGTGACCTATCCAGCAAGGTTTCAGCTGGTTGCCGCTATGAATCCCTGCCGCTGTGGTTATTTGGGGGACCCTGCACGTGCCTGTAGCCGCGCTCCGCAATGTGGACGAAATTACAGCGCTCGGATCTCCGGCCCTATGTTGGACAGGTTTGATATAATCATTGAGGTGCCGGAGGTAAGCGGTCAGCTCCTGTTCTCGACCAAAGCGGCCGAAGCCTCATCCACCATCGCTGCGCGCGTGGCAGCGGCTGCAAAATTCGCTGAAAACCATGAAGGTCTGATGGCTGATGTTGCAGATAATGATCCGTCCTCCCCATCAGATACAGCTTTGGATTTTGGCAGATACCTGTCGGCGGAAGCAGCTGAACTGTTGCGTCTCGCAGTGGAAAAACAGCAGCTATCGGCGCGAGGTTTTTACAAGGTGATCTGCGTGGCGCGGACTATTGCCAATCTTGGTCAGTCGCAACAAGTGGGGCGCGAGGATGTGGCTGAGGCACTCGCCTACCGCATGATGCCATTGCTGGCGTAGGTGTGCTTATTTTTTTCAATGGCGTCCCAGGTCGTGCTGGCGATATTCACCCCTGACAAACTCTCTATCTCGCGAATTCCTGTGGGTGAGGTGACATTTATCTCTGTCAGATAGTCACCGATGATGTCAATACCTACAAACAATAGCCCTCGTCGGCGCAGCTCAGGGCCGATCGTTGAGCAGATTTCCTTGTCGCGCGAGGTCAATGAAGTTGCACCGGCGGTGCCGCCAACATGGAAATTTGACCGGGCCTCCCCCTCGTCGGGTATTCTATTGACAGCGCCCACAGCCTCACCGTCGACAAGAATCACCCGCTTATCACCTTTTCGGACCGCTGGGATATAGGCCTGAACCATCACTGGTTCGCGCGATTGCGCAAAAAACATCTCGAGAAGCGAGTTCAGATTCTGGTCTTCAGGCGTCAGCCGGAACACGCCAGCGCCACCATTGCCAAAAAGTGGTTTGACGATAATGTCCTTATGCCGCTTGCGAAAATCAGCAATAGCGGCAGGATTACGACTGATCAGCGTGGCTGGCATCAGCTCGGGATAGAGGGTCACCAACAGTTTTTCCGGGGCATTGCGCACTTCTGCCGGATTGTTCACCACCATTGTCGAGGCCGGCAGCATCTCAAGGATATGTGTCGCTGTGATATAGGCCATGTCAAAAGGCGGGTCCTGGCGCATTAGAATGACATCGAAATCCGTCAATGCGCGCTCTTCCATTGGCCCGCCATCGAAGTGATTGCCAATTTCATCCCTGAGGTTGAGGCTGTGACCGGTTGCCTGAACTACACCCTCGACAAGGGACAGCATGTCCGGCGTATAGCACCACAGATGATGTCCACGACGTTGCGCCTCCAAGCCGAGCGCAAAACTGGAGTCACCGCGAATATCAATCGCCGCAACGGGATCCATCTGAATGGCAACGGAAAGACTCATCTGGTCTAGTCGCGTTTGTCAGATTCAATAATGATGTAGTTCACAACTTGCTGCGCAAACCGGAGTTCCTGCGCATGCGTAACCACCATGTTCATCTCGCTGACATTACTGGCCACACCTGAGAGATAGACGGTGCCATTAACAACATCAATGCTGTAATTGAGCGACGAAATGTTAGGGTCAGCGATCAGCTTACCGCGTAACTGGGCGCTTGCGGCAAGGTCCTTTGCCACATCCTTGATGGAGGATTTGTCGGTAACCTGAATTTCATTGACGACTTCGCGAACACCTTTGATCTCCCATGCCAGCTTGGTTGCCAGAACTTTTTCGTCAGGTGTTTTGACCTTGCCAGTTAACAGCACCGCACCATCATTTACGGTAACATCAACAACCGTAGACAGGCTGGCATCGGCCTTAATGAATTTATCGTGCAGCTTGGTGAAAATCACGCCATCCGAAACCGATGTCGAAATTCCCTTTTCGGTGGTCGATGCGGCAACGGCTGCGCTGCCAACGCCAATAATTGCGCCGGCGCACCCCGATAGGGCAAAGCTGGCAAGCAACAACAGAACAGGGACAAGAGGAACTGCGTTTCGGTTGGGGCTGTTCATGGATGTTTCCTGACCATCGAAGAGGATGTTTCATCTAATTTGCCGTTTTGCGAATCATGGGTCAAGCGCTTTGCACCACCTCGGGTCAGTCGTCATCAAACCAGGCATTTTTAATGTGCAGCCACCATTTAGGCCATGCCGCTGGGTCTGTCTGCAAAAGAATGACGTCAAAACGCCATTCAAATCTGCGTGAGATTTGACGGCTGCTGACAAACAGGGCCGCTGCGCGTGTAATGCGTTTTTTCTGTTTTTGGGTCAGTCCATACCATTGTGTCTGCCTATGCCGGTACTTCACCTCGACAAAGGCCAGCGTGGATCCACGACGGGCAACAATGTCCAACTCTCCGGCGCTGCAGCGCCAACGTCGGGCAAGGATGCGGTAACCTGACAGTCTCAAAACAAAGGCAGCAATGGCTTCAGCTATCCGCCCGGATACTTCAGCAGCTTTATGGCTGGGTGAGGGGCGGCCAGATTTGGGGCGACCGGATTTGGGGCGACCGGGCACAGGCCTTTGCCCGGCTGGTGGCCTAGTCTGATGGCGTGGCATTAGTCATTTTCAGCGCCAGTTGGTAGATTGAGCGTTTCGGCAGGCCGGTTCTGTCAGCAATGGATTTCACGGCATCGCGCAGGCTCCGCTGGCGCAGCTCCTCCTGCAGCATCAATGTCACATCGACCTCGTCGAAAATAGTGTCATCAGTCTGCCGCCCCTCAACAAGAACGACAATTTCACCCTTTATACTCTCTCGCTGCTCAATCATGGAAATCAGGTCAGGCAGGGGCGCGCGGATCACCTCTTCATGAATTTTGGTCAATTCGCGTGCAACCACCGTCAATCGGGGGCCAAGAATATCTGCCATCAACGTCAGTGATTTCAGCAAACGCCGCGGTGTTTCAAACCAGATGATTGTCATCGGCAAGTCAATGACATCCGTAATCGCCGATTCGCACGCCTTTTTGGTTGGTGGCAAAAACCCGGCAAAGGTGAACTTGTCGCTTGGCAGACCAGATACGGTGAGCGCAGCAAGAGGGGCGCTTGGCCCGGGAACGGCTGTGACCGTAAAGCCATGGTCATGGCAGCTCGCGACTAATTTGTATCCGGGGTCCGAAATCAATGGTGTTCCAGCATCGCTGACGAGGGCGATGATCTTGCCATCACCTATGTCAGCCAGCAGCCGTGGGCGCATGGTTGCGCCGTTGTGATCATGATAGGGAACAAGTTTTGCGGTGGATGTCAGGCCAGACAGCGCCAACAGCTTGCGCGTCATCCTCGTATCCTCACAGGCGATGATGTCCGCTCCCTCAAGCGTGCGCGCGGCGCGCTCGGAGAAATCACCAAGATTGCCGATCGGCGTAGACACTATCACCAGACGTCCGGACATTGACGGAGTTCCACTTGGGTCGATTTGACCTTGGATGGCACTATTGCCACACCGACTCACTCTTAGCGCATTAATCACATTGGTGCAAAAACGTCTGCGTGATACCATTGCGCCCGAGGAGATTTCACATGCGTCAGCCGTTCTATCAATGGCTTGTAATCTGTCTGTTTCTGGGCCTTGCGGCTTGTGGCGGAACAGTAGCGTCCGGCCCCGCATCGATCAGCGGCGAATCTACCGACGAAGCAGCCGCGCCCGTGGCAAAAGGCGTTGCCAAATTGGCGTCTGCCGGGTCCGAGACATCGGCGGAGGAACAAGGCACAGCTGATGAAGTCGAGCTGGCAATGGCGGGGTCCTCGGTGACACCACCACAGCCCAAACCCCGGACAGATCCATCGCTGGTTATCAAGCCCGGTGATGCCAGCGCGGAGGAAAGCGAGTCGGTAACGAAGAAACTGGCCCCAGAGGATGGTGCAACCACACTTAATGTGGTTGAGGCCGAGACGACCGAAAAACCGTTTACCGAACAAAATACGGATGACGTTATCAACAACATCATCTGGAAGATCCAATCTGAGGTGGCGCGCAAGCCCAAAGAACCAGAGGCAAAAGTGCCAGAAGGCCAGGACCCCTCGCTTGCGGATGATGCGCTGGAGGCCGCGTTTGCGCTACTCGCCCAAAAGGCCAAACCAGCTGCCACTGATTTACCAAAACGCGAATGGTCCGCAAAAAAAGCCGAGGGCGTAACCCGCATCGCTCTTTTGCTTCCGATCACGGGCGTCTATCAGCAAATGGGTGAGGAACTACGCAAGGGCGCAGAATTGGCGCTGTTTGCCACACGTAATCCCACTGTTGAGTTGATGGTGTTTGACACGATGGGCGGCCAGCGTGGTCGCCGCGCCGCCGAGGAGGCTGTCGCGGCACAAAGTGACATAATAATTGGCCCGCTGTTTTCTGGCGCGGTTGCCGAAGCACGGACCATTGCCGACGCCGCGAACATTCCCATGCTGCTTCTCTCCAACAATGCACTTGTCGCCTCCAGAGGTAGTTGGCTGATGGGCTATCTGCCGGAACAACAGCTTGATTTGCTGCTGGGCTATGCAATCGCAGATGGAAGACAGCGTTTTGCGATCATCGCCGAGGACAGCGCCTTTGGAAAGCGGTTGGCTTCGCATGCCCAGAGGCGCCTTGTGCAGTCGGGCCTTCCCGCAAAAGATAGTATGGTTCTGCTAGAGCAGGCGCTTAAAAGTGAGGATTTGCTGAAACGCGCGATCAGGAAATTCTCGCGCTATATGCCGCCTGTCGAGGGTGAGACTGTTCCTGAAAAACCTCCTGTTTTTGATGCTTTGATTTTTGCCGGTGGTGCTGAATTTGCGCTGCGAACAGCGCCTGTACTTGCCTATTACGACCTTGGCAGTGATGCCGTGATGTATCTTGGAAATGCGCAATGGAATCAGCGCCGAATCCTGTCTGAACCATCGCTGCAAAACGGGCTTTTCGCCTTCCGGCCAAGCAACACGGATGATCAGTTTGTGGCAAAATGGACGGCTGTGTGGCCAGATAGGCCGGGGCTTTTGTCACGATTGAGCTTTGATGCTGTTGCGCTTGCCGAAGTTCTGGCCGGTAAGGACCGCTCAAGTTGGCAAAGAGAATTGCTGTCGAGCGTGGGTTTTAACGGTTTCAGCGGGGCTTTCCGCTTTCTGCCGGGAGGCAGCAATGTGCGGGCTTTTGAACTGCGCCAGATCATCGATGGCACAGGCAAATTGCTGCAACCAGCTCCCGACAAGATATAGCGCTCACCTTGTGATATCGGCCAAAAGGCTGTTCAAAAGAAGGCGACCCTCGGCGGTTGTGGCGAGGCGGTCACCATTGTGATCTTCCAAAAACTGCAACAAGCCAGCCTCGAAATGCGTTGCCAGCCTGTTCTGATCAAGCCATAGCTGGCGTGGCCCACATTTTTGCTCGATGAGATTTAGATCAATACCAGTTTTCAGTCGTAGCCCCATCATGAGCATCTCGTTTGCCCATCCCATCGGTGTCTCCACACACTCTGTTTCGATAGCATGGCCTTTGAGTGCAGTCATTTCCAACCATGATTGCGGGCTGCGCCGGGTGGCAAGGCCGACACGTTGCCCTTGACGGTCAAAGCGGCTATGAGCACCGGGGCCGATGCCAAGCCAATCATGCGCCTGCCAATAGGTCAGATTGTGCCGACATTCATGTCCATCGCGCGCATAGTTCGACACCTCATAGGCGGCAAGTCCAGCCTCTTCCATTGTGGCATTTGTCATTTCGAACAGACCTGCAACCACATCGTCCGATCCGGTAAGCACATCACCCTGACGCTGCCGTGTATAAAAGACCGTTCCCGCCTCTATGGTCAATTGATATAGCGAAAGATGATCTAGCCCCAACCCCAACAATTGCCGCAAGGTTGCCTGCCAGTTGACTGGTGTCTGGCCTGGCAGGCCATAAATGAGGTCGATTGATACCCTTTCAAAAATTGTTTGCGCCAACGCCAATGCGGCCAGTGCCTCGGTCACGGAATGCTCCCGCCCGAGAAAGTGTAGTTGCGCCGGATCGAGCGCTTGAATGCCAAGCGAGACACGGTTCACCCCGGCGGATTTGAAGCCGGTCAGTTTTGCGGTCTCCACCGAGGTCGGGTTGGCCTCGGCGGTGATTTCGATATCTGTGGCAAAGCCAAAAATCTGCTGGGCCTCGGCAAGTATTGCCGCGATCAGATCAGGTGGCATAAGGCTTGGCGTTCCCCCGCCGAAGAAGATGCTGCGCAGTTTCGATGGCTGCTCCAGGTGACTGGCTAGATGGCGCATCTCGGCAAGCATCCCGGTCTGAAATGCTGCATAATCAACCTGTGAGCTGACATGCGAATTGAAGTCACAATACGGGCATTTTGCCTTGCAGAAGGGCCAGTGAACATAAAGCCCAAGTGACTGATCCTCCCGGCTCATTTTCCAAAGCTGGCACGAAGCAGCTGGGCAAAGGCGTCGGCACGGTGGCCAATCGCATGTTTCTGGTCGGGGTCCATCTCACCAAAGGTGAGGTCATAGCCTTCAGGAACAAAAATCGGGTCATACCCAAAGCCGCGATCACCCCGCGGTGGCCAGATAAGCTGGCCGTCGATACGGCCCTCAACCGTGACATCAAAATCATCGGGCCAGACAAGTGAGAGTGAACAGATGAAATGGGCCCGGCGATCAGTTGATGCGGTCTTGGACAATTTTGTCTCAACCTTCTGCATGGCAATGGCGAAGTCTTTATCTGGCCCGGCCCATCGCGCGGAATAGATACCGGGCGCCCCCCCCAGTGCGTCAATAACCAAACCTGAATCATCGGCAAGGGCAACGAGGCCAGACGCCTTGGATGCGGCTCTGGCTTTCAAACGCGCATTGCCGACAAAGCTATCTTCGGTTTCCTCGGGCTCATCGAGGCCAAGCTCGCCGGCGCACAGCACCGTGACTCCCTGATCGGCGAGTAGCGCGCGTATTTCGCGCAGCTTACCCTGGTTGTGTGTTGCCACGACAAGTTTGTTTTCAGTGAACAGCCGGGTTTGCATGTCGTCAGGGTGCCATTTTCTGAACGGCGCTGGTCTGCAGGCCGAACAACTCGGCGCAACCGATGTCTGCGAGATCCAGCATGCGGTTTAATTCATCGCGCGAATAAGGGCGCTCCTCACCGGTTGCCTGTATCTCGACAATGCCCCGCTCGGCGCTGAGGATGAAATTGGCGTCAATTTCGGCATGACTGTCTTCATCGTAATCCAGATCCAAAACCGGCTCGCCCTGATAGACGCCGCAGGAAATGGCTGCAACCTGATCGATCAGCGGTTGTTTGGTGATCAACCCGTCGAGTAACAAACGATCACAGGCAATCCGTAGCGCCACCCACGCGCCGGTAATGGAGGCGGTCCGGGTGCCACCATCGGCCTGCAACACATCACAATCGATTTTGATCTGGCGTTCACCAAGCGCCTTCAGATCAGTAATAGCGCGGAGCGAACGGCCAATCAGACGCTGAATTTCAAGTGTGCGCCCGCCCTGCTTGCCACGCGCCGCCTCGCGATCGGTGCGTGTGTGTGTCGAGCGTGGAAGCATTCCATATTCAGCCGTAACCCATCCCTTGCCGGCATTGCGCAGGAATGGGGGAACACGCTCATCAACCGATGCCGTACACAGGACATGCGTGTTCCCGAATTTCGCCAAACAGGAGCCTTCTGCATGCAGGGAAAATCCAGGTTCGAGTGTGACATTGCGGAGCGCGTCGTTGGTGCGGCCTGAGGGGCGGGTCATGAAACTCTCTTTCAATTTGGTAGCCATAGTTGGTGCCAGTTTTAGACAGGTGTTAATAGGGTGTACTGGTGTGAATTGGGTGTACTGGCAAATCACTGCTTATTGGGTTACCCCTGCGTTCAGGTCAGCGCAAGCGGTTTTGTGTTTGCTGCCGATCCCGGCAATCACCCCATTGACCGCCTCCATCGGTCTTCATAACATCAAGGCCATGTCTGAAGTTTTGCAAAAAGACCTCTCGCCGCGTGCAATGGAGATTTTCAACACTCTGGTGGGCGCCTATATTGAGGGCGGTCAGCCGGTGGGTTCAAAGACCCTGTCGCAGCTGATGACCCTTGATTTGTCACCTGCCTCAATCCGCAGCAACATGAGTGACCTTGAAGAAGCTGGTCTATTGTTTGCACCGCATACCTCGGCGGGACGCATTCCTACCGAGACCGGATTGCGGCTCTTTGTCGATGGGCTAATGGAGTTCAACTCCGACATTTCCGAGAAGGAGCGTCTGTCAATCGATGGCGAATGTGCGGCGCGCGGGATCAGCATCAATGAGTTGTTGGAAAAGACAAGCAAGACGCTGTCCGGCCTGTCTAGATGTGCCAGCCTTGTGCTGTCTCCGGCAAGCAATGCCGAGTTGCAGCATTTCGAGTTTGTGCCGATCGGCGAGCGGCGCGCTCTTGCTGTTCTGGTGCGCACCGATGGGCAGGTTGAAAACCGGATCATTGATCTACCAGCCGGAGTTCCTCAATCGGCCCTGATCCGCGCTGGAAATTACATGAGCGCCCGATTGGCTGGTCGGGATATGGAAGCGGCGGCAACCTTGATCCGCAGGGAAATCGCTGAACACCGGGCTGAGCTTGATGAATTGTCGGCTGAACTTGTTGAGCAGGGTGTTGGCCTGTGGTCAGATGGCAAGGGAGATGAGGGTGCGGCGCTGATCATGCGGGGACAGGCGAACCTTCTTGATGACGTCAATGCTGGCGAGCAGCTGGAATTGATCAGGGGCCTGTTCGATGCCCTTGAGGCGCGGGAAAATGCGCTGCGCCTGTTGGATGCGACAAGTGATGGCGATGGCGTCCAGATATTCATCGGTGCAGAAAACAAACTGTTTGCCAATACTGGCTGTTCAGTGGTGATCGCCCCTTACCGCAATGCCGAGAGGTCAATCGTGGGCGCCATCGGCGTTGTTGGACCGCGCTACATGAATTATGCCCGAATCATCCCTATGGTCGATTACACCAGCCGTGCGCTGGCCCGCGTCCTGGGCCGATAGATCACTGCCAGTCAGGTGTATTTCACGGTATAAACTGGGCCAGCGAGAGTGACAGGACATCAATATAATAGAGAAATTCCGCAGGTAGTCGCCGAAGTGCCCAGACAAGAGGGTCAATCGTCAGCGATGAGGGCACAGCCATGATGACTGTCAACAGGATCGCCAGCAATAGCAGAGTGGCAAAGGTGATTTTCCTGAAAGAAAAAACGCTGCCGCTCATGGTGTCATGTGCGCAGACCGGACATAGCAGCGTCAATCTCCGGGAAAGGCGGCGGTCACCAGCAATCATCAGGAGCGTGGCGCAGTTCTGACAGGGCGAGATGTGATATTTATCCTTTACGGAGAAACTTGCCGCATCGTCTGACGCTTGTTTGACAAAAAACAGGCGGGCGCATTTGTGACAGGAAACAGGAATTCCATAGAATTTCCTGAAAATATCAGGAATTTTGCCAATTGTGGAGCAATGGGGACAGGAAAGCAGCATTTTGAGCCAAGATTCTTGTAGGTGTTTTATCACCAGCAAGAATAGGGAATATAATTTAACAAACCCTTAAACCCGACTTTTCTTTTGTGTTCTTTTGCGGAATTTCTCGCCTTCGGACGTGGCGAATGATCAGCCAGTCGCTTTCGCCTTTGTTTTTTTCGCTGTCTTTGGGGTCACTTTTGCGGCTGCTTTTCTGGCCACCTTTTTTTCTGCCGTCGCTGCAGAGGATTTTTTTGCCACTTTTTTGCCAGCTTTAAGATCGACGATTTGCGATTCATTCTGGTTGCCGATGGCAGCCTCCACGATCTTTGGCAACTCTTCGGAAACAACGGATCTGACCGTGTCACGGATCAGTGTTTGTAACGCTTGTTGGTCCATGCTGATGGTGTCGTTCTGCGTTGCGTCCGTTTGTGATTCTCTGGACTCGACCGCTGGAACAGTGCCGACAGCTGCAGCGATATCCGCCATGACGGCATGCACGTCCGCCTGTGCCTGCGAAACCAGCCTATTGGCATCTTCTGGCTGCAGCTCATCGTGGGCTGAGGCTGAGGCTGAGGCTGAGGCTGGGGCAGGTGGCTCAATGGGCTCAATGTCGGTTTTTTGAGGGGTTTTGGTTGCGCTGAGCGTTGTGGTGCCGTGCGTGGCTTGTTTGTCTGTGTCAGTGTTGCCAGCAGCGGCGTTGTCAGTAGCGGTGTCGTCTGGGGCAAGACTACTAATTGGTTCCGCTGCAATCACTTGTCCAGTGCTGCTTGGTTGTTGCTGCGCAGGTTTGGTTGATGCCTCTTGCGACGAGTCCCACTCCTCTTCGGCGTCTGCCAGCAGATTCTTTATTCTCTCTTTTAATGGCAGGCTGTCATCGCTGGTGCGTGCTGAACGTGCCTCAGCATGAATGGCTGCGATGGTTTGCAACTCGGCGGCTGGATTGGACAGAGTCTCATTGGCCGGAGTCGATTTGACGATGGCCAGCATCGGGCCTCCTTCGGCCACGACCGCCTCTGCTTCCTGATAAAGTGCCTCAATGGATTGTCTGACAGTGGTAGGACTCATCTATCTGGCCTGTCTTAACAACGCGGGTGTTCCGCGGTGTGATTTCGCTTGCAAGGGTGCGCCAATGCGAGATTAAAACGATTGGTTGTCAGAGTGACACAATTTCGATTTTGATACAATATCTGGTGTGTGTGGCGCATTTTACATATAGAATTTGTGGTCTATGATGCCACCGTCTATTCAGGCTTTCTAAACTCCAAAAAAAATCCTGATCTTTGCTTGGATATGGATGCGCTAGGCATTAAATACTTCTGGAACCTATATCTTCTGTCCGGCCCGCCGGCAGAGGCGACTACGGCAAAGGGAATAAAATGGCCGAAAATAGCAAAGATGATGTGTCTGAGACTGAGGCGGACCAGCCTGAAAAATCAGAGGCGTGGCAAGATGTTGTTGAGAATGACACTGGTGAAATAGAGATTAATGCTGAACAAGATGACGCGGCTGAAGATGATCCGCTGAGCGTTCTCGTCGCCGAGCGTGACCAACTGAAAGACCAGCTTCTGCGCGCGATGGCCGAAACGGAGAATATGCGTCGCCGCACCGAGCGGGAAATGCAGTCAGCCCGCAAATATGGACATACCAGTTTTGCGCGCGACCTTGTTGGTGCGATTGACAATCTGGCGCGCGCAATTGAGGCCACTGACACGACGAATAAAGACGAGTCTGAGGAAAACGTGTCCGAAGAGGCGTTGCAAGGCCTGGTCAAGGGCATCGAGCTCAGCTGGACAGAAATTCAGTCTGTGATCGAAAAACATGGGATCAAGCGAATTGACCCGGTTGGAGAAAAATTTGACTACAATCTGCATCAGGCGATGTTTGAGATGCCAACGGACGAACACGAGGCGGGCATTGTTGTCGAAGTGGTTCAACATGGTTATGTCCTGCATGACAGATTATTGCGGCCGGCCATGGTGGGTGTCTCAAAGGCACCTGATAGTCCTGCCAAAGAAGTCGATGCGCAGGCGTAGCAGCCGG
>ERZ802822.1413-NODE-1413-length-14788-cov-8.541024_pt1 | contig 14788 bp, 6 predicted proteins | sample MGYA00345649_ERZ802822 | MGnify/ENA primary metagenome ERZ802822 (study PRJEB30503, sample SAMEA104212359) | marine metagenome | biome: Westerlies Biome; feature: [SRF] surface water layer (ENVO:00010504) within the epipelagic zone...; material: water...
ACCCGGTAAGCCTCAGGTCGAGCAATAAAGTGATCCACAATAATGACGCCGGCAACCGGGATAAACACGACTGACAGATAAAACAGAAAGGTCACAAAACTATCGAGAATATTCATGAGACCCGCCGTTACACCAATGACACCTAAAACAACCGTGACGGTGCGCGCCGATAAAGTCGGGAACGAAGCGGTAACGCCCAAAACCGCGCTATACAGATTGAGTGCGTTGAGCACCCAAGAGCCTGCAATGATGATCATGAAGGCCCCGAGCCCTAAACCAAGGGTAAGCATAATGCTAATGATGTCCTCTGTGCCCAGAACCATCGCTGCGCTCGCAGCTACCCACATCACGAAGGGCTGCGCAATCATGTAACTCGTACCGCTGGTTAGCAAAGCGCCGCCAGAAGTGCGCAGAAAGCGTGGTGTGTCGGGCATGATGATGGAGCCAATGACGATCGAGCCGACTATGGCCGAAATTCCGTCACCCCGGCTCATCTCACCCTGAGACGCCGCGACCACTGGTGCTGTCTGGCTGGTTGCTGTGACCAAGAGCGCCAGGGCGACAAACGCCAGCACGGGAATCATCAGCGTCGAGACCAGATTGATCGCCCGAAACCCAATGATGGTCGTCACGGTAATCAAGAGACTCGCCACGATGGTCACTAGTAGCTCAGGTGGAATGACGCCAAATAGCTCCTTGGACAGGCCTGCTATGGCGAGCCCAAAGAGATTGAGATTGATGCCAAACCAGCCCAATAAGGAAATGGAAAACGCAAGATTTACAATGCGTGCTCCGGCGTCTCCAAACGCCAGACGAACCAGTAAGTACGAGTTAAAGCCGGTTCTAGCGCCGATTGACCCCATTAACCAGCCAATGAGAAAAATCACCAGGGCACCGCCTAAAATAGCCGCCAAGGCAAGATCTGGGCCCACCCCACTCGACACTTCGATGCCGGCAATGAATGTGGGTAGCGAAAAAGACACCATTGACGCTACGGCGGCTACCCGGAATGACGCTACACGCGCGTCCGTTGGGACTGCGTGAGTCGAAAATTCATCGTGCTCCGGAAGACTGCTCATGGTTGCTCTATCTCATTACGGTGGCCTTCATGCGCACGGATTCCATAAAATCCAGCCAATAACTGACTCAAAGCCAGCTCAACTACGCGTTTCAAACGCCGGATTTAACCCAAAGAGCCCGTAAAAGCGTGCATGAACTACCTGCGCACCATCATGCGTTTAGCTGCCCAGCGAGGCAACACCAAAGCGACCACTTTGAGCTCCTTTTTCAGACAAAAAAAAGCCCGCAGTTTGCGCTGCGGGCTCTTGATCGAATAGGTAATTCTTACATTGAGTAAGAGAGACCCAAAACGAAGGTACGACCACGTGGACCGACTGGCCACGCGTTCTGAGTCGCATAGGGCTCTTCGTCAGTGATGTTGTTGATCGCTGCAAAGAACGACAACTCATCGCTGTAGCGGTAGTTAGCGTTCAAGTCAGTGATGATGACTGAGTCGAAGAATCCGGCATCACCATAGAGTGCCTGGTTGTCGCCCAAACCGAGAACTTCCTCAATTTCATCAACACCCTGCTTGCTCTGGTAAATGCTCTGCATACCTACAGTCAGCGCACCACGCTCAACTGACGCACCGAAAGACGCTGTTGTCTTCGGACGCTGAATTTCCTGAATTTCAGGGTCAACATCAGCCGCATCAAGCGGGTTGAAGAAACGGTTCAGCTGATCCTGATGCGAACCAGTCAAACGAAGACGGAAGAAGTAATCCTCAACCGCAAACTCGTAAGATGCCGATACGTCAAAACCTTCTGCCTCAAGATTCGCAAAGTTGATTTGCCCTGTTTCGAGGAAATCCAAACCACCATCGGCACGACGTGTAAACGAGTTACAGAAACCGAGGCTTGGGTAGTTGGTTGAGTCATAACACCCTTTCAGGATGTCACCTGCACCTACAGCTGAAATTGCGTCCTCGATAGCTACGTCCCAGTAATCAACCGTGATAGTCAGCCCGTCAATGAAGCTAGGCTGCAAGATCACGCCGATGGTGTCGGTGTCTGCAGTTTCCACACCGAGGTTCGGGTTACCACCAGACACACCATTAAAGCGCGCTGTCAGTGGGTTCGCCCATGCGTACTCGCCTGCTTCGTTGTAAATAGCAGAGTTCGCTACACCAATCGCCTGAAGTGCTGCCGCGCAGTTTGCCTCACGAACCGATGAACCTTCGTTGATTCGCAGTGCGTCACAAGGATCTTCGTTCTTGTTAATGAAGATCGGCAGACGTGGGTCGTACAGCTCAGAGATGTTTGGCGCTCGCACAGCCTCAGAGGTTGTGTAGCGGAAACGGATCTCATCGATCGGCGCCCAGGTTGCACCAAACTTCCACGAAGTCGCTTCACCCAGAGTCGAGTAATCCGCCTGTCGAACCGCCGCATCCACTGTAAACTCACGAGCAAACGATCGATCAGCGAAGATGGGAAGACGGATTTCCGCAAACACGTCAGTTACATCGTAATCACCCGACGTGTTGAACTGCTGAGTGTTATCGAAAGACGTGAAACCGAACAACCAGGGAGATACATCACTCACCTGTACGCCAGGCGTGAAGGATGTTCCCGCTGGCAGGATACCGAGCGTCAATGGATCCAAGCGGTTGTCGCTTGACTCATCGCGGTACTCGATACCCGCTGCGTAACCGATCGGGCCATCCAGCAGACCACCGAGGACGTCGAAAGAACCCACCGCTGTGACGTTCAGAACAAACTGCTCAACCTCGAGCTCGTCTGTCAAACGCTCAGTGATGAAGTCCTGCGCCTCTGGGCTAGCAGCGTAGGTGCCGAAAGGATTGAGTGGCTGACACTGCCCATCACCCGGCGTGAACGTATAGTAACGGTCACTATAGAAGCTGCCTTCGGTGTAGCCATTTGCCCATGCAAAGTAGTCAATGGGGTAAGCCGCAGTGGAATCCAAGTCTGAACGACATACTGGGTTACCGTTGGCATCTGCAACCGTATCCATTGCCGCATAGAATCGGTCAAGCAAAATGCTAGTTTCTTCTGATTTCTGCTCAAACATACCCTGGTTCACAGAAAACTCGACCATGTGATCTTCCGACGGCTGCCACTCGAGGCCCGCTACGATGCGCGTCGTTTCGCGCGTGTATTCAGATGCGTCCTCATGCCAATCTAGCGCGTCTTTTGTAAAAATGAGGTAACCCACTTGATCCATGACTGGCTGCAGCTCAGACGGCAAGTAAGGGTTATCGGGCGTGATTTCGAGCGTATCGAAGAAACCGTCGTACTCTTGGAAAGTCTGGGTCTCAGCTTTTACATACTTTGTTTCAAGGAAACCTTTGAGCGTATCGCTGAACTCATAGCTCACATTGAAGTTCACTACCTGTCGATCGGTCTCTGGATACAGCGTGTCACGGTTATGTTCCGCGGAAGCACTATCACCGCCCGTACTGAGCAGACCATCAATCAAAACGCCGTCCTGGTTAACGCGAACGCTGCCATCGGGATTAGTCAACCAACAACCAGCGAGGTAGCCAACTCGACCGCCCTCTGATTCCTGGCAGTCAGCAACGCCGTTGCCGTTGATGTCGACGTAAATATCACTGCGGCCACCAAAACCGGGGGCAATCGAGCCCTCGTGCGATGTCAGCCAATAACCGACATCTCTCAGTATTGTGCGCGGCGGCCCGTTCGGATCGGGGTTGTTCACGGTAGCCCCAATGCCATTGTCTCGGGACCATGAACGCTCACCGTACAATATGCCCGCATCATCCTCCGCGCTTATCGTCAGAACCGCATTACCGCGGCCGTTGTTAAAGTTTGTTCCCCAGGCCAAGTCGAAAACTGTTGTCTCGCCAGCGCCACTCTCAGGTCGTCCGGCAGACATATCGAGCTGAAAACCTTCGAAATCATCCTTTAGTATGAAGTTAACTACACCAGTAACCGCGTCTGCACCGTAGACCGCTGATGCACCACCGGTGGTTACCTCCACACTTTTCACCAGTGCTCGCGGAATAGTTCCCACATCGACCGCTTGCGATCCTCGGAAACCTGCGACGTGGCGGCGTCCATTCACCAAGGTGAGTGTTCGGGCGCCGCCTAAACCGCGAAGGTTGAGGCTATTGGCACCAGTTAATGAATTCTCGGCTGTTTGCGACGAAACGAGGGCAGGAATATCTGCCACAATATCAGCGATATTTATTTCCCCCGAGTTACGGATATCTTCTTCGGAAACTGACTGAACCGGCACAGACGATATCGCATTGACATTAACAGGTATTCGAGAGCCAGTGACCAGTACTTCCTCGAGTTGGTCTTGGGCTGATACTCCGGGAGCCGCGGTAGCTACTGCTACTGCGAGTGCCGCTAATGCGAATCCGGGCTTGCTGGATAGTGATTTGATCATTTTGACGTCCTTCTTTTGGCAGCACATAAGTGACTCTTAAGCACCGGTGCAATTTGATTCAGCTAGAGGCGCTTTAGCACCTTTTTTGTTACATTTTTTGTTGCGTATAGGTTGATACCACTGACTCAGTATATATTTGTGTCACATTGTGGCAAGCCAATGTCACACCAAAGGTAGATTTCTTAACAAAAACAGTGCTTTAAAAAAATACGCTCGCAAAAAAAATGTCACAAAGCGCACCAATTAGATCACCATCACTTCTCTGTCGCACCAAATGGGTGCGGCCCCCCAGTTCGCAGACCGGTGCGATATGACTCGGTGAAAGCCCTGGGCGCTAGGACAAAAAGCTCCAGCACGCCATCTCGCGTCTACGTATCTCAGAGTGAGCACGGGATTAAACGAGGGCGTGGGTAAGGGAGTTAGCGAGCGAGCTCTCTCCAGAAAAAACCCGCCACGGTGTGGGCACCAACCACCTTTGCAGACAGGTCTGGTAACACGGCTGGGGTCAAACCCGCAGCCATCACAGTTGAGTGCATTCCCAGTGTAATGCGAACCATAGGGGCACAACGTTTCGAGAACCCATCGGGGAGATTAACCAGAATGATTCGGTTGAGACGTTCTTCTTGACAGGATGATGCGAGGACCACATCTGCTTAAGGAGACTATTTCGACGAGTAAATAACAAAACGTAAATACTGATCACCCCCCTAGGCGACATTGGCGTCAGCAGGGTCACGAGGTTGGAGTCGCTCTTATGATTTCATGAATGCCCAAGTTTAATGGGTGCCCCAGTTTAATGAGTGCCCGAGGCACAGTGCTCCGCTATTTACGACGATGGTGACAGGACGTTTACACAACCAACCACATATCAAAGGAGATAGCTTGATAAGACGTGAGACTGAAGTAGACTGGTGATTGCAACCGGAGTTCAACATGTCATTAAGTCACGTGTCAGACAGTGTTCGTGTCGCACTAGGTTCAGATGCCGATTGCCGCGCGCTACTGGAAAAGCTTTCCCATACCGCACTGCCCACACGCATGTGCGAGACCGTCGATGAGCTGATTGCCTTCAAACCTGCCGCCGTGGTGCTTGATCAACGCTTACTGAACGAGATGCCCCTTACTGATTTGCGATTGGCATTGCCTCACGTGGCATTTATAGCTCGCAGTGAGACTAGCCGTGAAGTGGAGTTTCCGCTATCGGGCGATGTCGATACGCAGCTGCGCCTTATCAAGACAGCCTGCGAGATGTTTGCAACGCGTTCACGAGCCAAGGAGCAAGGTGCGATGGCCGCCGCGGCCGAAGCGGATCTGACTCGGTTGACGGAGGTCGGTGTTGCTTTATCTGCCGAGCGTGATCTTGACAAGCTGCTCGAGCGGGTGCTCGAGGCTGCGCAAGACACAGCTTGCTGCGATGCGGCATCGATTTACTTGCTGGATGATAAACAGGAGCCAGCAGAGCTTGTGTTCAAACTGACCCGCAACGACTCTATGGAACTGCCGTTTGCGGAAAGTCGGTTTCCTGTCAGCAAGTCATCCATCTCGGGCTTTGTGGCACTCACCGGTGAGGCGATTCACTGCGAGGACGTCTACCTCATGGGCCCGGAACAGCCATTTCGCTTCAATAAAGATTTCGATAAGCGCATAGGCTACCGGACACGCTCACTGTATTGTGTGCCGATGATCGACTACCAGGGCAAGGTTGTAGGCGTATTGCAGGTCATCAACCGAAAGCAGCGGCGCAGCGATATCATTAATGCCGACAACGCCGAAACCCTCGTCCTCGATTTTAATGCGCAAGTTAAAGAGTCGGTAAGTGCACTGGCGAGTTTGTCAGCCGTCGCAATTCAGACACGGATGCTGATCGACAGCATCAACAATTTGTTTGAGAACTTCGTCAATGCGTCGGTTGCGGCCATTGAACAACGCGACCCGACCACCAGCGGTCATTCATTTCGTGTGGCAGATCTGAGCGTCGCACTGGCTCGCGCGCTACCGCAGGCGAATCGCAGTGACCTGATTCGCTTTGATCCAACTGATGCCCGGCTGCGCGAACTTCGCTACGCGTCACTGCTGCACGATTTCGGTAAAGTCGGCGTGCGCGAACACGTATTGATGAAAGCCAAGAAACTCTATGATTGGGAGTTTTCGGAGCTCAGATATCGCTTGGCACTGGCCGAACAAACCATGCGCGCCGACTCAGCGGAGGCCATTTTGCGACTGTACGAGCGCGGCAAGGCCGACTCTGCGACGGTCGCTGATATAAAGGCACGTCATGCCCAGGACAGGGAACGACTTCAGCAGTTCATGGCCACGGTGATTCGCTCCAATGAGCCATCGCTCCTACCCGACGAATGCAAGGAAAATCTGGGCGCATTGAGCAGCTTTGAGTGTGCTGATGCCGACGGCACCGTCAGCCCGCTGCTGAATGACAATTACCTCGAGGCGCTGTCCATGGCAAAGGGCAGCCTCACTCTTGCCGAGCGCAAGGAAATCGAGTCCCACGTGGTACATACAGCCAATTTCTTACGCATGATTCCCTGGACCGACGAACTCGCTGGCATTCCTGATATTGCGGGGCGCCATCACGAGAAACTCGATGGCACGGGCTATCCCGATGGATTGGTGGCCAGTGATATCCCGTTACAGTCACGCATCATGACCATCTGCGACATATACGACGCGCTCACTGCCACAGACCGGCCGTATAAAAAGGCAGCCCCGGATGAAATAGCCTTTCGTATCCTTCGCGAGGAGGCTCACAAGGGTATGCTCGATCGCGATATTGTCGAGCTCTTCATTGGCGTTGACACGCCCGCCTACATTCGGGGACGCGAGTATCCGCGCATTGAAACGGGTTGCGAGACCGGTCACAGTCACTCGGTCTGCGACCCCGACACCCACGTCCACTAGGGTTGATGGACGCGCTACCCAATAATGCCGACGCGCTGCGCACGTTGTTTGCCGATCTGCCTGCGAGCATGCAGGACTTTTACAACGGCATGTTTGAACAAATGCGAATTGCACCTGGCGACGACTACACGACCCAACTCGCCGATCGATTGCACAAAAAAGGCGAGAACCTACTCGCCATGCTGGTCATCGAGCGAGTTTGGCCGGATGAAGACGCACTCATCGCAGAGGTCGGTGTCCACGAGGACATGGTCCTCACCAAACTCAAAGTACTTCACGCGCTTCACAGCTACGGTCGCGCGCGCCATCTAGCAGAGCGTGCGCGTGAGCAGCTGGCGATAATCAGTTTGCAGCTTACCGGCAATCTGGCCAGCGTCATCAAGTCCCAGGCGCTGAGCCAGCGCGATGATAAACGGCGTAACAGTCTCTTATCACACTCGCTGGAGCTTTACGGGCTTGCCTTTACCGAGCCGCTGTTTGAGGGCAGTTACTGGTTAGGGGTCAACGCCTTGGCCATCGCCACCTACCTAGGGCAACACGACTATGTCAAGCAACACATTGCAGTGGTGCGCCAGGACTGTTTAAAAGGCACCGGCACCGGCGACTCACCCGACTTCTGGACACTGGCCACCGTTGCAGAACTCGACCTGATCGACCTACTCAACAACGACGTCATTGAGCCCGATCAGATCAATCGTATGCTCGCGTCATACGAGCGCGCCGAGGCGCGCTGTGAAACCACTCAACAACGCAAGTCTGCGCGTAAAAATACGGGGCTACTGCTCGACAATCTCGCGAGAACCGCTCCGGAGCGTGCATCCGCGCTACAGGCCGCGATTAATCAAAAACTCAGGCCTGCACGCATTGCACTGTTTTCAGGTCACCGAGTCGATGGTCCTAATCGTCCCACACCGCGCTTTCCCTCCGAGCGTGTGAGCGCCTGCCACAGCGCATTAGCCGAGTTTATTGCCGCGGAAAAGATCGATGTCGGCTATTCGTCAGCCGCCAATGGCGGTGATCTCATTTTCATTGACGAGCTGCTCAAACAGGGCTGCGGCGCGCACGTCGTCATCCCGTTCGCCGAAGAGCAGTTCAGAAACACCACGCTGGCAACCAACAGTGAGGGTGTCGACGATAGTAGTGACGACGATAGTACTGACGACGAGAACCAATGGGTCGCCCACTTCGATCGGCTGGTGCGCGGCGAGCGCGAGGGCGCCGTGCTCTGGCACGCCAGCCAGAGTATGGTCGATGCCGCGGGCATGGACCCCTACTACGCCCACACCAACCGCGTCATTTTGGGCATGGGCCGACTAAAGGCACGCGAACTCGACGGCGAGCTGGTCGCGTTGTCGGTGATGGAGCCCAGCGATGAGCGATCGATTGGTGGCACCCACGCTGCAGTCGATGAGTGGCGGCGGCAAGGCATTCCCACCGCGACTTGGTCGCCGCTCGAAGGCACGTGGCGCAACGATCGGGTTTCACTACAGGAGTCAGCGGAGACCACACCCGGCGAGGCAAAACCAGAGGACGCGCCAGGATCATCAACAGCGACCGCCGTACCTCAAACAGCGTCGCAGGCACTACCTGATGACAGCGCAGCTCACGTAGTCAATCGAACGCTACTGTTCGCCGATGTCATGGGCTTCAGCGGCTTTAGTGATTCACAGGTTGCCGCCTTTTGCGACGCGGTGCTTGGTGGCGTCAATGACCTCGTACAGAGCAGCGATAACCCACCGCTGGAGCTCAACACCTGGGGCGATGGCCTGTTCATGGTGTTTGACACGGCAGTGGCAGGTGCTCACTTCGCCCTCAGGCTATGCGAGCTCATGAAACGCGGCAATCGAGACGGCCGTTGGGCGGCCTATGATCTACCCGATGCACTGTTTATGCGCGTCTCCCTGCATTCGTCACCGGTCCGTCAACTGCAAAATCCGCTGACCCAAAAGTCGAGTCACTGGGGACACAACGTGAGTATTGCGGCACGAATTGAACCTATTACGCCACCTAATCAGGTCTACGGCACCGCATCAACGGCAGCCCTGATTGCAGCCGAGGGCAGTGACGAGCTTGCAGCCGACTTTGTCGGCATGGTGCCGCTCGCCAAAGCCTTTGGCACGCTGGAGCTATTTCGGATTCACCGGGCTTGGTAAAGCGAGGGATCTCCCCCGCTGCTCAAGAAAACCCAATCAGTCGAACATCCCCGCCGCATCCAGCGCCATCTGATTTGACATGACTGTCCTAGTCACCGTGCGCTTACCGGCCATACTGGCCCGAAAATCAGCCAGAGCAGGATGCGCATTGGTGGCGTCAAAGCCCTCAACCAAGGCAGTCATTGACGGATAGCCCATCCAAATCATGTGCGTCTCACCGTTTTCACCACCGGCCATAATGGACCGCAGTCCATAAGCCTTCGGCGCAACCCCATCCTTCGCCAAGGTCTTCATAAGCTTCTTCCATGCCATGGCATAGGTTGCAGGATCGGAGACCGAGAGGTAGTAGATGTAGAACGACTTATTTTCATTAACCGTTTCAGGTGGTATCACCTCGACAAGGGTTTTTTGCAGGTAGCTAAACACCAACTCGTTGTCGAGCTCGCGCATGGCATCAAAAAAGTCGACATGCGGACCCGAGGCTGTTTGAACACTGGGCGGTGGTAGCGATGCCGCCGTCGGGTAGTAGTACTCCATGGATACGGTAGCGCCGTGCGACGTCACAGCATCCAGACTATAAAGCCCCATGCCCACACCCCGGCTCGCCAGGGCACCCGATTTCAAAAACTCACCCGCAGCTGCCGCAGTGGCCGGTGCGTCCGCGGCTTTGTAGCCCTGCGTTAGGACGTACTGAATGGCAGGCTCCGAGGTTTCGTGGTGCCCTGCGTGAGCAAGTGGCACAGCCACAGAAAAACACATCAGTAAAAAACGTATTGCATAGCGTTTCATCACACTCTCCCCAATCAAATGTAGTGTTCAACAAACCGCATGGAGCGTCCCGTATGCGGCTTATTTATGGCTTAGCTCAAAAAACGTGGTTGCGCCAATTTTTTGAGCTTAGCTGATGCAGTTAAACCCCGCATCCAAGCAGCGCGTCTCTCTTTGTCGAAAAACTTTATGTGGTGGAAACACTATTGATGGAAAAACTGTGACTTTCCATGGGAAATCCGCGAGCTCTTTGCGCGAAAGCCGTGAGCTTTAGTAGAAGCCACAGCCGCGTTCGCAAACCAAAAAAAGGGGAGCTTTAGCTCCCCTTTATCCAAGATGGTGTTTCATCAGTAATTGCTGATGCCACCACCACCACCGGTACGAATCAGCGGATCGTAGTAAGCGTTGTACTCATCACCATTCTCGCCACACTGGGCCTGTACCCGATAGTTGTAGTTACCATCACCGAGCCCAGAGATGTTTCGGTTCTCCAGAATCAACGTACGCTCGTCTACCAAGTCTGCGGCCACAAATCCTGGATTACCGTTCTCGTCACGCTTGGTAATGTAAGCGAAATCAGAATCACGGGGGGCCCCACTTCCGTTGAGGCTGTCGCGTTGCTCTTCAAAATGATCACCCCAGGGGATGCCAGCTTTATTAGTGCCGTCCACGTCGAACAGGTTCGCAATTTGCACACCGCTCAGCAATAGCTCACCCGGATAGGGCTGCTCCTCATAGGTCACCACACGGCACTGTGCAACCGGCGGTTCCTCGGGACAATCCGAACACTCATCAAAATTACGAGTTGACGGTGATTGCTCCACAGTGACAAAAGCCTCATCGGGTGGGTAGCATATTGGCGAGTTTGCATTTTGGTTTTGCGCATCGCCCGTGCCACCACCGAGCTTGTTGCACAAGCCGTTGTTGAGCTTGGGGCCTTCGCCAAAACTCTCGCAAAATGCCTCCGAACTATGCACTTGCCCACCCAATATGTCGCAAAAACTGTATAAGTCGTAAGCAGGGTCGAGTTGCGTCACGGTGACAATATCACCATTGCTATTGGTGCCCCCGGTTAGCTCTTCGGAGCAGTCTTCAAAGGTCACGACCTCAACGAACTCTCTGGCACGACATATATTTTCACCGACCAGTCGGAAGGCAATGTTAGGACGCCCAATACCTGGGTTAACTGCCTGCAGCTCGTCAAGACAAAGATCACCATCCACAAAACACCCAGCAGGAAGCTCATCGTATTTATAACCACTCACGTCAATGCGCTCGAACTCCAATGACCCGCTGTATGGGTTTTCGCCAACACCCTGCACGTAGGTCAAACCGACCTCGACCAAGGGTGCTGTGTCACCACCAACGGCAACGCAGTACTGGGGTTGGAAGGGCGCGAAGTTTGTTGGCAATGAGGCTTCGCCATCGCCCTCGTTTATATCGCCCGTATCTCCAGCGGTTCCGCCGGTCACTGCGACGGGATAGCCACCTTGAAGCTCGCCTTTCTCAAGACTTGATAATGCAACGGTCTCGACATTTCGGTCTGTTTGCTTGCACGTGCCGTTTCTGCCTGAGCAGAAATTAGCAAACCAGTAGCTGCCTTCCGTACCAGCCGCAACAGGCGCACCGTTGGGTAATGAAATACCCTGCTTGGTTCTGATGGCGTAATTTTCTACCGTAACGCCCGTTTGCGCTTCAAAAGACGCAATGTATTCAACAAACGCCTGCGGGTTCGTACTGCCGCCGCGCTTACTGACCGACACCTCGATGACCTCTCGGAATCCGCGCTCGTCGTTCACCTTAACCAAGTAGGACGTAGCCCCACTTGCCATATCAGGCGCGTCAGGGAACACGTAATCAAACGTTTTTGCCACCGCGTCCGAGCTTGCCGTCGGTAAGTTGATGGTGCCCATGTTCTCGCCGGTGCCATAGCTGTCTAAAACAACGGCGGTGAGCTCTGGATATTTAGTGAGATCGACCGATGAGCCGTCCGCGGGTAAAAAGCCACCAGGGCACTGGCCCGCTACCAAAATGATTTCACCGGGGATGGTGCTCGCCTGAGCAGAAAAAGGTAAATAACAACTAACACCAAGCAACGCAGCTGATGTAATTCCCGCTGCCTTCTTAACCACTGTATTAATATACGTACTCTCGATGGCCATGGTTTGCCTCCTTATAAGTGTTGAGTACTTAATCCAAACTTCAAACTAAGTTCACACACCCACAAAGCGGGAACCGACCGGTGTGACACACGATTAAATTAATTCTTTCATCAAAAAAAAATAGGTACCAAAGGGCAGTTTTTTCAGGAATTTGGGTCTCAAACTCGGTAAAAATGTGAACCTCATCACAAAATATACCGCAAACCAATAACTTAGGTCGCTCAAAGGCTAGGTAATGGCATCAGTCAAAAGCGCATAAATACGATAATGCAGGCAGTCCAAAATCAGTTTTGACTGATCGGCGGTATTCCTAGAGTTTGAACGGTGAACAACCAACGACCACAGGGACTTTTGGGTACGACCGAGCAGCGTCAGTCAGGTCGCGAACAAGAAAGGGGTCCCAGACCGTTCACGTAAGCGAAAATCTGGCGATGTCTCGATGGTACTTAATGGCGCTTGATGGCATGGAAGATTAATACGATGATGGCACCATGAGCGAAACGAAACGCCCTTATGTCGCCTTCATCAGTTACTCGCACCGTGATTCGGTCTGGGCCGCTTGGATACAAAAAGCCATTGAGCACTATCGACTGCCGGGCGCGCTGGCCAAGGAAGCAGGACTCGATCGTCGTCTTGGAAAAGTGTTCCGGGACCGAGAAGAGCTCTCCACCGGTCAGAATCTTGGCGACCACCTGCTCGACGCGCTCGATAACAGCGACAATCTCATCGTCATATGCTCACCCAATGCCGTGTCTTCTCAGTGGGTCGGCAAGGAAATCGAGTATTTTAAGTCCATCGGTCGCGGCGATCGTATTTTCGGTCTACTGGTCGAGGGCGGCGCCGAGGCGCTCCCCGAACCACTACTCACTGATGTAAACGGCAACCCCCTCGAACCTCTCGCGGCCGACCCTCGCGACGAGGGTGACGGCAAGCGACTTGCAAAACTCAAGCTAATATCGGGGCTGCTCGGCGTAAATCTAGACCAACTCACCCGTCGTGAGCAGGCGCGGCAAAATCAACTCAGAGCGCTGTACACCGGCATTGCCTCAACAGTTGTCATCATGGCGGCACTCGCCTTCGTCTCCTATCGAGAACAACAACTCGCCCGGCAACAGGAAGCTTTCGAGCGTGAGACCGCCATGCAAAATGCAGCCAACATGGTGGAGTTCGCCAAGGACATCAGCAAACAAATCGACATGGAAAGTCAGGCACGTGTCAACAATCAGCTCATCGACTACCTCGAGCGCAGCGGTTCAGACAATCTAGACCAAGACACCACCCGTTATCTGGCACAAGCGCTCCAGCAGCTGGGTATGGCCCAGCTCGAACAGAGTACGGACGAGCAATCGGTAATCGATCAAGCGACCGCGGATGCGGCGTTCGAGAGTTTTGGCCGATCGCGCGAGCTCTATGGCGCAGTCCTGTCGGAGGCGCCTAACGATCCCTATGCGCGGTTCGATGTGGGTATTGCCGACTTTTACATTGGCTACACGCACCTGCGAACCGGCGCTCTGGAGCTCGCCGAAAAGCCATTCCAAGACTACGCGGCCCGCATGGACACCCTGTATCGCGAAGACCCGGAAAACGTTGATTTTATTTTTGAATACGCCGCCTCCAAGCAGGCCTTATTCAACCTACAGCTCGAGCGCGAAACCACCTTTACACCGTCGCTTGAGGCCAACATGTTGGCAGCTATCAAGGCCGCCGAGGATGCTGTGGCGGCCGTGCCCGGCGAGCCAGCCATGCTCGATGCACTGTCCGTGGTCTTGAATATGGGGATGCTGGCTCTCGGTCGAGACTGCCTCTTTAACGACCCCAGAATGATTGCTTATCCCGAGCGTGCTCTTGACGTCGCACAGCAGATTTACGATCTGCAGCCGCGTAACCGCGAAGCGAAAGGCGTGCTCGCAGAAATGTACAGCGCGCTGGCGCAGACGCTTGTGTCATCAACTGAGTTGGACAACCGAGTCCCACAGGCAAGAGAGGCCTTCTTAAACGCCTACCGCTTGCGCGTCGAGCTGGCTGATACCGACCCCAGCAACCAGTTCTTTGCCGCGCAGGTCATGAAGTCGCGGCTTGATCTCCAAGAACTGCGAACACATGATCCAGATCCACTACCAAAGACGTTCACCGAACGCGAGGCACTCACCAACTTAGGCACCGCCCAAGGTCGGCTACAAGCCAAGGAAGCTGGCGTCGAAGCTGTTTGGTTATTAATCTTTGCGGAACACGGCCCAGTCCTATTATGACCTTCCAAGGACTCTTGCAAGAAATCATTTCTGAAAAGCTCCGGGGAATGATAAATATGGCGCAAATGTTAGCGAATTCAATGCCAAATGCAATAACACCTCAGTGCTCGAA
>ERZ802822.1417-NODE-1417-length-14744-cov-16.798323_pt1 | contig 14744 bp, 18 predicted proteins | sample MGYA00345649_ERZ802822 | MGnify/ENA primary metagenome ERZ802822 (study PRJEB30503, sample SAMEA104212359) | marine metagenome | biome: Westerlies Biome; feature: [SRF] surface water layer (ENVO:00010504) within the epipelagic zone...; material: water...
GGTAAACGCTGGGTAGCCATGTGCGGAGTGGATAACCGCTGAAAGCATCTAAGTGGGAAGCCCACCTCAAGATGAGTGTTCCCATGGGGTAACCCAGTAAGGTCACGGGAAGAACACCCGTTGATAGGCTCTACGTGGAAGTCCAGTAATGGATGCAGCGGAGGAGTACTAATAGACCGAGGGCTTGACCAACATTTTGGTTCTTGCCTGAAGACAAATTCTTTGTTGATTCAGACGCGCAACGCAAGTTGTAATCCTATGCAGTTCTCAGGGTTCACCCTCTGAGAATGGTTTTATCCTGGTGTTCATGGCGGTGTGGAACCACTTCGATCCATCCCGAACTCGGTTGTGAAACGCATCAGCGGCGACGATATTTGGGGGGTAGCCCCCTGAGAAAATAGCTCAATGCCAGGTAAAACATTCTCAAAAAAAATGATCTGAAGGCCATCACGGTCTGATCATTTTTACGAAGAAACCACCTCTACGGAGGTGGTTTTTTTGTGCCCCTACACTTGGGGTTATGCCCTCATTGCAGTAGCGTTAAGAGGTATTGGTATGGGTGAGGTGCGGAAATATCAAGCATTCCGCCGGTTTGTCCTAAGCCTTTGGCGTGCATCCCAACGTTGGAACGATGCGGCTTGTGTGGATCTCAGCGCTGCGTTTGCGTACTTCACTCTGCAGTCATTTTTTCCGCTCTTATTAATTGCGCTTTCTGTGGCAGCTCGTGTTTTTGGGCGTACGGATAGTCTCGATAAATTGATTACATTTGTTGCTCAGATTTTGCCTCCCTCTGCAGTTGATTTGGTTGATTCCACACTGCGTGGTTTGGTGGCGCAAGGATTTGGTGCTGGTTTGTTTGGTGTCGTTGTGCTTGTATTTACGGCAAGTAATGCATACTTGACACTTCAGCGTGGCGCTGATCGGTTGTGGAGTGAAATTCTCCCTCGTGCTTCAATGGATATCCCTATTTCGACGCAGGTGTATCAATTCTTGCGTACTAGACTAGAGGCTTTTTTCATTATTTTAGCCATTGCAGTTTTGATCCTCACTGATCAAATTGCTGCTGGATTTAGGTGGTTGCCAGAGGCATTCATTGGTAATTTGGATCACTATATTCCTTCTTTAATGTTGCTTGTGCGAGAGAGTCCGATTGTCTCTATTGGTCAGATTCTTATTCCCGCTTTAGCACTTTCATTGATGGCATTGCTCTTGCAGCGTGTGCTCCCGAGTCGTCGAGTGCCAATCATGCCCCTTATCCCTGGTTCAATTCTAATTGGACTTGGGCTCTCATTATTGAATGTTTCCCTGAGCCTGAGTCTTGTCTCTTTAGGGAATCGTTTTCAGGCCTATGGTGTTATTGGTGGTGTTCTTGTTTTAACTCTGTGGGTGTGGTTGGTCGGTGTCATTGTTTATTTTGGTCAGTGTTGGAGTGTGGAACTAGCAGCTTCTCGGATGAGCACGTTGTCCCAAGGAGATCCGAACAGTTCAATTGCTTGATTTCCATCATTACTCTGCAAAAATAACTAATCTTTTCTGGGGCTGATTTCAAAATGAATCGTCCTCCTCTCTTCGTTTTAATTGCGATTGGGCTACTCCTGCTGCTTCCCGCTGGGGCCGGTCGCATGTTGCTTGATTTAGCGGGTGGTTTGTTGGTTGTGTTGCTTGTTCTTCCAGTCCTCTTAGGTGGACTTGGATGGTTTGGTTGGAAAGTATTGCAGTCGCGAATGCAACCCTGCTCTGCATGTGGTGCTGTTGGTTTTGGATCCAATCTCCAGTGCAGCGTTTGCGGCACCCCCTACAGCTTGCGCACTGAAGCAAAGGAATCGACAGGTGTTTCCATTCCTGCGAGTGACTTAACGATCGATATCACGGCTCAAGATGTGGATTCTGAGTCTTGAGCTTGGAGATGCCGTTCTCGTAAAAATAAGAAAAAGGGAGCGCCACAGGCGAAGGCCACACCAAAACTCAACAGGATGGCGATCCACCACCCTTTTATTTTTTGTTTTGGACCCTCAATGCAAATCCAAATGCTCACCGCAGTGGCACCGATTAACAAATCAGCCCCTAACGAACGAGCAGCTGCTGTGGCCGAAGCATCGGCTACAAACTGCTGAATGTCGAAGCTGCCACTGCTTTCAGCGATGAACTCTAAGTTCGCGCGCCATGGCAGCACGGCTCCAAGGATCGCGAGAATTAAATAGATCCAGGGAAGGGCTTTACGCATTGCTCGATTCGGTATTGGTGATGGATTCAGTCAAATTGTTGGTTTCAATCATGTTGTCTGGGTCGAGCTGCAGCACCGCTTGCTCAACGGATTTCAGTAAGGCCTCGCAATGATCCAAAACCACTTCTCCGTGCAAGACGCGATTCTGTAGATCTGCGATGGGAACGGAGTCGCTTTGAAGTTCCGCCAGGATGAGATCTAAGGCTTGAGTTGCCTCCTCATAGGACAGTCCAGAGATGTCCTTTTTCCAGGCTTTGATCTGAGAGGCTTTGGTTTTAGCCCTTGTCATGACTTGGATTGGCGTGAGGAGGGGCGAACAACTTTGACATCAGTATCAAGCTCACCATCGTTCATCTGAACGACGACGCGTTCTCCCACTTTGATTGAAGTCACGCCACTCAGTGCTTCTCCAGCATCGTTGGTTATCAAAGCCAACCCCCGCTTGAGCCAGCGACTGGGGGAGAGGGCACGCAACAAGTCACGTTTTCGGTTCAAGTCGTCCTGCAATTGCTGCAATCGCCGTAATGGCGATTGTTGCCGTAAGAAAGCCCGTCGATCGTTCAAACGTTGTCGATCCCTCGTGATCCGCCAGCCGACGATGTCTTTCATGCGTTGACGACGGTTTTGGAGGTTGCGCTTGGCGCTATCACGATCCGGGAGGCAAGCCACCATGGCGGCTGTCGGTGTTGCGGCGCGATGGTCAGCAACGAGGTCGGCGATGGTGAGGTCATCTTCGTGGCCGATGCCGGTCACAACGGGACGTGGGAACTGGGCTAAGCAACGGCATAAAGCCTCGTCATCAAAGACGGCGAGGTCTTCACGGCTGCCACCACCCCTCGCTAGCACCAGGCCGTCGACTGCGAGGGCCTCACATCGTTCAGCGAGACGGTTCAACACTTTGATGATTTGATCAGCGACAGCACCTTGAACAGGGATCGGAATGACCAATAAGCGGGTCATGGGCCACCGTTCGCGACCGGTTCGCAGCATGTCGGCAAGAGCAGAGCTTGGAACACTCGTGAGCAGGGCAAGAGTGGCGGGTTGTGATGGGAGAGAACGTTGACGCCCTGGGTTGATCACGCCTTCTTCTTCAAGGCGCTGACGCACCTGCTCAAACTGTCGAAGAACCGTGCTCAGACTGGGGCGTATATCGAGGGCCTGGACGGTGATGCTGGCCCGTGCTGCCCAGAAATTCAGCTTGCCGACAACGGTGACGCCATCACCGTCTTTGGGGCGATAGCTCAATTGAGCCAGTCGTGAAGCCCAAACCACCCCGGAGATGCTTGCAGTCCCATCGGTGAGGGTGAGCCAAAGATGCCCCTTTTTCACTTGGGGGCGAGACACGGTGGCTTCTAGAAGAAATCGTGGTGCAAAACCGCGTTCGAGCAAGCTGCCGATTGCTGTATTCAGTTCTCCGACCGAATAGGTCGGGATCCGATCAGCGCTCAAGGTCCAGTTTGCTGTAGGCGAAACCCCAGTAAAGGCAGACCAAAGCGCTGATGGATGCCACGACGACGCCCCAGGTTGTTTGGTGCTGTGTGATGGCAATCGTGAAAATCACCAAGGCGCTGCTGAGCAACCGAGAGCCATCGCGTCGATTTTTGACGTAAAAGGATGCCAAATCAGCAGCAGCTAGTAGGTCCACTGTGACCCATCAGTGTGAGCGGCGAATCGTCATTAAAAAACCCCCCAGCGGCCTGGAGGGTTCTTGTTGACCAAAAATGGTCTGATCGATCAGCCGAGGCCGATTTGGGTCAGGATGCCCTGGCCGGTCAGCAGTTCGGTGCCGAGGCCGATGACGAAACCGAGCATGGCCAGGCGGCCATTCCAGGTCTCAGCGAAGTTGACGAAGCCAAAGCGTGCGTTGTCAGACATTGGGTTAACCCCGGTTGAATGCGCACAATGTAACAAACCATGGAGTTTTGTTGCCAGTCGTGACGGCTACCGAAATCGGGACAGGTGTCATTGCCCCTCTTGCTGCAGCTGTTTACGTTTCGTGAATGCCGTTGGCGTCGCTTGGCTGGGATCCTCTGGCCATGGATGTTTCGGGTAGCGGCCACGCATTTCTCGGCGTACATCGGCATAGCTGCCCTTCCAAAACCCTTCAAGGTCCCGCGTTCGTTGCAGAGATCGCCCTGCAGGGGAGAGCAATTCGAGGGTCACGGGTATGTGCCCTCTCAGCACATGAGGGCCTGTTGTTTCGCCAAACATCTCCTGCAATTTCACGGCTAAAACGACTTCCTCATCGTCGTAACGCAATTTCGCTTGCCGTCCGGAGGGAATCGCAATGCGCTCCGGTAAAACGTGATCGAGGCGTTGTCGCTCAGTCCAATTCAACTCTCCCCACAAGGCTTCGTCCAACATCGCTGGGGAAACATCGCGCCAGCTCTGGCAGCCCAGGAGGGTGGGTGCGAGCCAAGTGGTGTCTTGGAGAAGCGTTTCCCTATCTCGCGGCGGCCAGGGTGGGCCGTCATGGCGGTGCATCCAGCTGAGCCGTTGTCTCAGTTGCTGATTGAACGCAGTCCATGGCAACGCTTCAAGGGTGCCTGCCTCGTGCAGAGCGTTCAGGAGCAGGGCTTGGCATTGTTCAGGACTGGGTGCGCTCTGGGGTGTCCTGCGCAAGACCAAGTCTCCAAGTTGCAGACGCCGTTCTGCTTTGACTTGTTCTCGAGATGCATCCCAGCTCACGCTCTCGACCCAGGTACCCTCTCGCTCCCCGAGCTCTTCAAGGGAGGAGGAATCGAGGGGAAGTGCGAGCTGAATCAAGGTGTCACGACCTCCTGTATCCACACGAGCGACGGCGAGGGCAGGACTTCCTCGCAGTTGGTCTTGGGGCGGCAGGACGGCCCCTCGTCCCTGGCGTAAGAGGTAACGACCCGGTTGGCCAGGACGCTCTTGAGCCAACCATTGGGGGAAAGCCCGTAAAACCAGTTCTGCCGCGTTGGCGGAATCGATATTTTCGGGTGCCGTTACACCCAGGCGATCGAGTTGCCGCCGGAGTTGGCGACTGCGTTCCCGAAGGGTTCGATGTTGGCCAATAACCGAGAGTCGTGCTTCAAGATCGCAGCCTGCATCGCGACCGGCGAGGGGATCACGCTCGCTGAGCAGCACCGCCAAGTCGCAACCGAGTTGGGAACAGCCGCGTTCTCGGGCTTCCAGCATCAATAGGCCGAGGCGCGGGTGCACCCCCAATGTGGATAGTTGTCGCCCCATCGGACTGAGCTGTCCATTGGGCTGCAGTAGTCCCAAGCCTTGGAGGTCTGAAAGACCCTCCTGCATGGCGGCTTGCGGGGGGGCATCGAGCCAGGGGAGATCCTTCCCCAAACCTGCTCCCCACTGGGCGAGCTCCATCAAAATGGGTTGGGGATCTGCCAGCAGAAGCTCAGGAGGGCTGAAATTGGGTCGGCGTTGTTGCTCGGCGCGAGACCACAGTCGGACGCATTGCCCGGCGCTTTGACGGCCAGCACGGCCTCGGCGTTGTTCGGCGCTCGCCAGGCTGCTGGGCACGGTCTCTAGGCCCTCCATGCCGGTGTTCGGGTCGTAGCGGAGCTGTCGACTCAGCCCGCTGTCGATCACAAGCCGAACGGCATCGATCGTGATCGAGCTTTCGGCAATCCCACTGGCCAAGATCACCGTGCCGTCATGCTCCGGCCCGCAACGATGCAAGGCAGCACTTTGGCTGTCGAGGGGGAGTTGTCCGTGAAGGATGGCAATGCGCCAACGTTGCAGCGCATTGGCCTCACTGAGCAGGGTGCGGCAGCGTTCGATCTCACGCAGGCCTGGGAGAAAAACCAATGCCCCACTGCCTTGGGGCAATATCAGGGCATGGTTTTCGAGGGCACGCAGCACCTGACGGGGGAGGGATTCGTTCTCCCGCGCTCTTTGGTGATGGGTTTCGACGGGATAACAACGCCCCGCACTCTCTAAAACGACGGCTTGGGGAAGCCGGTCGCGCAAATCGGAAAGATCCAGGGTTGCCGACATCAGAACGAGGGCCAAGTCGGGTCGCAGGACTGGGGCGGCTTCCCTCAGAAGTGCAAGGGCGAGATCGGCATCCTTGCGGCGCTCATGAAATTCATCGAAGAGAACGCACGACACCCCTTCAAGTGATGGGTCTGCTTGAAGACGACGGAGAAAAAGCCCATCTGTGACCACCTCCACCTGGGTCTTAGTAGAGCGTTTTTGCTCGCCGCGCATGGCGTAGCCAATCCGTTGGCCCAGCGGTTCATCCAGGGATTGAGCGAGTCGAGTGGCTGCTGCTCGGGTGGCGAGTCGTCGGGGTTCCACCATCAGGACGCGCCCTGCTCGGGTGATCTCTGCAGCGATGGGGGTCAGGGCGCCAATTAAGGCCAAAGGCACCCGCGTGGTTTTTCCAGCTCCTGGAGGTGCCTGAAGCAGCACAGTGCTTCCGGGTTTGATCTGCTGGCAGATCGTTGGAAGCAGCGGATCAATGGGGAAATCCTTCAAGCCGTCTGGGGAGCCGTCAGTGGTGCAGGTTCAGCAGCGCAATCATGGCGACGCTGCTGAAGGCGCCGATGGCCGCGAGCAGACGAACCAGTGGACCCATTTTTATGGTTTTAGGCCTCGGCATGGGCGCCTGTCTGTTGTGATTCGCACGCCTTTACGCATGCGAATTCGTTCGTCCAGCGCGCGGTTGATTCGTTGGGCGCGTTAGCGAACGTGGCGGGTGCCGTCCACAGGGTGATACTCCTCTCCGGTGAGTTCCTCGAACACAATCGCTGGAAGGCCTGTTTCAAACATGGTTTGAAGGGCTTCTTTGAGATACGGGTTCCAGCCACCGGTGCTGACTTGGCCATGGCGCACGGTCCAGTCCCAAGTGCCCTGCAGATCCCGGGGAATCCGACCTTCCCGGTCACGTCTTGCCACCAGGTCAAGCGATTCCACAAGTCCCACGATGATTGGGTCTTTCCCGTAAGCCGGCGTAACGCTCAATTCGAGGCGAACCGGATCTTCTTTGACCAGTCGCAATCGGAACCTGGGGGGCAATTTCATGCCCTTCATCACCGCGGCAACGATGCGTGTTCTTTGATCCACTCGGACGTCCCCTGATCAACTCCTGTTTACCAACTTATTCAGTGCCGTGCCCATGGGTCTCGGTTTCCCCGTCATCGTTGCCGCTAAAGCGCACGGTCAGTAGATCTTCGCCGGTAATGCGCCCATCGCTGTCCAGCAGTTCGGGATGAACCGTGATGCGTCCAGTGCGGTCATTGGGTTCGCTCATCGGGCCGCTTGCAGCTCGGAATCCCTTGCCCATCACCCGAAAGGCTTGCCAAAGCAGGGCTACCAAAACTGTTCCGTAGAGCAGGGGAAACAGAGCGCTGAGCATCGTTGAGCCAGATCGTTCCGACCATCTCATCCTGGCCTGACTTGGGCACGGGTTGCACTTAGTCACACGTCAAATTTCATCTTCTCTGGCCTCCCCTCGCCGAAATGCGTAGCGTCAGCTCAACGTCAGTCAGGGATGTTCGGGATGTCAGATCGCACGCGCTCTTTTGTTACGTCTGCATTGGTCGGAGGTGCATTGGCGGGCGGGATGTCAGTGCTCCCGCTGCTTCTGCCGCAACCTCCTGTCAGTGCCCGTGCGGTTTTACCTCGGACGTCGTTCGTGGCATCTGCGGTGAAACGCAGTGGACCTGCCGTTGTCACCTTGGAAACGTCGCGGACGATGCAAAGCCCAAGCTTGTCTGGGTTACCGAAGGGGATCAGGCTTAATCCCTTGTTTCGCAACTTCTTCGGAGTCCCAGGAGGGTCTCCATCTCGTCCACGCGTTCAGCGAGGCCAAGGCAGCGGAGTGTTGTTTGATGCTCGGGGTTTGCTCCTAACGAATGCCCATGTTGTTGAGGGGGCAGAGGAGCTGACGGTTGGTTTGTCGGACGGACGTCGTGTGAAGGGACGGGTGATTGGTACGGACAGCCTCACTGACCTGGCAGTTGTTCGCTTGGAAGGAGAGGGGGTTTGGCCGGTCGCAGCTCTCGGTAATTCCGACAGCCTCAATGTTGGCGATTGGGCGATTGCTGTGGGGAATCCCTATGGATTGGAAAACACCGTGACGCTGGGCATCATCAGCAACCTGAATCGGAACGTCGCTCAGCTTGGGATCTCAGGCAAGCGTCTCGATCTCATCCAAACGGATGCGGCGATTAACCCTGGAAATTCTGGAGGCCCGCTGCTCAATGCTGAGGGTGAGGTGATTGGCATCAATACCCTTGTGCGTTCAGGGCCTGGCGCCGGTTTGGGGTTTGCGATCCCGATCAATCGTGCCAAGGCCATCGCTTCGGAATTGGTGGCCACGGGTAAGGCACGCCATCCTGTGATTGGGATTGGTTTATCGCGGGTTCCAGCAGATCGTCCCGGCAGACCTGCTCCGAAGGGTGCTGTGATTCGGTCGATTCAAAAGATGGGTCCAGCTGACAAGGCCGGACTTCAGGTGGACGATGTCATCACTGCCGTTGATGGACAAGCTGTTGATGGACCGGCGGCAGTTGTGAGTGCGATTGAACGGCGTGGTGTGGGAGAAACTTTGACCCTTCAAATTCGTCGATCCAGCGAGTCGAAGATTGTTCGACTCAAGCCTGTTGATTTGTCGTTTTTCGATCGGAGCTGATCAGCACGCCCTTGAAGCGGCCAACGGAACCGGTCGCTATCAGTCGTCGTCGGAATCGCGTAGCTGGTCGACGCAGCGCGTGATGCACTCACCGTCGTCCAAGGAGCACGTTGTGATGCACTCGAAATAGGTTTCAACTGCGTCCCAGGTTTGCTCGTGGGGTTGCGAAGCCGTCATGGATGAAGCAATGCCGGGGGTGGAGGAGCCAGGACCTAGAGCCATTGCCATCGCGTCTACGGTTGAGTTTTGTCAGCTTATGCACATCATTTGATTCGGTAAACACAAATAAGTCTTCCTGCCTAAGGGTCTGTGAACTTTTCCCCCAGGCGGGCGAGATCCAAGTTCAGGTCGACTTTTTCTTTCGGGCGGTACGGGCCTTTTGCTTGTCTTGATTGGCTTTTTTCTTGGCATCGCGTTGAGAAGCCAATTCTTTTTCCCGAGCTTCAGCTCTTTCCTCTTCTTTTTTCTCGAGGTAGTAGTTGTAATCGCCCCGATAAAGAACCAGTTCACCATCACGCAGTTCGACGATTCTGTTGGCGACTCGGGAGATGAAATAGCGGTCGTGGGAGACCAGCAGTGCAGCACCTTCGTAGGCCATCAAGGCATCTTCCAGCATCTGTTTGGCTGGGATGTCGAGGTGATTCGTTGGTTCATCCAGCACCAAAAGATTGCATGGGCTCAGCAGCATTAACGCCAATGCCAAACGTGCTTTTTCTCCACCGCTGAGTTGGCCAACATCTTTGAAAACGCTGTCGTTGCTGAAGCAGAAATTGCCCAGCAAGGAGCGCACCTGGGTTTGCGTCCAGTCGGGAACGGCCTCATACATCGTGTCGATCACGGTTTTGTTGAGGTCGAGGGCTTCCGCCTGGTTTTGCTCGAAATAACCAGCCACCACGTTGTGTTCACCGAGTTGGGCGATCCCTTCATCGGGGATTTCTGCTCCCATCACCAGCCGCAGCAGGGTCGATTTCCCTGCACCATTCGGGCCAACGAATGCAATTCGGTCGCCGCGTTCGACTTCTAAATCCGCTCCCAGGAACAGAATCTTGTCGCCGTAGCTGTGGGTGAGATTCTCGAAGAGGGCAACTTGTGCGCCAGACCGCGGAGCTGCTGGAAAGCGAAAGCTTGGCCCCGAAACACTTTCCACAGGTGCTTCAACGAGCTCGACTTTGTCGAGCTGTTTTTCACGGCTTTTAGCCTGCGTGCTCCGGGTGGCGCTAGCTCGGAAGCGATCGATGTAAGCCTGTTGGGTGGCGATTTCTTTTTGCTGGCGTTCAAAGGCCGCTTGGGTCGACTGCTGCTCGAGTTGTTTGAGCTCAAGGTGTGAGGTGTAGTTGCCGAGATAAGAGCGGGAGATGCCGCGCTCCGTTGACACGATTTGATTGCAGACCCGGTCCAAAAAGGTTCTGTCATGGCTGATCACGACCAGGGCAGCGTTCTGCTCCAGCAGATATCCCTCGAGCCATTGGATGGTCTCCACATCCAGATGGTTGGTGGGTTCATCCAGGAGCAGTAAGTCAGGGTCTTGTAAAAGAATTTTTCCCAGGGCAATGCGCATCTGCCACCCGCCCGAGTAATCCTTCACTGGCCGCTCGGCACCCGCGGCGCTGAAGCCAATGGTTGGGAGCAATTTGTCGATGCGGGCATCAAGTTCGTAGCCATGTAGCCCCTCAAATCGGCTTTGGAGCCGGCCGAGCTCATGAATGAGTTCATCGAGATGATCCGGATCCTCGGCTGCTTTCTCAGACCCCATCTCTTCTTCCACTTCCCGCTGGCGGTTGAGGACCGTGGCCGCCTCACCAAAGGCCTGAAACAGCTCTTCGCGGACGCTCCTTTCTAGGTCGACATCGAACTCCTGTTGGAGATAGGCGATGCGTGGGGAGCCTTGGCGAACCACCTGTCCGCTGCTGGGTTCTTCAAAGCCAGCGATGAGCCGCATTTGCGTGGATTTGCCGGCTCCGTTCACACCAACGAGGCCGATGCGGTCGCCAGGCTTGACCTCCCAGGTCACGTTGCGCAGCACTTCGCCGGTGGGATAAATCTTGCTGACTTGCTCGAGTCTCAGCAACGGTCCGGAGCGTGATGCATCCATCATCCCTGTCGGCAAACTGGAAACGTTTCCATGGCGTCGACAACGTGCTGAAACTCGAGCAGTTCGTGGCTCTGGTCGTGGCAGCGGGTCTTGCCATCGTCAGTTACATGCTGTTCTTCAGTTGGGCTGGCGGCGGTGGCTATGAGCCGCGCCAACCCCGACGTGATGAGTTGTCGCGGTTGAAAGCGTCCTCAGAGGTGGCGCTAGGGACAACCCCTGGGGGCAGGTTCGAAAATGGACGTGCAGCAGCACACAACTGTTGATGCTTTTCTGTTGGGAAAAGCTCTTCACCCTCTCCTGAGAGGCTTCACGTCTAGAGACCGCCGCGGGCTTTCACTAACCATCGATTGCTGTCGTCGTCGTCAAGGCTCGCCAGATGTGTTCGCACGTCTTCTGGGGTAACGGGTAGCCCTAGTTGCTTCCCCAATCCGCAGATCGACTCCATCGCACCGCTGGGGTCTTGCAAAGCCTGGCGGAACAGGGCTTGTGTTTGCTCTGGATTGCTGCTGATTTGGGCGTAAAGGGCTGCGGCATTTGAACTCATCGCGGAGCTGACCACTGCTGGAACGCTATTCAGATCTACCCGATTCGTCAGGCAGCTTGTTCAAAGCTTTCATCGCGTTGCCCAAGGGCTGACGCGTCTTCCATGCTCCGTGCGTCCATGCAAAGGACTTTTCTCAGCTGGGCGTAGTTCGCGGCCTGTGAGCCACGACCTTCCTGAACGGCGGTGTACTCCGCTCGCTGCAAGACATGGTGGAGATGGGTGAGCAAATAGGTGCTCACCACAGCCGATACGAGCACATCGCTGTTTTCAGGGCTGCGTCGAGGACTGCGTGTCCGACTGCGCCGAGGGGCGGTGCTGCGCCGGGATTGCAGCGTGGGCTTGGATTTTGGTGTGGACTGGGTCATGCGCGGAGCACTCCGAGGAGGACCAGTGCCCTCAACATAAGCATGGATACTACCCTTGACCACCTCTGTACACTTGCGGGTAACTGAAAGTCGTTCTGACGATCCGGTTGTGCCCACTCGACAGACGTCAGCCAGCGGGAAGCCCAAGTCCCCCAGGATCCAGGTGGTCCTTCCGGAGGATTTGTGTGCCCGGCTGACGGCCCTTGCTGAGTCGGAGTCGCGAACGGTCAGCAACATGGCGCGTGTGCTGATCCAGCAGGGGGTTCAGCGCCAAGAACAAGGTGAGGCCCCTGCAGAAAAGCCCCTCAGTCGGGAGGAACGCTTTCGTTCAGCCCTTGAATCCCAGCAACCCCGTCGACTGCGGGGAGCGCCTCGTCGATTGCGGCTGTATCGGCCTAGTTAGCGAGGGTGCACCAACACGCCGAGAACGCTCTCTCGACAGGCTCCGGTAATGGATGGTGAATTAGCGGGATGTTTGCGCTGATGCCACCAGGCCAGCAGTGCAAATACCAAAGCCTCCCGTGCTTCCACTGGCAGACCCATCTCTTGGCTGCTGCTCAATTGGAGGCCGCGGCAGCGTTGTTGCAGTTGATTCATCAGTACTGGGTTGTGGCGGCCCCCTCCAGCCACGATTAACTCCAGTGGACGAATTCGATCGCGTTGCATCAGTTGCTCCAGGTCTTGGGCCACCACTGCGGCGCTGAAGCTGGTCAATGTGGCGACGGCATCTTGGCTGGAACAGTCCCGGCCCAAGTCGTTGAGACGCTGCTGCAGGTTGGCGCGTCCAAACAACTCCCGACCTGTTGATTTTGGTGGTGGGGATTGAAAGTACGGCTCTTGAAGCCAACGACGAATGCTGGTTTCATCGATGTGGCCGGCCTTCGCCATGGCACCGCCACGATCAAACAGCAATGTTCCACTGCTGAATTGTTGAACGGCGAGGTCGATCAGGCTGTTGGCGGGTCCGCAATCCCATCCCCGCACCGATGCATCGCGGTCGGGGCCGCAGCAGGGAGGGATCAACGTGAGATTGGCAATGCCGCCCAGATTGAGCAGGGCGCGCCAACCCCTTGTTCCGCCCAAAAGTGCTGCATCGGCCTTCGGAACAAGAGGCGCACCTTGACCGCCGAGGGCAAGGTCGGCCGCACGAAAGTCGTGCACTACAGGACGCTCTAACAGCTGCGCGAGTAGGGGAGCCTGGAGAAGTTGCCAACTGGCACCCCGCTGTTGGGATGTGGGGGGGCGGTGCCAAACGGTTTGGCCATGGCATCCCACTAGAACGGCCTCTCCATGGGGATCACAGGATCGTGCGGCCGTGGCTTGGACTTCTGTAATTGCTTCCGCTAAATCAAGCCATTGATCCGCACGGCTCGGCTCCCCTTGCCCAGCGCTGACCACCCTGTGTCGTAGAGCCTCGGGGTATGGATGATGCACATGCCGAATCAGATCCCATTGCGGGTGGTTCGGCGACCCTCGAAAGTCGGCCAGAACGGCATCCACCCCATCGGCACTGGTGCCACTCATTAGGCCGAGACAGCGCATGGATTACATCTTTGGAAGGCGCTGAAGGTCGTCGATCAGGCCCATTACGACGAGCAAATGCCCGAGTTCGAGCACATGGGATGCCGGTGGATTCACCGTGAGGCTGCTCTGGGGGCCAGCAGCTAAAACGTTCACCCTGAAGTTTTTACGAAGGTTGAGGTCCCGCAGGGAGCGCCCAACAAAGAGTTCCGGAACTTTGATTTCTTCGATGCAGTGCTGCTCGTCCAGGGCGAGTCGCTCCATAAGGTTGGGGCGGACGAGTTCCAGTCCCAATCGTTCCCCTTGCATCCTTGAGGGGAAGATCACACGATCGGCACCAACCCGTTTCAGCATCTTTTCGTGCAGGTCACTGGTGGCCCGAGCGATCACCTGCTTGACCTGACTCCCTTCACTGTCTTTGGCGATCAACGTTGCAGTGATGCTGGCTTCAATCGGTTCGCTAATCGCCACGACAACGGTTCCCATATCCAGCACCCCGGCCTCACGCAGGGATTCTTCGTCGGTGCAATCGACGATCCGGGCTTCCACGCTGGGCTCCACCTGTCGCAGTTCCTCAATGGCCCGTGCGGATCGATCCACGGCCAGGACGTCCGCACCGTTTTGCAGCAATTCTCGGCAGACAGCGATGCCAAACCGTCCCACGCCAATGATTGCGAAGCCAAGGCGTTCACTGCCTTGTAATGGGCTCCAATGCCACCACTCCTTCATGACGTTGAGGCGCTTGGGCTTGGAATGCACTCAGACATAGAGGTCTTCGCGGGGGTAACCAACCCGATTCTGGCGTTGGATGTGGATTTGCTCCCGTGTCGCGGCTTCCCAGATTGCGCTGAGCAGCAAAAGGATGCCGAGACGTCCCACAAACATGCCGACTAGGAGCACTCCTTGGCCAAATCGACTGAGCTCTGCGGTGACCCCTAGATCGAGTCCCACCGTTGCGAAAGCCGAGATGCAGGTGAACAGCATCTCCAAAAATGTGAAAGGGTCTTCGCCATTGAGGTTGCTGCCGATACTGATTAGCAGTGCCATCCCCAGAACGAACAGCAGCGACCCAACGGTGATGCCAACCGCGCGCAGCACCACTTTGTCTGCAATCTCGCGGTTGCGAATCACCACCGCGTCCCGTCCCCGCAGGGTGGAGCGGGTGGCGGCCATCAGCGCTGCCACCGTTGTGGTTTTAATGCCACCGCCCGTTCCGCCAGGACTGGCGCCAATGAACATCAAGGTCATCAGCAGCAACAAGCCGGATTCGGTGATGTTCTCCAAAGACAGCGGAATGGTGGTGAAGCCAGCCGTGCGGGCCGTAACGGATTCAAACAGGGCTGTCATCCAGCGTTCCGACCACGTCATTTCAA